>ERZ827043.1929-NODE-1929-length-19328-cov-109.870959_pt1 | contig 19328 bp, 10 predicted proteins | sample MGYA00519923_ERZ827043 | MGnify/ENA primary metagenome ERZ827043 (study PRJEB31778, sample SAMEA3449251) | human gut metagenome | biome: human gut; feature: human-associated habitat; material: faeces | place: United Kingdom | collected 2010/2012 ...
ACTCCGCAAGGGACTTCGTCCCTTGACCCTTTCGCGCGATTCAGTTGGTGACACTTTCATGCTGTGTCCGCGTGTTGATTGGGGAACCCAAGGGGCGAATGAAACGGGACGAAGTCCCACATTGACCCCTTTTCGCGATTCCAAGCCGGCTTACTCCCCGCCGCGCAGTTTCTTCCTGAGCTTGCGGACGGTCATTTCCAGCAGGTACTGGAATTCCGGCGTTCTGCCGTATACCGTCAGCACGACCGCGGCGAAAATCGCGGTGTAAATCAGCCCTTGGGCGATGAACCAGAGGAAATTCGTCTGCGGCATCAGCTGGAAAATCCAGTAGGACACGGCGCTGACCCCCGCGACCACCACCCAGCGGACGATGTAATCCATGAAGTAGCGGCGCAGCTTCTTTTGCCAGTCCTCCTCAATGCCGTAGCGCATCAGCACATACGGCTCGAACCAAACGCACGTCAGCAGGCTGGAGATAATCGTGCCGCCGATGATGCCTGCCACGCCAAAGCGCCGTACCAGAATCAGCGATACAACAAGGTTGATGATGGCCTCCGCCAGCGCCTTGTAGCGGTCATGCCAGAACAGCCCCAGCGCCTCGCGGAACTGCAGTCCCATCTGGCGAAGACCGCTGATGAAAAACTCCGCCATGATGATGACAACGACCGTCATCGAGAAAAGGTACTCTTCGCCGAAAATCATGCGGATGAAGAAGTTGATCAGCGTCACCAGTCCGCCGGAGAGGTAGCCGTAGAGCAGGAAGGCGGCGAAATCGAGGATGCGGAAGATTTCGTAGACGCGCTTTCTGCCCTCCAGCGCGTTCAGGTTGCCGATGCTGGCGGTGAATGCGCCCGTCACATGCCCCAGCAGGTTGTTGACGTTCATCAAAACGAGCTTGTAGTTGGAGTATATGCCGACCGTAGCCAGCCCGTCAAACGCGGACATAATCAGGTTATCCGTGCTGCGGACGATAACCGTCGCCAGCTTATGCAGGCTCAGCGCGCCGACGTTCTTGAAAATCGCCTTGCGCTCCTGCGGTTCGGGCAGCTCCTTGTACTGCTTGAGGTACGGGAACTCCCTGTCCGCGCGCGCCCAGATGATAGCGCTGGTGAGCATCGGCATGAAGAGCTGAATAATCACGTAGAGGATGAAATTCCGCGTCGTTACCAGCACAACGATTTGCAGAATCACGCGCACGATGCCGATGATTTGGTCAACCGCCTTGCGGATGTATGCCTTCTGGTACGCCTGATAGATGGCGTTCTTGTAGGACAGCAGGTATGACGTGACAGCTTGCAGGAGGTACAGCAGATAAATCAGCTGCAGGTTCTCTACGCCCTCGCCGCCCTTCATCAGCCGCGGCAGAAACGGCATGAGCGCCAGCCCGATGCCCAGCACCGCCAGCGCAACGATGCGGTACAGCGTGTGATAGAGGTTCATCAGGCGCGCCAGCTGCTGCTCGTCGTTCTGCGCCGCCGGGCGGTACATGCTGAAAATCATTGCCGAGCCGATGCCCAATTCTGCCAGATTCAGCATTCCCAGCACATCGCCGAAGAGGCCGTTCACGCCGAGATATTCCTGCGACAGGTAGTGGACAAACACCATGCGTCCGCCGAAGGAAAGCAGCATGTTCAGCAGCTGCCCCACCAGCCCGACGATCATATTGATGATGGAGTTTTTCTTTCTCATCCGTGCTCTTCCGGCGCTGACTGACCGGATGCCTCCTCTCCTGCGCTGACTGCAAGCGCGTGAGCCGTTTGCAATCGCTCCATTATATCACGGTTACGACTGCCTTGCAACAAAAACGACTGTTATCATCGGTTTTGCGCGAAATTTCGCACTTTGTTCACGCAATCCACACATTCTGTGATATATGCTTGTTTCTTTCTTGTCAATATGTTATAATGGAATGCAATCCACCGTTTTTCGGCGGAAATTTCGCGGGGCTTCCCCGTACAAGGGAGATTTGGAGGACATGGGAAAGGTCAGCGCGTTTCTGAAGCGGAAGAACGTTCTGTTTTCCGCAAAACGCTACGGGATAGACGCCATGGGCGCCATGGCGCAGGGACTGTTCGCCTCGCTGCTGATTGGCACAATCATCAAGACGCTCGGTCAGCAGCTGAACGTGCAGTTCCTAATTGACGCGGGCAACTTCGCCCAGCAGGTTGCGGGGCCGGCCATGGCGGTGTCCATCGGCGCGGCGCTCTCTGCCCCGCAATTGGTGCTGTACAGCCTGATTGCCGTCGGCATGGCGGCAAATAAGCTCGGCGGCGCGGGCGGCCCGCTGGCGGTCTACTTCATCACGATTGTCGCGTCCGAATGCGGCAAAATCGTCAGCAAGGAGACGAAGGTGGATATCCTCGTCACCCCGGCGGTCACGATTCTTGTCGGCGTTGGGCTGTCCGTGCTGTGCGCGCCCGCGATTGGCGCGGCTGCCAGCTCGGTCGGCGATTTCATCAAGTGGGCAACGAACCTCCAGCCGCTGCTGATGGGCATTCTGGTGTCCGTCGTCGTCGGCATGGCGCTGACGCTGCCGATTTCCAGCGCGGCGATTTGCGCGGCGCTCTCGCTGACAGGGCTTGCGGGCGGCGCGGCGGTTGCGGGCTGCTGCGCGCAGATGGTCGGCTTCGCGGTCATGTCCTTCCGCGAGAACGGCGTGGGCGGCTTGGTCAGTCAGGGGCTGGGCACGTCGATGCTGCAAATGCCCAACATCATCCGCAATCCGCGCACTTGGATTCCCCCGACGCTTGCTTCCGCCATCACCGGCCCGATTGCGACGTGCCTGTTCCACCTCGAAATGAACGGCCCGGCGGTTTCCAGCGGCATGGGCACTTGCGGTTTGGTCGGGCAGATTGGCGTTTACACCGGCTGGCTGAACGACATTGCCGCCGGCACGAAAGCCACGATTCTGCCGATGGACTGGGTTGGGCTTATCCTGATTTGCTTCGTTCTCCCCGCCGTGCTGACGCTGCTGTTCGCCTTCTTCCTGCGCAAGTGGGGCTGGATCAAGGACGGCGACCTGAAGCTGCAATAACAAGGGAGAATGAAAAGGGACGAAGTCCCCTCCCTTGACCCTTTCGCGCGATTCAGTTGGTGACACTTTCAGGCTGCTTCCGCGTGTTGATGCAGGGATTTCGCGCCTGCGGGCGCGAGGAGGGGGCTTTGCGATCGCCCCCTCCACCCCTTCGCCCCCCTGCGGCACACAAGCAATCCGCATAGAAAAATCAAGCCACAAAACGCACCTCATCCAGCTAATGCAGCAGATGAGGTGCGTTTCTTTTGCCAAAAAGTCAGCACCGAAAAAGGGCGGCATACCCGCAGGTACACCGCCCCTTGAAGCCTTGGATTACACCTTCTGGAAGGTGAACACCACTTCGCCGCCCTCTTCTGGAGCAATTTCTTCCACCGTCTTGTCGAACTCGTAGCCTTCCGGCACAATCAGCACATGCAGCACATAGGGGTATGCAGGCATGGTGAATTCCAGCACGCCATTCTCATCCACAGGCATGGGCGTGCACGTTTCATCCGTGCAGACGTTAATCATCGTGCCGGTCACGGGGTTGCCGTCCTGATCGACGCACTTGATCGTGTAGCTCGCCATGCCCGCCATCGGCAGCTGCGGCGCTTCCGCCACTTCATCCGTGGAAGGCAGGGTGCCATCGGCGTACTTCCAGCCGGGGACATTGATGCCATACTGCTGCAGCATGGCGACAAACGCATTGGCATTGGGTTCATCAGCGATTGCAATGGCGGATGCTTCCACGTTTTCCGCGCCAGCCTTCACCACAAAATAGGTGGTATACGGGAAGCCGCTTGCCTGATTGGTGTCAATCGGCTGATTCGGGATGACGTAGCCGTCCTCCGTCATGTAGTCCGTCAGCGCATAGTTTTCGGGGGCAGCCTCGCAGCCAAAGGCGTACATTTCCGGGTCGAGCCCCTTCGCCAGCGTCACCTTCACCGTCGCGCTTTCCGTGTTGTCAATCACATAATAGTTGGTCATGCCAAAGGTGGACATCAGCGCAAATTGCGGGTCAGTGAAGAAAACCTGCTTCACGTTGTCGCCCACAAAGGAGATGGTCGTCATCTTCGTGCCTTCCGGATAGACCGGGTTGTTCGCCAGCACAGCGGCGGCTTCTTCTCCGTCCACCACGCGCGCATTGTCCAGCCAGATCATGTCCTCATTCGCGGCCTGATAGGAATCCTTGATGTAAGACAGTGCAATTTCGTAAGTACCGTCTGCCGGGAATTCATAGCCGTAGGTCGCCCATTCCTTTACGCCGCCGAACGCCTTCACCGTCTGCCCGTTGACAGACAGGCAGAACAGGTCGCAGCCGGCTTCGGTGGACGTCTTGTAGTCGAACGCGAACACATCGCCCGCCTTCGCTTCCACCGTAGTCAGCACGGAAGCGGAAGAAGTATCCTTGCCCGTGTTCGTGCTGACCAGAACCGTGCGGTCATCCTTTTCTGCAACCGCCATCGGCCAGGTGTATTCATCCGTAGAATTGGTGAAGGACAGCGGCGCCGCCGTGCCTTCCACATTCAGCGCGCGGTTCAGTTCCGCTTCATCCGTCGGCGGAATCGAGGGCTTTTCGCCCGGCAGGAACGCCAGCACATTCGTCTGCGTGTACTCATCGCCGAGGAAGAGACCGAACAGGCGGACAAACGCGTCCGTAGAGGTCTGAGAACCCGTTGCGAGGAAAGCCACATTGCCGAAGCGGTCAACCACAATCGAGGTCGGGACGCCATTGAGCCCGAAACCCGCAAAGAGGTTGAACGTTTCATGCCCGACCGGGAACGTCAGGCCATGCGACGCCACATATTCCGTCAGCTTCGCATCATCATCGTTTTCATCGATGCTCAGCGCAAAGACTTCCACCTTGTCCTTGTACTGCTCATAGGCTTCCTCCAGGAAGGGGAACTCCGATTCACACGGGCCGCACCACGTTGCCCAGAGGTTAATCAGCACCATTTCCTTCTCCTTCAAGGTTTCGGAGAGGGTATGGGAAACGCCGTTAATGTCCGTAAAGGTAAAATCGGGCATGGGCGCGCCAAGCGCGTACACCAAGGCAGTTTCTTCCGCCAGTGCAGCGCAGCCGAGGCACATCGCCAGTGCCAGAACCAGTGCCAGCATCTTCTTCATGAGGATTGCTCCTTTCACGTTCTGCGGCTTCCACCGCAGTCTTACAAAAATTATAAGGGGAAAAATGCATGATGTCAACCGAAAAAACTTCATAAATACAATTGGCGTGCGCAGCGCCCCTTTTTTTCGCCTCCAACAGCAGCGAAAAAGTTCACAATTGCTCGGTGTTGCCATAACCAAAAAGCCCTGCCGCATTCACGACAGAGCCTTTTTGTGCCTTGATTACGCCTTGCCAGCGCAGCCCAGCACATCCACAATCTTGTGGGCGACCATCGCCTTCACCGCGGCGCGGGCAGGCTTCAGGTACTGACGGGGGTCAAAGTGATCCGGATGCTCCGCAAAGTACTTGCGGATGCTCGCGGTCATCGCCAGACGAATGTCGGAGTCGATGTTGATCTTGCAGACCGCCATCTTCGCCGCCTTCGCCAGCTGCTCTTCCGGAATGCCAATTGCGTCGGGCATATTGCCGCCGAACTGGTTGATTTCCTTCACGAACTCCTGCGGGACAGAAGAAGCGCCGTGCAGGACGATCGGGAAGCCGGGCAGACGCTTGGAGCATTCTTCCAGCACCTCGAAGTGCAGCTGGGGCTTCTGACCGGGCTTGAACTTGTACGCGCCGTGGGACGTGCCGATGGCAATCGCCAGCGAGTCGCAGCCCGTGCGGGTCACAAACTCTTCGACTTCTTCCGGATGGGTGTACATTTCCTGACCATGCTCCACCTTCACGTCGTCTTCGACGCCGGCGAGCGTGCCGAGTTCCGCCTCGACGACCACGCCGTGGTCATGGGCATACTCGACGACCTTGCGGGTCAGGGCGATATTATCCTCAAAGGACTTGGAGGAAGCGTCAATCATGACGGACGTGAAGCCGCCGTCGATGCAGCTCTTGCACAGCTCAAAGCTGTCGCCGTGGTCAAGGTGCAGCGCAATCGGGATATCGGGGTTCTCGATAACCGCCGCTTCCACCAGCTTCACCAGATAGGTGTGGTTGGCATACGCGCGCGCGCCCTTGGACACCTGCAGGATGACGGGAGCCTTCAGCTCACCCGCCGCCTCGGTGATGCCCTGAATGATTTCCATGTTGTTGACGTTGAAAGCGCCGACCGCATAGCCGCCGTCATACGCCTTCTTGAACATTTCCTTCGTCGTAACAAGCGCCATTGGATTTTCCCTCCTGATGCAATAATGTAGGGTTTCCACCGAATCTATTATAGCACATTCTGCCGAAATAGAAAAGGGGGTTTTTTCACAAGTTGTATTTTCTTTCACAAAGTTTTGGAGAAAAAAACGACCTCATCCCCCTTTTCGGCGGATGAAGCCGTATCAGCACGCAAAAGCAGCCTGAAAAAGTCGCCAACACAATCGCGCGAAAGGGTCAAGCGTAGGGATTTCATCCCGTTTCATTCGCCCATGGTTTTCCCCCAATTAACACGCGGAAGCAGCCTGAAAGAGAAGTCTACTCAATCGCGCGAAAGGGAGTCCAGAGGGTCGAAGACCCTTTGGTGGAGTCCAGAGGCAAAGCCTCTGGTCATTGCCCTTCTTCCGTCCGCTCCACCGTGCCGACGTAGATGATTTCGCTCTTTGCCTTGTAGGTGTCGGTGTACATCAGCTTGCGCTCGGTTTCCGCGCCGCCCACATACTTCACCAGGTAGCTTTCCACCACACAGCCGTCGGTTGCCTTGCGGTAGGTGTACTCTTGGTCAACATAGGTGGCGTAGGTGTGGTTCGTGTCCTTGCGGTATTCCGGCTCGGTCGGGGCGGGCAGGGTCTGCACCGTCACCGTTTCCAGCTCGTACTTCACGCCCTTGCCGAGGCTCTCGCCGTAAATCGACACCACGCACACCTTGTGCGACTTGTCGTAGCGGCTGTCCTTCATCACCGTCGCGACGATGAAAATCGTGCTGTTCGTGTCGTTGCGGAACTTGAAGTCAATGCGGTTGTCGGATACCGTCGCGTCCTTGCCGTAGTCGGTGTAGCCCACCGCGTCGGAGTGCGGCTCGCGCTTGAGAATCGTCATGTTCGCTTTCGCCGCCGCGAGGTACATCGTCGTGCTCGCCTGACACACGCCGCCGCCGTAGCCCATGCGCTGATCGCCATACGCGTACTCAATCGCTTCATAGAAGCCGTTTGCCTTCGTGCGCTTGCCCACAACCGTATTGAAGGAGAACGTTTCACCCGCTGCAAGCATCTTGCCGTTGATGCGCTCGAACGCCACCTGAATGTTCAGGTTGCGGTTCTCCGTGCTGGTGGTCGAAATCGGGGTGTACGCCGTCGCGCGCAGCTGAATCTGCGGCTCCAGCATGGCTTTGGTCGTGGTCGGCTGAAGCTCGCGCGTCGTCAGCTCCACCTCGCCGCTGACCAAGGACGACATCATCTGGTACACCTGATTTTTCGCCTCGGTCGTGTCCATATAGCGCCCGACCGTTTCCGGCTGAATCGTCAGCGGATTGTTGAAATTGTTGGAATCGAAGATAATATGCGCATCCACCGGCTGAATGTACGCCTGCTGCGCGATGCTGAGCAGGATGTTGTCAATCACCACATTGTCGCCGCTGGGCGTGGCGGAATAGCCCTCGTAGGGATTTTCCGCCAGCGCGTCCATCGTGGCTTTGCGCGCGTCAATGCCGCCTTCTGTGTGCCCCGGCTGCCACGCCGCGTCGAGGGCTTCCTGCACATCGACGGTCATGTTCAGGTCGGCGCTCGTGATTTCCCTCACCAGCTGACCGGCGTACATCAGCCGCACCTTCCACGCGTCGCGCTGCTGATTCGCGTGCGCCGTGACCGCCTCTTCCGCCTCCGCGCGGGTCATGCCGCCGAGGTGGATGCCGTCCACATACACGTTCGGGACGTACTTGTCGTCATACGCCGTCACCGACGCGACCAGTGCTTCCCGCTCGTTCTGCTCCTGGATGGCATTGCTGATGGCGCCGCCCGCCGCGACCAGCCCGCAAATTACCGCCACCGCGCACGCGCAGAACAGGATGCGCTTGAGCAGCTTTTGCCCCGACGGCTTGCGGCGGACAGGCTCGTTCTTCGGCTCGCGATGCTCCGGATTGAAGCCCCCCAGCCCCGCCGGCGGATGATTGCCGCCGCCATTGCCGCCGTTTCCGCCATTGCCGTTCGCCGGATACTGCGGAAAATTCACCGGATACATCGGCTGCTGCCATCCGCCATAATTCTGCTGCGGATACGGCGGATTCTGCGGGCGCTGCGGGTTCATCGGCTGATTCGGCATCATCTGCCCGCCGCGAATCGGCTGATTGCGCCCGGTGTTCATGCTTGTCGGGTTCTGCCCCCACGAGAACTGCTCCAATTGGTGCGCCGCATCGAGCGGCTGCACGCCGTTGTTCCAGCCCTGCTGCGGCTGCATGGGCGTCCCCTGCACGCCGCGGAAGCCGCACATTTTCCCGCTTTGCGCATATTGGCTCCCCTGCCCCGGCTGATTCATCCCCTGCGGGCGCATCGGCTGGGCCGCGCTCATCGGCTGCATGGGCGGATTGGCGCTCTGCTGCGCCGGGGGCGGCTGCGGATTCCGGCGCGGCGGATTTGTCGGCTGCATGGGCGCGTCTTCCGTGCGGATAAGGGGGATGCTGTTGTCCAGCGTCTGCTGCCCGGCATACTGCGCCGCGTTCAGCTGCGTGCGGCGGCGGCGCGGCTGCTTGTTGTCGTTGAATTCGGACATGGTTTCAGCACCCCTTTCTGATGGCAATTCGGTATTTCTTCATCTTATATCACATGATTTCAGCATCTTCCACTGCTTGCAGCAATTTCTCCACATCATCTGCCGCCCTCGCCCACATCGGCGCGGTGCAGCCGACCATGCCGTGGCGGTCGCCATCGCCATGGAAGTCACTGCCGCCGGTGACCAGAAAGCCCATACGCCGCGCGGTCAAATCCAGCAGGGGCGTGGCGCGTCCGGCGGATGGGTGGTAGACCTCAACGCCCCGCAAGCCTTGCTCCTGCCAAACGCCGAGCAGATGGCGCAGCAGCGCGCCGGTCTTCTCCAGCTCCATCGGGTGCGCCAGAACGGGCACGAAGCCGCTTTCCCGCATCAGCGGCAGCGCCTCCGCCATGCTCAAGCGCTCCCCCGCCACATAGGCAGGTGCGCCATCCGCCAGAAAGCGGTCAAACGCCTCGCGCGTGTCCACCACATAGCCGTGGCTGACCATCGCGCGGGCGATATGCGGCCGACCGACGCTGCCCTTGGCTTCGCGTGCGATTTCGTCGTAATCCAGCGGATAGCCCAGCGCGTTCAGCTTCTCCACCATCTGCCGCGCGCGTCCGAGCCGCATTTGGGACAGCGCCCGAACCTTGCGGTGCAGGGGCGTATCCGTCCCGCGCCCGTAGCCGAGCAGGTGCAGGCCGGGCATATCGCGCAGGGACAATTCAACGCCTTGCAGAATCGGCATCGGCGCGGGTTTTCCCAGCAGCTGCGCCGCGCCGTCAAACGTGTCATGGTCGGTCACGGCAAGGAGCGTCACGCGGTGCTTGTCCGCCAGCGCCACCAGCTCCGCGGGCGTAAGCAGCCCGTCGGAGGCAGTGGTGTGGGTGTGCAAATCAGGCTTCATGGGGGGCATCCGGGTGATTTTCGGGCGCATCCGCCGTCTTTTCGGGGGCTTCCGCGCTCTTTTCAGGCGTTTCGGCGGACTTTTCGGAATTCTCTTCCTTCTTTTCGTCCGCCATGTCCTGCATCATCACATCGCCCGTGGTGCGGGTGTCGGCATCCTGAATATCCGGCAGCGCACCCGTTTCCATCAGGGTGACGAACTCGCGGCGGCTGATGGTGTCGTACTTAAGCAGCGCGTCCACCAGCTTCTCCATGCGGTCGCGGTTGGCGCTCAGGGCATCCACCGCCTTCTGGTAGCATTCCTCCAGCAGGCGCTTGACTTCCGCGTCGATGCGCGCCGCCATTTCTTCGCTGTACCCGCGGCTCTGCCCAAACTCCATGCCGACGAACACTTCCTGATCGCCGTCAAGATAGACCGGGCCCAGCTTTTCGCTCATGCCGAACTGCGTCACCATGCGGCGGCAGACCTCCGTCGCCTTCTTCAGGTCGCTCGTTGCGCCGGTGGTGAACTCGCCCAGATAAAGCTGCTCCGCGGCATGACCGCCCAGCCCCATCGCCACGAAGTCCATCAGCTGGCTGTAAGTCTGCAAATCGTCCTCTTCCGTCGGCAGGGACAGCGTGTAGCCGCCCGCCTGCCCGCGCGGGACGATGGTAATCAGGTGCACCTCGTCGCAGTTGGGCAGGACGTGCCCGACGATGGCGTGACCCGCCTCGTGGATGGCGACCATGCGCTTGTCGCGCTGCGTCACCTTGTGGCTGCGCTTCTCCGGGCCCATCTGCACGCGGGAGATTGCCTCCACCAGCGTCTGCTGATTGATGGCCTTCAAGCGCCCGCGCGCCGCCAGAATCGCGGCTTCGTTCATGATGTTTTCCAGCTCCGCGCCGGTGGAGAAAGGCACGCGCTTGGCGATATTCTCCAAATCCACATCATCCGCAAGGGGCTTGCCCTTGGCGTGCACCTTCAGGATGGCAACACGCCCCGCCATATCGGGGTAATTGACGAGAATCGTGCGGTCAAAGCGGCCGGGACGCAGCAGCGCGGGGTCAAGAATGTCGCGGCGGTTCGTCGCCGCCATGACAATAACGCCCTCGTTGATTGCGAAGCCATCCATCTCGACCAGCAGCTGGTTCAGCGTCTGCTCGCGTTCGTCGTGTCCGCCGCCCAGACCCGCGCCGCGATGGCGACCCACCGCGTCAATCTCATCAATAAAGATGATGGACGGGGCAGCGCGCTTGGCTTGGTCGAACAGGTCACGGACGCGGCTCGCGCCCACGCCCACGAACATCTCCACAAAGTCAGAGCCGGAAATGGAGAAGAACGGCACGCCCGCCTCGCCCGCAACCGCCTTTGCCAGCAGGGTTTTGCCCGTGCCGGGCGGGCCGATGAGCAGCACGCCCTTGGGGATGCGTGCGCCCATGTCGATGTACGCCTTGGGGTTGCGCAGGAAGTCCACCATTTCCTTGAGTTCTTCCTTCTCTTCCTCCGCGCCCGCGACGTCGGCGAACGTCACCTTGTTCTTGTTCGGGTCATGGATGCGCGCCCGGCTTCTGCCGAAGTTCATCACCTTGCCGTTGCCGCCGGTCTGCGCGCGCATAATCAGCCAGAACATCACGCCGCAGAGCACCAGCGAAATTGCCAGCGGAATCAAATCATACCACCACGGGGTGGTCAGCGGCTGACGGTAGATGATGGTGAACGGCAAATCCTTGACGGACACCTCGTCCAGCGGCTTATTAAGCTTCGCCGCCTGCATTTGCCGCGCGGTGACGATGAAATCAGCGCCGATGGTGGTTTCAAAATCGTAGTTCTTGTCAGGGAAATCCGCGTCGGCGACCGTTGTTGTTGTCGTCACGCCCACCAGCGACGTGCCGCGGATGGCGACGGAGCGAACCTGCCCCTCCTCAATCATCGTCAGCAGCTGGGGATAGGTGATGCGGCGGTCACGGATATTGCTGCCAAAGCCGTTGGTGAACAGCATCGAAATGGTGAGCACCATCAGCAGCAAAACCGCGACGTAGCCGAACATCCCGCGAGACTTCTTCAATGCGAGCATCCTCCTTCCGTTCCAGCGCCATCCGCCTGTTGCGGCGTATACCCATATAGACGAATGACGTGTGCGGAAAAATCCATCTTTACAAAAATTTTATCTTTTTTCGGGGAAAAATCGGCTGATTTATTCGTGCGCCGCGCCGTACACGCGGCTGTCCAGCACGCCGATATCCGGCAGATTGCGGTACTTCTCGGCGAAATCCAGCCCGTAGCCGACGACGAACTCATCCGGAATCTTGAAGCAGTGGTAATCCACCGTCAGGTTGTGTTCGGGATTGCGGCGGTCGGGCTTGTCCAGCAGCGTCGCAATGCGGATGGAGGACGCGCCGCGGCCCATCAAATACTTGCCGAGGTAGAACAGCGTGTTGCCGCTGTCCACAATGTCCTCCACAATCAGCACGTCGCGCCCCTTAATGGACACGGACAGGTCTTTCTCCAAATTGACCACGCCGGAGGACTTGGTGGAGTTGCGATAGCTCGAAAGCGCCATGAAATCCAGCGTCACGGGCAAATCGACCTCGCGGATGAGGTCGGAGAAGAAGACGCTCGCGCCCTTCAAAATGCAGACCATCACCAGATCGCGTCCCTGATAGTCGTGGGTGATTTCCCGTCCCAGCTGGGCAACGGCCTTCTGGATGTCCTCACGCTTGACGAGAATCTTCGTCATGTCTTGATACAGCTTGGCATTGGTGTCCATCGTGTTGTCCTCCTAATATTATATGTGAGTATCAGTTGCTCTTGTCTTCGCGCAGGGGTGCGCCGCACACCTTGCACTGCTCCAGGTTTTTGTACGGTTCGTCGTCAATCTGCGTCCACTTGAAGGATGCCGTCAGCGGGCGATACCGCTGATTGATGGACGCGCAATTCGGGTCAATGTGGTAGTACGTTCCGCCTTCGGGATTGTAGTAAATCAGCAAGTCCGGATGGCTGGTGTTCAGCACGGGTTGGGTGGCAAGGGCGTTGGTCGGGGTGGCGGTGCTTTCCTGCTCGTTGCTTTGCAGCGTCGCGGGGTCAACGTACCACACGCCGTCTTCCTTGACCATGCGCACCTTCCACAGGTAGACGCTTTCACCCAGGGTGTTGTTCTTGTTGATGACGGCGCGCACCGTCACCATGCGGGCGATGTCGTTCGATGTGCCCGTGATGGCCGTGAAATCCCAGCTGACGGGCGTGCGGTTGGTCAGCACCTCGCCGAAGAGCTTCTGCGTCACCGCGTCCGTGCCGCCCTTGATGCTGCTGCGCCACGACGGGGCCGTCAGGTTGACCATTTGGCTGATGGCGTTGTTCTTCCACAGCGTGAAGAAGGAATGCAGCTGCGCGTAGCACTCCTCGGAGTCATCCACAGGCGTCGCGGTGGGCGTGGGCGCGGGATTGGGCGTGTCCGTCGCGGTCAGGTTGACATCGAGGTTATTGCCCGATGTACTCCCCTGCTGCATCTGACCGGACTGATTCGGCTGCGCGGGGTTCTGATTGTCCGCCGCATTCGTCGCCAGTGCGCTGACGAGGCAGACGACCGCCGCCGACGCCAGCAAAAGCGACAGCACCAGCCGCGCGTTAGGCGTAACCAGCTCGCGGAGCCACATCGCGGCGATGCTCGCCACCGCGCCGACGAGGACGACCCACTTCACCGCCGTCCACGCAAAGACCATGCTCAAGATGAAAAGAATCGGCAGCACGCCGAACATCAATACTTTTGCAATCGTATCCCACGGAATTTCCCTGTGCGCCGCCGGCTGCACCCGGAAGCCGCTGCGCCCCGACGTGGGGTACACGCGCTGACCGTCGGGGGTGTACTGCGCATACTGCTGCTCCGGCGGCAAATCCGTTTCCTGCGGATTCTGCTGGCTGTACCCCTGCTGATTGTACGCCGGATTCGGCTGGCTGTACCCCTGCTGCTCGTAGCCCTGCTGATACCCGCCGGGCTGCACAAACCCCTGCTGGTCATACGGCTGCTGCTGATAAGGCTGCTGGGCGTATGGCTGCTGATAGCCCTGCTGCTCATAGCCCTGCCCATACGGCTGCTGATAACCTTGCTGACCGTATGGCTGCTGATATTCCTGCTGACCGTATGGCTGCTGGTATCCCTGCTGACCGTATGGCTGCTGGTATCCCTGCTGACCATAGGGCTGCTGCTGATAATCCGCATACCCCTGCTGACCATATTGCGGCTGCCCATAGCCGTTTTGCGGCGCGTAGCCCTGACCATAGGCATCATTGGGCGCGTAGCCGCCATTCGGGGCATAGCCCTGCGCCGGCGGATAATTGCCCTGCGAAAAACCGGGCTGCTGAGGATTCTGTCCGGCGTCCCCGGCGCCATCATAGGGTGGACGGCTGTTGCTCATCCGGCTTCCTTTCCTTTCTTCCGCGCGTTTGTGCGCGAAGTTCCCTGCCGCGCCTTGTGCGGAGGGCATTTGTCCCTCCCCCGCGCGGACTTTCACGCAAGCGCCTGCTTCGCGCTTTGCATGATAACGCATCTTACAGTATAGCACAAAAAAATGGCTTGTAAATAAGAAATCGGAAAAATTCATGGTTTGTTCGCCTGTAAGATGGAAAGATTTTTACTTCGGTGCGCGTTTCCGTCCTCCATTCCGCATTATTTTCGCTTTTCCGCTTGCAAAAGTCGTTCGGCTATGGTAAGATAGAGCGTGCCGACGAAAGTCAGCGAAATATTTGGAAGCGATGACCGGGAAACAGTAGCGCGTGCAAGTCCCCTTCCTATTTCCAAATGAGAATGTGCCAAGATGCGAAGCGAATTTTTTCTGCTGGCTAACGGGAGTGAAACGCAGCGTAGCAGCGCTACGCTAAGTGGAACGAGCGGACGCCAGAAGGAAAAAGGCGCGAGCAGATGGCACAGGCGAATGCAGGAAATAGGATATCAGAGAGCCGCCGGGTGGTGCGAGGCGGCAGGGCGCACGGCGTGAACCTTCATCCCGCGAGTTTTTCGGCGTGGGCAGCCTTATCGCCCATCAAGCGGCGGCAGCGGGATTTTTTCCTTTGCCGCAAGACGAGTGGTACCGCGGATTCAGTCCGTCTCATCAAACGATGGGACGGGCTTTTTTCATCCAACTGTAAGGAGGAACATCCGGAATGAACGAGAAGATCGAAGCCCTGAAAAGCAGCTTTGATTCCGAGCTGAAGAAGATCGCCAACATGGTGGATCTGGAAGCCCTGCGCGTGAATTACCTCGGCCGCAAGGGCAAAGTGACCGACGCGCTCAAGGGCATGGGCAGCTTGACCGACGAGCAGAAGAAGACCGTCGGGCGCGAGACGAACGAGCTGAAAACCGCCATCACCGTCGCCTTGGCGGAAAAGCTGGAGGCGCTCAAGGCACAGGAATTGCAGCGCGAAATCAACGCCCTGCCCGAATTTGACATTTCCATGCCGCCGGACATGACCCGCGGGTCGTATCACCCGATTACGCTGGTGCAGCGCCAGTGCGAGCAGGTGTTCAAGTCGATGGGCTTCACGGTGGAGGATTACGCCGAGGTGGTGACGGACTACGAGTGCTTCGAGAGCCTGAACATTCCGAAGTTCCACCCCGCGCGCGACATGCAGGACACCTATTATCTGGACAACGGGCAATTGCTCAAAACGCAGACCTCCGCCGCCCAGAACGCCATCTACCGCCGCTACCGCGACGCGCTGGTCGACGGTGGCGTGCCGATTAAGGCGATTTTCCCCGGCCGCTGCTTCCGCAACGAGGCGACCGACGCCTGCCATGAAAACACGTTCTTCCAGATGGAAGGCATCATGGTGGACAAGGACATTTCCATCGCGAACCTGATCTACTTCATGAAGACGATGCTGAGCGAGGTGTTCCGCAAGGACATCAAAGTCCGCCTGCGTCCGGGCTTCTTCCCGTTCGTTGAGCCGGGCTTTGAGCTGGATATTTCCTGCCTCATCTGCGGCGGCACGGGCTGCCCGTCGTGCAAGCATTCCGGCTGGCTGGAGCTGTGCCCCTGCGGCATGATTCACCCCGAAGTATTGAAAGCCGGCGGCATCGACCCGGAGCAGTACACCGGCTTCGCGTTCGGCTTGGGCATGACGCGCCTTGCCATGATGAAGTACGGCGTGAAGGACATTCGCGACCTGAACAGCGGCAGCCTGACGCGCTTGGCGCAGTTCACGGACGACGAGTAATGCGGAGGAAAGACGAACATGCTGATCTCAATGAACTGGATTTCCGACTTCGTTGACCTGACGGGTCTTGACAAGATGGCGCTGATTCGCCAGTTCTCCCTGTCCACGGCGGAAGTTGAGAATGAAATTTTCCACAAGGGCGCGGATTTGTCCGGCGTTGTCGCCGCGCAGATCGTCAGCGTAGAGAATCACCCCGAATCCCACAAGCTGCACCTGCTGAAGGTGGACGCGGGCGACGGGCAGCTGACCGACGTGGTCTGCGGCGCGCCGAACGTGCAGCTGGGCATGAAAACCGCGTTCGCGAAGGTGGGCGCGCAGCTGGGCGACATCACCATCAGCCCGCGCAAGCTCGCCGGGTACACGTCCTACGGCATGTGCTGCTCGGAGAAGGAAATCGGCATCAGCGACGACAATTCCGGCATCATGGTCATCCCGGAGGATGTTCCCTGCGGCACGGACTTGAAGGTGCTCTACCCCATCGACGACATTATCTTCGAGGTGGACAACAAGTCCCTGACGAACCGCCCCGACCTGTGGGGGCACTACGGCATGGCGCGCGAGTTTTCTACCCTGTCCGGCCGTCCGCTGAAAGCCCTGCCCGTGGCGGATTTGGCGGCGTACAACGACCTGCCCGCCATCGACATGAAGATTGAAGACCCGCTGTGCCAGCGCTACTCCTGCCTGCGGGTGGAGAACATCAACCGCCACGTCAGCCCGATGGCGATGCGTATCCGCCTGAACTACTGCGGTATGCGCGACATCAACTTCCTCGCCGACCTGACGAACTACCTGATGCTGGAAATGGGGCAGCCGATGCACGCCTTCGACAGCCGCAAGGTGGAGAAGATCCGCATCCGCCGCTTCCCGGAGAGCTTCCCTTTCCAGACGCTGGACAAGGTGGAGCGCACCATCGACCCGAACACGCTGATGATCTGCAACGGCGACAAGCCGGTTGCCATCGCGGGCATCATGGGCGGTCTGGACAGCGAAATCGTCGATGACACGACGAGCCTGACGCTGGAATCCGCCACGTTCGACGCGGCGTCCGTCCGCAAGAGCAGTGTCCGCCTCGCCCACCGCACCGACGCCTCCGCCCGCTACGAAAAGAGCCTTGACCCGGAAATGACGACCGTCGCCATCGCCCGCTTCGTCAAGCTTTTGCAGGAATACGACCCGGAAATGCGCGTCACCTCCCGCCTGACCGACGAGTACGCCTTCCACTATCCGAAGGTGCAATTGTCCTTCGACAAGGCGTTTGTTGACCGCTACACCGGCATCAACATCTCCTCCGACGAAATCATGCACACGCTGACCGCGCTGGGCTTCGGCATGACGCGGGACGGCGATTCCTTCACCGCGGACGTCCCCTCCTGGCGCGCGACGAAGGACGTAACCATCAAGGCGGATATCATCGAGGAAATCACCCGCATCTACGGCTACGACAACTTCGACCTGCACACGGCGGAATCCCCGCTCTACCCGGTTCGCATGTCCACCGAAAAGACGGTCGAGGACAAATTGAAGGACATCCTCGTCAAGCGCTATTCGCTGCACGAGGTGCATTCCTACATCTGGCAGTACGCCGACGACTACAAGAAGCTCGGCATTGCCGTCGAGGACAACGTGAAGCTGCTCAACGCCTCCAACCCCAACATCGAGACGCTGCGCCGCTCCATGATTCCCACCCAGCTGTGCCAGGTGAAGGGCAACACGGGCTATGCGCCGTCATTCGGCATCTTTGAAATCGGTCACGTCATCGACGGCGTGGACGAGAACAAGCTGGCAAAGGAGCACAAGAAGCTGTGCGTGACGCTCTTCAGCAAGGTCGATAACGTGGAAACGCTGTATTTCCGCCTGCGCGACATGCTGTGCGTCGCCGTGAGCGACATCCTGCACAAGGATTTGTCCTTCCACGCAATGACCGCGACCCACTCCTATGAGCATCCGAAGAACCTGAACGCCATCGTGCTGGACGGCGTTGAACTCGGCGAAATCGGCGTGGCGCACCCGGTTGTCGGCAAGAACATCGACAAGAAGGCGGCGATTGTGTTTGCCGAAATCGACATGGAAGCGCTTGCGTCCATCGCGCCCGCGCCCATCGTCTACCGCGAGCCGTCCCGCTTCCCCGGCATGGAGCAGGATTTGACCTTCGTGGTCAATCGCTGCCAGCCGATTCTGGACGCGGTGAAGGCGGAGAACTCCCCGCTGGTGCAGAAGGTGACCGTGCTGGGCACATACAGCGACATCACCGGCAAAACCATCACGATTCGCCTCTCCTTCTCGCACCCGGAGCGCACGCTCACCCGCGACGAAGTGCAGGCGGTTGTTGACGGCGTGGTTGCGCGGCTGAAGGGTCAAGGGATTGAACTGAAGAAGTAACTTCCTCTATATATGCATCTTTCTTCCTCCGAAACGCGGCTGTGTTTCGGAGGTTTTTTCGGTTCTTCACGGAATCTTGGGGGAAAAGCAGCTTGGGGGCGCGTCTGCGGACGCGCAAAGTTACTGGCAGGGACGCTTCGCTGCCTGCACCTTTGTTGGCGACTTCCTTTGAGTAGGTTTGACGCGAAACAGTTGGGGCGTTGCCCCAAACCCCACAAGGGACGCTGTCCCTTGACCCTGCAAGGGGCATTGCCCCTTGACCCCTCCGCGCGATTGAGTTGGTCGCGCTTTCATGCTCCTTCCGCGTGCAGCTTTTTGGGGCTTCGCCTAAGTCCTTGTTTGCCCCCCAACTTTCCGTGAAGAACCAATAATCTTCCTTCCCCTGCCCCTCTGCTTTTGTCGGCGGAGGGGCGTTTTTTGTGCTTCCGCGAAATTCGAGATTGACAACTTCCCCCGATGGTGGTAAACTGGAAAAAACGGAAAGTTTCCGCCCATTTTCGTCGCTTGTTAGGAGGATTGCTATGAGTCCCATTGCCGCCCGGAAAAAGACCATCATCTGGATGATTGCCGCCATCGTGCTGGCAGTTTCCTCCATCGCACTTGGCGCCGGTCTCATCGTCAGCCACAATTCGCTGACGGACACCCGGAATCAGCTGACGGACACGCAGAGCGCGCTGTCCTCCACCCAATCCACCTTAGCGGACACCGAAAACAGCCTGTCCGCCGCGAAGGACACCCTCGCATCCACCGAAGCGACCCTCGCGGACACGCAGACCACGCTGGACACGACCGCCGCCGCCTTGACGGATACCCAGACCACCCTCGCGTCCACCGAAGTCACCCTCGCCGAAACGCAGGGCACGCTTGCTGACCGCGAAACCGAACTGTCCGCCACAAAGGACACCCTCGCGTCCACCGAAGCCACCCTCGCCGAAACGCAGGGTACGCTTGCTGACCGCGAAACCGAGTTGTCCGCGACAAAGGACACCCTCGCGTCCACCGAAGCCACCCTCGCCGAAACGCAGGGTACGCTTGCTGACCGCGAAACCGAG
>ERZ827043.1930-NODE-1930-length-19321-cov-5.806395_pt1 | contig 19321 bp, 10 predicted proteins | sample MGYA00519923_ERZ827043 | MGnify/ENA primary metagenome ERZ827043 (study PRJEB31778, sample SAMEA3449251) | human gut metagenome | biome: human gut; feature: human-associated habitat; material: faeces | place: United Kingdom | collected 2010/2012 ...
AGCAGTGCATAAAAATTCTTATAAAAGCAGACTCTATGAATTAATCAGCGCTTCCTTAGCGGCGAAGCCGCTGTCAATTTTAAGAATACTCCGGCCTAAGGGGCCGGTCAAACCTAAGAACCTTCCGCGCCCAAAAGGCGCAGAACCCTCTGAATCCTCTGAACCTTCCGGTCGGCAGACCGGTCAATCTTTTATCCGAGGTTTTGCCATGAAAGAATCTATACAGCTTGATTTTCACTTTGATGATCTTCCCGAAGGGATATGCGTAATCACTGATAACGAGAAGGAGGAAATCCTTTTTGTCAATCAGTCTCTTCTTCGCATGTACAAATGCCGCAGCCGGGAGGAGTTTCTTTCGATTACCGGAGGGACGCTCCGGGGGATGGTGGAGATTTCGGACTACCGGCCCCTTTCGGAGGTAGAGCATTCCGGTGCCCACCCTCTGGGAGATGACCGGTTTTATGTTTCCTTTAACTGTCGTACCAGGGACGGCCATTTCCGGCGGATGGAAGGGGTGCTGTCCCGGTCGGTGCGGCAGGGGATGGGATCGGTATGGGTGCTGAGTGTGGTGCCGTCGAAGACGATTTCTTCTCTGTCTTACCGGGATGCCCTGACCGGTCTTCTGTCTCTTCCGGTATTCCTGAAGAAAGCACTGGGAGCGGCGAAGAAGGATGAGGAGGAGGGCATCTTCGGCGCCCATTATCCTATGTATCTCAATCTTACCAATTTCAAATTTTATAATGCCACCCATGGCCGGGAGGCGGGCAATCAGCTGCTGCAGAAGATAGCAGAGGCGTTGAAGCGGTATTTCTCCGGCGATTTGATGTGCCATCAGGAAAGTGACAGTTTCCTTCTTCTTGGCTCCAGGGACCGGGTGCCTGATGGGCTGGAGGCTATGATCCTGGAAATCGAACGGTATATCGATGACCCCAGCATCCGGCTGAAGTCGGGTATCTGCGATTTCGGAAGGAAGATGCCGCCGGTTTCCCTTCTTCGGAATGCCTTCGACCTGGCAAAGATTGCCTGCGATTCTATCAAATCCGATGCGTCCCGGAGCTGGACTTTCTATGAGGACTCCATGGGCAGTATGCTGGAGAACCGGGCCTATGTGCTCCGTCACTTTGACCGGGCCCTTCTTAATGGATACATCAAGATTTATTTCCAGCCGGTGGTACGCACGCTGACAGGAAAGCTCTGCGGCATGGAGGCCCTGGCCCGGTGGGAGGATCCGGACAAGGGGCTGCTTACGCCAAACATTTTCGTCCCGGTGCTGGAAAGTGCCCGCATTATTTATAAACTGGATCGCTACATCCTGGAGGCGGCGGCCCGCTTCCTGGCAGAGCGGAGAGTAAACGGCCTTCCTGTGGTGCCGGTGTCGGTGAACCTGTCCCGCGTGGATTTCGAGGTGTCCAAGCCCCTAGCCATGGTGGAGGAAGTGGTGAAGCGCTACCGTCTGCCCCGTCATCTGATCCGCATTGAAATCACGGAGTCTGCCCTTGTAAAGAGCGAGAAGGTGCTGAAAGAGGCTATCCCTGCCTTCCGGAAGGCGGGCTATGAGTGCTGGCTCGATGATTTCGGCAGCCAGTACTCTTCTTTGAATGTGCTCCATGATTTCTACCTGGATGAGCTGAAAATCGACATGGCCTTCCTGCGCCATTTCAATGAACGGAGCAGGAAAATCATTGCGTCCATCGTGGTCATGGCGAAAACCCTGGGCATCCATACCCTGGCGGAGGGGGCGGAAACGGAAGAGCAGGTGGAATTCCTCAAGAGCGTAGGCTGCGAGAAAATCCAGGGCTTTTACTACAGCAGCCCAAGGCCCTGGGCCGGCGTGGAAGATATGCTCCGCATGAGACATATGGACATGGAAACGCCGGAAGAGGAAATCCTCATGAATAAGTTGGGGCTGGTGAATGTGGTGACGGAAGAACCGGTGGCTCTCTACTTGGGACGGGGAAATGATTTGACCCTCCTTTACCAGAATGAAGCCCATGAGAAGAATATCCTTGGCGCATCCGCCCATACCATAGACGATCTCAATGGCTGCTTTGCGGATCCCCACTATCCCCTTCGGGAGAAATTCTTCTCCTTTGTACAGAGACTGCTCCTGCACCGGGAAAGGCAGTCCATGACCTTTGCAGATAACGGTTCCTATTACCAGGTGACAGGACAGATTATTGCCGGCGATGAATCCCTCTATGTAGGCGAAACGTCGGTATACAGCCTTATGCCGGACAACCGGATGAAAACGGCGGAAGACCTTGACAGCCTTCTGAGAAATACCCTGGCCCTCTGCGATGATATCAGCCTGTACTATCCGAAGACCGGGAAATTGAAGGTGCTGGAAACGGTGAATCCCTATGCTAAACCGGGCGAAATCATTTCAGCGGAAAAGGCTTTCCATGATTTCGCAGAACAGAAGGTGTATCCCGAAGACCGGGGCCGTTTCTTCGCCTTTATCCGGCTGGACAATCTGTACCGTCTGGGCAATGAGGCCAATGGATATGCGCCCTGCGGTATGTTCCGGGTAAAGGAAGAGAATGGAAACTACGCCTGGAAGGAGCTGCAAGCCTACATCCTCTACCGCACGGAAGAGAAGAATATCCTGCTGATTTTGAAAGACGCCAGCATTGAAAGAACCTGGGACAGGCAGGCACTGCTGGAAATTTTCGTTCATTCCTTCGGCATAAAAGAAAACCCCCGCCAGGAGACATGGAGAAAGAAGGCGGATGTTTTTAACGTTTTCCGGGAAAAGGCCCACATTAAATGGTTTGTCAAAGACAAAAATCGCCGCTTCGTCACCGCCAGCCGGGCCTTTCTTGACTACTACGACCTTTCCCTTTCTGAAATTCAGGGCCGGACCGACGAAGATATGAAGTGGCATGTGGATAATATTCCCTTCCGGAAAATAGAAGAGGATGTACTGGCCCATGGAATGACCGCCCGCCATGTCATCGGCACCTGCCTGGTGAAAGGACAGCTCAGAACCATAGCAGCCACCAAGTTTCCTGTGTACCGGGGCAATGAAATCATTGGTCTGGCAGGCTATTTTCACGATATGTCCGAAGAAAAGGAACTGGGAAAAGAAGAAAGAGAAATTTCCATGAGAGACCGGGAGACCGGCCTTGCTTCCTATCGCGGCATGATGGCGGCAGCCCTTCGCTATGAGGACAATTTCCGCCAGCGGGGAGAAGGATACATGGCCGTTCTCATGTCCATCCCTGCCCTTACGGACATGGAAAGAGCCTATGGCAGGGCTGTCTACCTTCGCCTCCTCCAGCAGATCGTCCATATCCTCTCCGTCGTCAGTCCTGTCAGCGGCAGCCTTTCCCATATCAGCCAGGCCGCCTTCATCCTCCTGGTGAAGACTACCGACAGGGCGGATATGGAAAGGAGGCTTCAGAAAGCCGCCGATGACATCCATGCAGTGACGGAAGTGGACGGCGTGCCGGTGACCCTCTACATGGACTACGCCCTGGTGGTGAGCGGCGAATCCTCCACCATAGACAGTTTGCTGCAGCTCCTGGGCGCAAGAATGATACGGGCCGAACAGGAGCAGACCATGGAAAACCTTGCTCTGGGAGACCGGATTTCCTTTGATATGAAGAAATTTGATCAATCGGAAGAACAAATCGTCATCAGCGACCCCAACACCTATGAAATCCTCTATGTGAACAACGCCATGCTGAATAACTGCGGACTGCCTGATGATTATAACTGGCATGGAAAGAAATGCTATGAAGTATGGGGCGACGGCAAAGGGCCCTGCAGTTTCTGCCCCATTCCCCGCCTCAGTAATGACCGCTTTGCATCCTGGGTATTCCATAACCCCAGAAGCGGCATGAATTTCCTCATGAAGGACACCCTGGTAAACTGGAAAGGAAAGGCCGTCCGCTTCAACATGGCCTTTTCCCTGCAGACCTTCCTTGCCCATTACCTTCATGAAAATGAAATCATCTACCGGGAAGTGCAGGCTAACGACATCATTGCCGCCGGCCTGGCGGAAAAGAATCCGGAAAAGGGCATCCAAAAGATGATGGAAAGACTGGCCCCCTTCCTGAAGGCCGAACGAATCATCATCCTGGAAGAATCAGGCGCCGAACTCCGCTGCACCTACGAATGGAAGCGGGAAGACCTTCCTTCCATGAAGGAAGAACTGGCGCATGTGGTTATCGACAACATCCGCCCCTTCTACGACTACCTCTTCAAACGGGAAATCGTTCTTAACAATGACGCGCTCCAGTTCTCCAAAGATCTGGGCATGAAGAAAATCTATGTGAAGGGCATCAAGCGCCTTGTGGCCGGCGCCCTCACCCTGCATGGCAGGAAACTGGGATTCATCGAAATCGTGAACCCCGCCCCCGAACGCTGCGATGGCGGCGGCATGCTCCTCAGCACCCTCACCAAAATCTTCACCATCCTTCTCAGGAACCGGGACATGATGAAAGAAATGTACACCCTGGGCCACACCGACGAACTCACCGGCGCCGGCAACCTTCGGGCCTTCGAAGAATGGGCAAAGGCCATCCCCGACGGTACCAGGGTCTCCTTCTTCTACTGTGACATAGACAACCTGAAGAAAATCAACGACACCGAAGGCCACCACATGGGCAACGAAGCCATCAAAAACACCACCGGCGCCATCGCATCCCAGGTAGGCCTGAACCACACCTTCCGCCTGGGAGGTGACGAATTCCTGGCGGTGGAAACAGACCTGGATGAAGAAGAAACGGCCATCCTGGCCGAAGCCATCCGCCAGGGCTTCCGCAAAAGAAAAGTGGCCGTCTCCCTGGGCAGCGCCACCTTCACCGCCCCCTTCCCGCCCATGGAAGAAATACTTACCGTCATCGACGGGAAAATGTATGAGAATAAGAGAGAGAGGGAAGGGTAAAGACCGGCGGTTTGAAACGCCTGGCGGCGCAGGGGTAAGAGTAGAGAGGTCCCATTCTGCCCCTGAATAGGGTGGCAGTCCCGCGGAGCGGGATAGGGGGAGCCACCGTAGGCGGCTAATTCAGCAGAAAAGTTACATGGAGAGATGAGGCATTAGCATTCTCAGCGTAGAGGCAGCACCCCCTTTGGTGGCTGGCGCCACCACCTTTCCCCCGCTAAAGCGGGGGCACTATGGGTGCTGGACATTGAGCCACATGACATGGCAGGTAAGAGTAGAGGGGCCTATTCTGCCCCCCTGAATAGGGGGAAGTCCCGCGGAGCGGGATAGGGGGTAGCCACCGGAGGTGGCTGATTCAGCAGAGAAGCAACATGGAGAGATGAGTCAAAAGCATTCTCCGCGTAGAGGCAGCACCCTCCCTTTGGTGCTGGACATTGAGCCACACACGGCCCATGCCGCTCCTCTTTATGCTATAATAAGAGCCAAATAAAACATACAGGAGGCTGTCATGTCACAGAGTGCAATGCAGGAAATCACCTGTCCCCAGTGCGGGAAGAAACATTCCTTCCGGGTCTGGGACAGTATCAATACCCGGGAATATCCGGAAATGAAGGAGAAGGTCAGAAATGACGAGGCCTTCCGGTATCGCTGCCCCGACTGCGGTGCTGTCGCTATTTTGAATTACAATTTCCTTTATCACCAGCAGGAAGACAAAGTGCTTATCTTCGTAGACGCCGACGGCTCTTCCTATGAAGAAATGAAAAAGATCCTTTCCCCAAAGGGCAACGCCTTCGACGGCTATCGGAAGCGCATCGTCCTTTCCTATAATGATTTCAAGGAAAAACTCCTCATTCTGGACGCCGGGCTGGATGACCGGATCGTGGAAATCATCAAGGCTTCCATCTGGGACAATGTGGAGGAGCGGTACAAGGACAAGCATATCGATGAAATCTACTTTGCCACCAACGAAGACGGCGAGCACGGTTTCCTCTTCCGGAAGGAAGGGCACATGGTGGCTTCCATGGAATTCGACATGGCCCTCTACAAGGCCATCAAAGAAGCGGCCCTCGACCGTATCGATGCCATTTCCAAGGACGACCTCCTTATCAACCGGGCCTGGGCGAAGGACATTACCGCCCGTCTGGGATAACAGCCATGAAAAAAAGAGCAGGAAGACTGCTCTTTTTTTGTGTCGTATGTGATGCCTGTATTCCCGATAGTGTAGAGGTTTCAGGTGCCATGCAAACGGGGGCACAATGAAATAGAGAGAACCCCTATGAACCCTTTCTTTCCTCCGGCAGGGTGAAATAGATTTCAAAACGCACCACCCCATTTTCCTGGCTGAAGTTCTTATAACCCTTATAGTAGGCGATGAAGTGGCGGATGGAGGTCATGCCGGTGCCGTGGCCGGGCTCATCGGTCATGGGATAGCCTTCCCGGTCGAAGCGGATGGGTTCGGCGCAGTAGTTTTCTACGGAAAGCACCACCTGGCGGCCCTTGGTCTGCAGGGTGAGGCGGAGGAACCGTTTATCCTTGTCCTGCTTTTCCGATACGCGGATGGCGTTTTCCAGAAGGTTGGCCAGGGTGAAGGTGAGCCTTTCCTGCACCTGGGGCAGGTCGTCGGGGAAATTGACGCGGCAGGTGACGGGGATGCCGGCGTCTCTGGCCTTGGTGATGTATAAGGAAAGGACGGCATTGACGAAGGGGTTCAGGCTGAAGGGGTGAACCGCCGTTTTTTCCAGGTGTTCGTCAAATCCCCGAAGCAGCTGCAGTGCTTCTTCATTTTTGCCGCTGCTGATGAGGCTGTAGAGGACATTGATCTGGTGGCGCATATCATGGCGCAGGATGGAGAACCGTTTCATGCTGGCCTGTATCAGCAGCATATTGTTCTGGAAGAAACGGATGGCCTTCTGCTGGATTTCATTGGAACTTTTGAGAAGCACTTCCGTTTCCAGATCCCTGGCCTGCAGGGCCACATAGCGGTAGAGGGCCCAGAAAACGGTGAAGGAAATGAGTCGGGACAGAAGCTTGTCCATGGTCCACAGCCCTTCATCCATGCTGACGGGAATCTGGATAGAGGCGATGAGTATGGGAAGAATGGCGATGTAGTAGCCGTAGGCCTTGTCATTGATGAGCTGCCGGGAAGGTACCATGTGGCGGAACATATGGGCCGAAAGGGGCAGGAACACCATGAAATAGATGAGGTAGAATGAAAGCTCCATGTACAGCTTCTCCGGCGTTTCGCCGCCGCCAAAGAAATGGATTACTGTAAACATGCTGATGGTGTGAAGAAGGGGAAGCCAGAGTCCCTGCATACCGAATACGAAAATCTGCTGGGCTATGAGGCGGGGAAGCCAGTAGAAGGAAAGAAGCACATAGGGGATCCAGCCTAAGACTATGGAGCCTTTATAGGCCATAATCATGTAGGCAGGATAGGAAAAAATCCAAAGATAAAAGGCCACATTCAGGGCACCGAGGATGAAAAAGGAAAGAATCATCCGGTTCCGGCTGCGTTCGGGCAGAAAATGGCGGAATGATTCAAACCACAGATACCGGCCCGCCAGATGGGCCAGCACCACGCAAAGGGCTAAAGGAATAGCGGCTCTCATAGAGACCTCCTTTGGAAATGAAGAAATAAAAGGTTACACCTGTTTTGCAGGCGGGGGATTGTGCTAAGGAAGCACTGATTAATTCATAGAGTCTGCTTTTATAAGAATTTTTATGCACTGCTTCGTCATGGGACTCCTTAAATAGCTCGCTATTCGCGTCGTCCCATTCCTTGCATTGCATAAAAATTCAAGAATAAAAGCAGACAGTGATTTAATCAGCGCTTCCCTAAAAAGAACAAAGAGAAGAGGCGCCAGCCCCCACCGAAACGGGCGAAGGTTCTGGTACCTCTCTTTGACTATATTATATATAGGCGTATAAAAGTCGGATTGCAAGGACAATTTATAAAAAATTTTCTATCTTCTGCAAGCCTATTCACTTATCCAGATCTGGGAACATTTCTTCCAGTTTCATATCAAGAGTTCCCTTTTGCGCATAATCCAGTGAATCGCAGAGGCGAATGTGATGTTCCTTGATAGAAATCGTATCACTGAAGCCAAGGATGTAGTTCTTGCAAATACGGTAAATGATTTCCGTAGGTGCCAGTCCGTAGACCTGCTTAGCAAAGATGTGGTTCAACCGTTTTTCTTTATCCGGATAGAGCTGTCTCATGCGCGGACTGTTGTAGAGCCGTTTCACGATTTCCGTGATAAACATACCGGACTTCATGTAGAGGTCAGCGAAGGTTTTTGTGTCATCGTCGAAGCAGCCTGAATTTTCTTTTTCCAGCAGGTCCACCATATGCTTCACCACTTTTTTCGGCGTGAAAATCTGGTTTGTCTGCTGAGGCGGAATATAGTTGAAAATATCTTCCGTGTTTTTCTCGTCGAAGTAGTTGGCCAGCTGCTTTTTCTTATTCATGAATTCCTTTACAGAATCATTGAAAACCACTTCATCGAAAAGGTGTCCTTCATAATGTTTCTCTTCTCCGGTCTCTTCATCCACATAGTCCATGCCATCTCTGAGCTTACGGAAATCATCCAATGTTATACATTTGCCATCATTGATATTCCTTGTGACATCCTGGAAAACAGCATCCGGTACCATGGTATCAAAATTAGCCAGAGTGGTATTTTCATCGCCAAAGGCCATAAGGAAAGCAGGAATGGTACGTGAAAAGCCTCTGAGTTTATCTTTCATACCGTCTTCAAAAGATTTTTTATTCTTTTCCCGCTTGTCCGTTTCGATCTGCTCCACAACTTTTTGACCTGCATTGCGTACCGCCTCGGTCAAACCGCTTTCGATATCTTCTTTGAACTGCTTATTCAGGGCCTCTACTTTTTTCTCATAGTCCTTATGGATTCGCTGTTCGTCTTTCTCAGTTTTCGCAGTTTTCAGGTTCTCATCCCGTTTATCCTTCGCCCGATTTGTTTCAATGCGCAGGTTGTCCGCCGCCTTGTTAATCACCGTGTCGGCAGTAATATTGATGGTTCTTTCCAGCTTGTTACGGCTGCTTTTTGTGAAATCGCTCTGATAGTTTTCCTTTGCCTTGTCAAGAATTTTTGTGGTAGTCTCATGGGCAATATCCTTAAATTTGTCGGTTATTTCTTTCGCTTCACGACTTTCAGGGCTGTCAGCATGGGCAATCACATCGGCATCTGCCGCCTGGACCGCATCCATAATGCTGCTTTCTGCTTCCTTGAAAATCTTGTCACCAAATAAATCAGTGGACTTACCAATGATATTCTCCTGGGGGATAGACACGTTGCCGTCTTCGTCAATATCCAGCCGATTTCCAGTATTTTCATCCAGATTGGGAATGGGCTTCGGTTCCTTGAACGATTCCAGCCGGTTGATGATATCGATAACCTGCTGAGGTGCATGGAAAATATTGCTTACATTCCGGAAAAGGAAATTGGACATAAAGCCCCGCCGTACCACTTCCTGGGATTTGATTTTCCTTGGAATGGACAGTACCTTGGCCGCATCCAGTGCAATCATTTCCCCATTCTCATCTTCACCGATGACAGGGAAGAAATTGAGCAGTTCTCTGATATTCTTTTTCCTTGTTTCCACATCCCCATGACCGCCTGCCGTTCCTTCATAAAGGTCATTGGCAATCTTGCCAAAGGCAATGAGCGTACGGGCCGGGTCGAAATCGAAGATATAGGCATTCTGCTTCCGGAACCATTCATGGCCGTTGCTGATGCGGCATGGATTCTGGGCACGGAATGCGGCCTGCATATAAAGGGCTTCACTCTTGATACTGGAAAGCATAAGCACCGCCGTCCACTCAGGGATGGTAACACCGGTAGTCAGCTGCCCTACGGAAAGGGTAATTGTCTTATCATGATGGGCAATGGCATCTTTTACCCGTTCCAATGCGCTCGCTGTTATTCGTTCATTGTCCTCTTCAGATCGGCCATCTCCTGCAGCCAGGATGATTTCATAGCTTCCGTTACCGAAAACAGGATGATTTTCCAGTTTTCTCTGCAGTGCCTTAGCTGAAGAAACACGATTCAGAAGCCACAAAGTATGACGCAGCTCTCCGCGAAGCTCCGGTGTGGAGAATGGATACTTCTTCCCCGTCACAAGAGAATTCAGAAATTGGTTTACTGCCTCATCATGGATGAAACGTCCCTGTTCATTGGTGGCGAAAAATTCGTTCAGGTCGAAGGCATACTCTGTCGTCTCCCCGTCGATTTCCACACCCTTACTCACTTCCTCAGTCAGCATTTCAGACATCTGGTAGGTATACATATTCAGCCTTGGCAGATTGGCATAGGGGTTTTCACTGCCATCATCAGACTTCCATTCCGCCTTGGCCTTCTGTTCATCGGCATAGGTCCAGTTATAAATGGCATCATCGGTAAACTCACCCTGAGCCAGGGCCTTGAAGGGCGTACCGGACAGATGGAGCGTATACTTCCGGTGAATATGCTCGAAGGCTACATCGGTCTTATAGGTGTCCACCCCTTCATGGGCTTCATCAATCACCAGAATATCCCAGGGAATATCTGCCACTTCCTGCAGCTTATCATAGGGACCGCCAAAGGCCTTGGCCCCCTTCAGGTCCTGCAGAGAAACAAATTCGATGCATTTCGTATTATCATCAATAGAGTGATAATATTCATCTCTGGTAAGTACTCCCGGCTTTTTCTTTAGTACGCTGACTTCTGAAACAAATCGGTAGCCTGACTCTTTTCCCAGGAACTTGCAGTAATCCTCAAACCAGGAGTCCGCAATGGCAGGACGATTCGTTACCACCAGTATATTGATGAATCCCATGGATTTGCATAAATCATAGACTGTCAGGGTCTTGCCAAAGCGGGGCTTACAGTTGAAAAGGAAACTGCCTCCTTCATGGTGTAGAAAATAATTTCTTGCCTTTTCCACCGCTTCCCTCTGTTCCCGCCTGAGGCTGTAGGGCACCACATGGGCCAGGGAAGGTTTTACCCCCTGGTTCTCCCGAAAATCTTCCAGCAGCCTTTTCGCCCGCGCAGGAGAAATATGGAACCACTCCGGCTTTCTCGTATCTCCGGGCAGCGGCTTCATCCGTTCGATACCGCAGGATGCCAGGTACTGGTGGAAATCGGTGTCGTGAAAAGCATCCCCCGTCACTTCATACACCGCATTCTTTGTCCATTCCAGTTTTACATGGATATTGGCCGTCTGGGTCTGCTGCTTCACCCGGGACGTGGAATCCTGTTCCGACTCCCCGATTTTGCACCACCCGTCATGGTAAGTGACACCGGGCGTGGTGTAGCAGTAAATAATAGGAACTACCTTTTTGAAAGAATTGATTTGAGGAGAAAGCATACTACTTCATCTCCTTTACATGGGATTCAATGAAGTCAATTTCATCAGAGGAAAGGCCATATTTCTTATAGAGCTGGAGGTCAATCTCATGGATAGACTTAGTCCAGTCTATATCAGAATTAGCTGAAAAATCCTGAATTGGAACATATTTCCAGACGCCCTTCTTATTATCCTGAGTCACTTTCAAGATTCCTAGTAAAGCTCTTGCGAATTTAGTTTTTATATATTTTACTTCGTTTTGAGCTTCCTCTTCAGAGTTTAACTTTCCTATACTTATAAATGTTTGTGTATGCCCCTCCCCTGGATAAGCAACTAAAGGCAATGTTAACGATTCACCAAAAGTACCACTTCCATTTGATTTTGGGAAAAGAATCTTATATGCATTTAGGTTTTCATGATTAGCAATATATTTACGCTTAATGTATCGTTTGCATCGCGTATTAACTTTTCTGCCAATTATTTCTATATAATTCTCATTATCCTTTGGCTTGTCAACAAAAAAGACAATACCATCTAACTTATCAAAAATATTTGAAGTTAAATCATAGTCATGTCCTTTACTAATTAATGGTCCTACTTTATTTTTATACTGATATGTCATACTGTGAATTTCAGGATGTTCATCATAAAGCAATTTCGTAAATTTATAACTTTCAGGGGAAAAGACGATGTTACTCATAGAATTAAAATCATTCCTGTTCATTACTTTATGCAGAACCCCATTTAATTCTTTATCTGCTAGAAATATTTCAATAGGATGGAATTTAGCTTGATAATCATGGTATGTAATGGCGACACCGCCACGTATCGGCTTTCCTAATCCAGGGAAAATCTTCATGCTATCTTTTTCATAAGAAAGGACCTTAAAATGAGAACTCTTTAACATCTTCTCATTCCAATCTTTATTTGTTTTACCGGCATTAAACAAAAATCTTGCTGGAGTTATTAGTTCCACTTTGCATGCAATTGCATTGGCAACATCCATCATTTTGTCATAGACCGGCTTATCTGATGTATCCGCCATATCCTGCTGATAGGGCGGATTTCCAATTGCAAAGTCGAAAAATTTCTTTTTACCCATAATTTATCTCCCCTCCTTAAATAATGGAGCTTAATTTCATACCTTCAAAGGCCCAGTACTGTGATCCCTGGTAGGCGCCAGATTTATTTCCCATACCCATGCGTTTGAGAAGCTCTCTGGTCAAAGGAGACAGTCTCCAGCGTTTACCTTCAAACTCTACTTCCTTGTCCGATACGACCTTTGCTGTAATAGAAGGATTCGGATAAAAGTTAATAGTTTCCCCAATGAGCTGCAGTTCCAGGAATGAAAGTCCTCTGGTTTCCTTGATATTATAATTATTGGTTCGTCTCATTTCTTCCGGAATGGGGATGACTTCTGTCAAAAGATAGTTAATAATCCATTTGGCCCGGTTGGTTATAGATGCTTTATTCCATTTCTTTCGATTTGTAATATCGGTCCTTGCTATCTGCAGTCCTGCATTATTCTCATAGACCTGTTTTTTAGCGGAAAAAGGCTTATTTCCCAGTTCCTGGTTATGACGAATAAGTGTTAGATTTCCAATGGTATTCACATATTCCTGATGAACGGCTTCATAGTCCGGTCCCAGTTCCTCTTTCCATGCCTGATTCAGGGTCTGGGGCATAATATGTTCAATCTGGATTTTCTCGTCCCCCGGACGATTCTTTGTCAATTTTTCTTCAATCAAAGAAAGGATAAAACGGCAGGACTGTAAATTATAGAAATTTGCACTTTCCAGATATCTTCCCAGCTCGATATCGTTTGGCAGCCTTAACCGGTTCTCTTGATGAGCCAGAATATCAAGCATGGCCTTTTCTTTATCAGGCGCAGTTTCTAACTGGTCCAAATAGCTCACATATAAAGGGAACGATTTATTTTCCGCCTGCACCAGCCCAAGGATACGTCGTCTGATAATATAAGTCTTAAATACGTGGAGAATAGCGGCAATATCCTCATCAGTAAATGCGCCTTCTCTCCAGGCATCCAGCAGGGCCAGCAGGAAGGAATAGGCAGTGGTCACACGCAGGAACTGGATATCCTTTAATTCATAATCAATGCTTGGGTGTCCTGTTCTACCTTCCGGCAGGAGGCAGGCATACAACGAAGCACAGCTGGATAATTTCTTCATGACTGTTTCCGCTTCCAAGCCGCTGAAGATTTCCTTGAAAATTCTGTACAGTTCTTTATAGTTGGCTTCTGTTGCTTTCTTATAAGAGGTTTTGTAATGCCACTGCATAAAGTCCCGGATATAATTAGATACCTGGCCCGGTAAAGTTTGTTCAATATGGAGCCAGTACTCTTTGTAAAGTGTTTCCTGCTTTTTTCCATCGAGGCCCAGCAGAAGGTAGTTTCTGACCAGATCCGCCAAAGACAAGGGCTTTCCCAGGGAGTTCATGGATTCAAATACTTCCTGAGGATTTTCCCATTCATTCCGATCTGGCTCCAGCTCTATGGAAATGACGCTGAATTTATTTAATCCCAGCTCAATCAAGCGGGTAGGGTCTCCTTCACTCTGTCCAAACTGGGTGAGGCGGGAAATAAAGTATCTGTAATTTTTATATATAATAGTTGTTCTTTCTTTTTCTGTCAGCGGATTTTGAAGAATCAGGTGGACATAGACTGACCAGTCTGTCTCAACCTGCTTTAATTTGATTTTGTATTCATTGTCTTCATCCTTGGCATTGGTATTTCTCAGATATTTGTTATTGATGAAATCTTTCAAGGCCTCATCAGCAGCTATATCCCTTACAGCACACAGGAACAGCATGGTGGTGGTAATTCTCTGCTGACCATCAATGAGGACCAATTCCTTTGTCTGTCCAAAGGGCCTTTCCGTCTGAAAATAGGTAATGGAACCGAAGAAATGCTCTGTCCTATGCCCATGAGAATTCTTTTTGTAGGTCTTAACCACATCGTCAAAAAATGCTTCGCACTGCTCCGTGGTCCATTCATAATTTCTCTGGTACGGCGGCACGAAAAAAGTCACATCATTGTTCGAAAGCATATCCAGTAACTTCATTTCACTCGGAACCATAATTATCTCTCCTTTAACTGGTGATATTCAATAGAGCTGCCATCTCGCCAGTCCTGAATCCTACAGTATGGTGCTTCATCCGTTTCTATTTCATCGCTGCCCATATCAAACAAGCTGGGCTCATACATTTCTCCCGGTGGCATACCAAGAGGGACGGTATCCTGAAAGCCATCCATCTGCCAGATGTTCCATGCAATTTTATTGGCTATTTTTTTCAGAAGTCTAATGTCCGGCTCTTTATTCCACCGTTCCTCATAGTAGTCAACAAAAGTCAGTAAAAGATTGATACGGGCAATGAGTAGGCTGTCCCCCTGATATTCAAAGCCATAGGAGGCTTCAAAGGCCCGAATGGCCCATTTCAGCCAGTCATCGCAGGTGTCTGTATTTTCGTTCACAATGCGGAGTTTCCGATCCAGCAGACCGATTCTTCTCTTCGGCGGCTCAATCATGCGCCCCGTGGCCGCATCATAGCGGGATACCAGGAAGGGCCCTTCCCCGCAGGTGATTTCCAGACGCCTTGAGTCTACATACTGCTTCCATGTCCTGCCTTCGGGCATTTCTACTTTTCCCTGTACTACGTCCCAGGTGTGATCACTGTTTTCAATGTTAAAAACATTCTTTCTTCCAAACCAGCTTTCATCGCAGTAGTTATTCATGCGATTGCAGAGCCAGGCGGGCGTGAAAACTTCCGCTTTTTTCCGTGTCCTGTCCTGCTGGTCTTCCTGCGTCTTTTCTATGCGGGGCTTGATAAGGCTCGGAAAATTCATAAGCCTGGACGCTTTGATTTCCTGCTTATCCAAGAATCCATCGCCATTTTCCGCATAGGCATCCGTAGCCCATATGATATTTTTCTTCGTGGTTTTATCCTGCAAAAGAATGGAAAGCACAGCCCTGAGCGGAGAAAAAGTAAAATCAATCAGTTTAGACAAAGCAATCTCCTGTCTTAAAAAATATGAAAAGGCTTATTTAAATTTATTATACTACGTGATACATATAAAGACTATCAGTACAAAAATAACCGGAAGTTCTAATCTGTTTATTATTATACAATACGACCATGACAGAATCTGACAAAAATAAAAAGACGAAATCAAAATTCGCTTTTTTGCGGTCATGTGGATAGCGGCCCCCGATTCCGACCATGCTGCCCCGCTGACTGATATTTACCGGCGTTCTGCTCACTTACGCCAAGTACCGAAATCCTTCGCTGGCGCTCAGGATGACAGTGAACGGCGGGGCTGTCCGATTTGAATCAGAATCTCGATCCCATCCGCCAGCCCTATTCTGCAGGTAAAATTTTACACTCCTTTTCGCTGCGGTCAAAGTGATATTAAAAAAACAGCTCACTCAGTCAAAAAGGCCCCGCCTTTCGGCAGGGCCTTCCGTTTTTTTATTTATCATCCGATGAAGCAGCATCCTCTTCGGAAGATGAAATGAAACGATTTCCAATAGGAGTGGCAGTATGTCCATCCAGGTAGGATATGATATTTTTCCAGCAGGAACGGAAGGCACGATCGTCCTTTTCCATAGAGTCCCGCGCTTTTTCAAGAAAGTAGGATGGTTCCCTCTCTGTATCCCGCTGCGGGATGAACTTGTCCTCCCCCTTCGGCAGAGCTACGGTCTTCTGCTCCGGAGAATGGATATCCGTTTCCGTTCCGCCATGATTTCCGGCAGGTTCCTTGTCTTTCTGTGTAACGGTCCTTGCCGTATCCGCCGTAACTGTCACGTGGAAGGCCTTATCCACAACCATCTGAACAAACTGTTTCCGTTCATCAGACTGCAGCATGCCCCACCCCAGGGACTGGATCACATTTCCAAGAATTCCGGCCTGTTCTTCCTTTGATTTACCGGAAAGGTTGCGGGCTATATCCTCCGCTGAAATTTCCGCTTCCGGGGAATGAACCTGCAGCGGCATTCCATAGGTCTCCCTGGAGAGACGGTCAGTCATAGCCTGTACATCAGGATTAAAGATGCTTGCATGGACCGGGCTCCTGTTCCCTGCAATTTCCAGTGCACGGTCAAGTCTTTTCATAATGGTATCCCTGCTGCATGATGTGTGTATCAGCGTGGGGTTTCTCTGCCCCGGCAGCGGATAGAGCCGGATGGTACCGCAGCCGTCTACGTCTTTGAAAACGGATTCAATATCATGAAGAGAAAATAGTCCTGTTCCGTTTTTCTGGTATACAGGTACAGGCACCAGCAGAAGGCCGTCAGAAAATTGATAGGCAATACCGCGACTGGTTTTAAATAAGGAAAATCGTTCAACTGAAATCCCATGTGATTCCATGTCACCGATAAGATGGTTCATAAAGGTTTCCATGGAGCTGTACTCCGGTGTCATGGTTTCATTATTATCAAATAAAGAAAGTAACCTTGGATATTTGCCTGCGGTGCCGTCGGGAATGACGCATCGCAGTTTCCTGATATTTTGATTAATCATTATTTAAACCTCTTGAAAAATAAACAATGATGATATATTTAACAAATCCCCTCTAATCATCATGTTATTGCTTTTTTGATAAACCATCTGCCTTTCCCGATAAATCCGCATATCATTCCTGCTCCTCCTATTGTAAGGGATTTCCTTCCCTCATCGACCCGATTCCTTTCTACCGAGAGGAAAACTGTACAGCCTGTTCGGAAATATTTCATTTCAGGCAAAGCACAGTGTATACTGCAGGAAAAACAGCCGCGCTGGAGGAGGGCACCATATACCCAAGCTTCCCTGGAAGTGGAAATATTTCTTGTCCGAAAGTGATAAAGTATGTATTACTATCCCCATATTAATACAGTGGCTTTATCCGTTAACAATAGGATACTATATATGCACGTGAAAATAAATAGGCAGAAACTGTCATTGTACTGAATAATCAAGTATACATCGTAATCGCCGTATATGTACGCATCCTTTTCATTATTTGAAATTTTGCATAAAAATACAATGTACACTCTATCCCATTCTAATTATATATAAAATATAATTATCGGAACCTGCTTATTTGCCATTATCCGTCATTCTCTCAAATCCTTAATACCGTTGTATAACGGTAAAATTCTAAAATTTTATTAGAACATATGCAGAATTAAAACAACGATTCAATATTTCATAAATGGTTAAATATTCAGTTATTCACAGCTTTATGGAAGGATTGTTCCGGATGTGAATAACTATGGAATTTTTTTATTATTAGATATAGGAATTTATAATATCCTGCCGGCTTGACAGATTCGACTGTGTATTTTCCTGTTTTTCATCGTTTTCCTTTCATTTTCATGCTCTTAATTCATAATGGAAATGACTGCGCATCTTAGCAGTCTCATTTTCCCCCGGCTTCACCGTTTCCTGCAGGAATGAAAAAATCCCCGCCCATAGCTGAGCGGGGATTTTTTCATTCCTTATCCGGCTTCGGTGAGATCATAGGTATTGATCAGACGGATTCCGGAGAAGCTGGAGGAGAGAAGTCCTGCAATGGCCTTTCCTGCATCCATCAGCTGGTCATCGGTGGCGGTGATCTTGATCTGGCTGAAGGAAAGGTTCTTTGTGGCTTTTCTTCCTGTACCGGTAGTACCGTTTTCAACGACTACCTGAAGTTTCACATCGGTCATGGTTTTCTTTGCTGCCATGATAGTCTACCTCCTTTATTCCAATTCTTCCGTGGTGGTGGTGGAAATGGTCACTTTTTCAAGTTCGGTCACTTCCGCACCGCTGCGGGTAACGAGGACGGGAATCAGTTTGGCGGCAGCCGTATTCACTTCTTCCCTGGTGAGGCTGTCCCTGGGATTGGCCAGAGTGACAGTCATTGTGGATTTACCGGATATTTTGAAAGTAAGATTTAAGGTCTTCATGATGAAGGTCCTTTCTGAGGGGAACCACTTCCGGGTTTTTCAACCTCTCGGCCGATGGGGTTGTTCCGGTTCTTTTTCTCCCCTCTGATACTAATATCGCAGTACCTTCCCATTTCTTACCCCCATCAGGCAAAATAATTTCGGAAAATTTCATTTTTCATGACAATGGCCCGGATATTCTGCTTATGCTTATGTACGTTCTTATAGGAAAGATGACAGATACCATGAATGTCAGCCCAGGAATATCCTTTCATGCGGAGGTGCAGGATTTCTTCCTGCCGTGAGGTAAGTCCAAGACCTGCAATCAGCTGCTCTACTTCCCCTTCCGTCAGTTCATCCTGTTTCATTTCATACCAGTTCTGACGAACACCGTCTACCATGATTTCACCGGATAAAAGGCGATCCTTAGTCTCCTCGTCTTTGACCCCTCCATGTTTCAGCATGACTTCATGGCGTCGCATATAATCCACTGCTGCCTGTGAAAGCCTTTTCTTCACGTAGGCAGCAAAAGGAAGTCCCCTGCTGCTGTCGTAATCTGCCAGACTTTCAAGAAATACAATCCAAAGAACCTGTGCCATGTCTTCATGGTCAATGGTTTCATAGGCAGTCCTGGTAAGTCCATACACCAGCGGACGGAAGCGATGGCATAATTCATCTTTGGCCTTCTTATCCCCCAGTTGTGCTTTGGAAACAAGGTGAGCCGTGTGTTCATAATCATATTCTTTTTTCATTGGGAATCTCTTTTCCCCGAAGCGCTCCGGATATATTACCGGCTGGCCATACTATACCATGGCTTTTTTGCGGAAAAGATCATTTGTCACTCATCATTTACTCATAAAAGTCGGTTCACGGTTCCCGAACGGACAATTTTGCCTCTTCAGGAAATTCGAGCTCCTTTTTTCCCCACTTCACCAACAGCGAAGGAACAAAATACGCTCATTTTTGTGAGAAATTGAAAAAACTCCGATATTATCGGAGAAAATCGGCCATAAAAAAGTTTTCTCAAGGGCTTGACAGGTTTTGAAAAATGCCTGATTTTTATCCATAAAACAGACTTGCAGCAGCAAAAAAAGACAGAAAAGCCTATCAGGTGGAGTATCCAGGTAAGTTCAACCAATGAATCAGGCGTCTGCGCCTTGGCCCTCCC
>ERZ827043.1933-NODE-1933-length-19304-cov-4.885760_pt1 | contig 19304 bp, 17 predicted proteins | sample MGYA00519923_ERZ827043 | MGnify/ENA primary metagenome ERZ827043 (study PRJEB31778, sample SAMEA3449251) | human gut metagenome | biome: human gut; feature: human-associated habitat; material: faeces | place: United Kingdom | collected 2010/2012 ...
ATGAGATGATGGGTGTGGATGTACCAACCTAGATATAAAATGACAGGACTTCAGGTTCAGTGCACTGAAACCAAGGAAATATGAAAAGCATACATCGGCCAGGGGTAAGGCAGGATATGGAATGCCTGCCATGTGGTGTGTTCTTTTCCACGCAAAAAAGGCTTCACAGCTATCTGTGAGGCCTTTTTGTCGTGGAGATTTTTATTTTCTATGGCTTTTCAAGTATCCCAGGACGCAGACCGCCAGGGCCAGGAAAGCGGGGAGGCCCGTTTCTACCCAGCTGCCAAAAGCAGCGGTAATCACCGGGCCCAGCACCTTGTCGTGGAGGAACATGGTGCCGGAGGTCCATCCGATCATGGCGGCGCCGGCGTACATGAGGAAGGGGAAGCGGTCCAGTACTTTTCCTATGAGCTGGCTGCCCATGACGATGATGGGGATGCTCACCATGAGTCCGAAGACTACCAGAAGGAAATCGCCATTGGCGGCACCGGCGACAGAGAGGATGTTGTCGATGGACATGAGGAAGTCCGCCAGAATAATGGTTTTCACCGCGCTCCACAGGTTATCGGAGGCTTCGATGTGCGGGTCTTCTTCTCCCGGCGCCACCAGATGGATGGCAATGGGGATAAGGAGGATGCCGCCCAGTACCTGGAGGTAGGGGATGGTGAGGAGCCATACGGCCACGAAGGTAAGGGCCATGCGGAGTCCTACGGCACCTATGGTGCCGATGAGGATGGCTTTTTTCCGCTCCTTTCCGGGGAGGCGGTTGGAGGCCATGGCAATAACCACCGCATTATCGCCGCCCAGAGATAAGTCCATCAATATGATGGCTCCCACGCTGAGCCAGAACTGCATTGTAAATATTTCCATCGTTTTCCCTTTCACAATAAAAGAAACGGCACGATTCACTGCCGTTTCTTTTCAATGAATAACTGTCAGTCCTTATTATAGCCGTTCTGCCTGCTCTGTCAAATGAACAGGACGCAGATGGTAAGTGCCTAGGAGCAATCCGTCCTTCCAGAGCTTGAGATCATGGCTTTCCATAGCGGATGGCGGAAACAGGAGTCTTACTTCCTTTCATTCTCCACTTTCCCAATGGTTCCCAGTTCTTCCAGAAGGTCTATATGAATGGGCGTGTAGGTGCCTGGGTGCTTTCTCAGGAAGTACTGTTCTTCTTCCGGCGCTTCGTAGAAGTTTTCCAGCCTCTTCATTTCCGTCCGAATCGGCGGCCGCCTTCCACCTTCTCCTTCAAATGCATTGAATACCACTGCATCGTCGGTCATGCGGCGGTGAATGCCGCGGTTCTGCAGGAATGTCAGGTAATAGCTGATCTGCATGGTATCTTCAGGGCTGGTGTAGTAAACACCGCTCCGGAACTGAGGCCCCTCGGCTTTCCCCTGGATGCCGTCGGTATAGGGGTTGATAATGGTAAAGAAGAGGGAAAGGAGGCTGACAATGTCGATTTTCTTCGGATTGTAAATGACCTGTATGCATTCCCTGCCTTCCACTTTGCCGCTGTATATGTCTTCCTTTGAAGGGGAGTCGCTGCTGCAGTTGGCAAAGCCTGCCCGCACCCGGGCCACGCCTTTGACCCGGGAGAAAACCTCCTGCAGTCCGTAGTAGGGTCCTCCCGCCAGGTACAATTCTTTCATGAATGCTCCATTGATATACATGATTTCCTCCTTGACTTTGGATTTAGCGAAAGGGGGAGCGGCCCCGTAATGGACGCTCCCCCTTTTCGCAGGTCGGATTTCCTTATGAATCCAAATGGCGGGCGGCGGCGCGATCAAGATCGAAGGTCCTGATCAGTTCCGCCACTGCCTGGCTGGGTGATACCACCCCTGCCAGCACGGCTGCCCTCACTTCCGGAAGTCTGCCTTTGATGACAGGGTCTTCATAGAAGAGATTGTGCAGATGCTCGTCAATCATGGTTTTGACCCAGGCGATGATCTGGCGCTGGCGTCGGTTTTCAAAGGCGCCGGATTTTTTCGTCACCTTTTCAAATTCCCGCATCACTGCCCACAATTCCAGAAGTCCCGTTTTCTGCAGAGCAGAGCAGCGGTAGGCATGGGTTTTCCAGCCTTCCGTAGCGGGGCGGATAAATTCTACCATCCGTTCGTATTCTCCCTGGGTGACCTTAGCTCTTTCCAGATTGTCCCCATCGGCCTTGTTCACCACGATGGCATCGGCCAGTTCCATAATGCCTTTCTTGATGCCCTGAAGGTCATCGCCGGCACCGGTAAGAACCACCAGCATAAAGAAATCTACCATGGAACGGACTGTGGTTTCTGACTGGCCTACGCCCACCGTTTCCACCAGGATCACATCACAGCCTGCCGCTTCGCAGAGCATCATGGTTTCACGGCTCTTCCTGGCCACGCCTCCCAGGGTACCGCCGGAGGGAGAGGGCCTGATGAAACAGTTCGGTTCCCGGGACAGTTTCTGCATCCTGGTCTTATCGCCCAGAATGGAGCCGCCGGTGATGGAGCTGGTAGGGTCCACCGCCAGCACGGCTACTTTATAGCCCTGCTGACAGAGAAGCTGCCCGAAGGCTTCGATGAAGGTACTCTTGCCTGCGCCGGGGACACCGGTGATACCGATACGGAGGGAATGTCCTGTCCTGGGAAGGAGTGCCTGCAGGACGCGCTGGGCTTTATCGAAGTCTTTGGGGGCGTTACTCTCAATGAGGGTAATGGCCTTGGCCAGAATCATACGGTCCCCCTTTTTCACGCCTTCCACATATTCTTCCACGCTCATTTTCTTCCGAAGCGGTACGCGGCGGAGATTTTCCTTCGGGTAATACTTGGCACTGGTAACGCTGTTCACGGCACTGTCAATGCCGCGCATAACGGTACAGGCAAATTCAGGGTTCTTTTCCTTCGGCACCCAGCTGGGTCTCAGGTCATCATCCTTATCAGGCATAAGCACTTACCTTATCCTTCCCTGGCTTCGGCTTTGGCACGGTCCACAAGGATCTGCAGAAGTTCGATGCAGCACTTCGGGATATTGGTGCCCGGTCCAAAGATAGCAGTGGCGCCATGGTCATAGAGATACTGGTAATCCTGGGGTGGGATAACGCCGCCAATGCAAACGAGGATATCGCTGCGGCCCCGTTTCTTCAGTTCTTCCACCAGGGCTGGAAGCAGTGTCTTGTGTCCTGCAGCCAAAGAGGAGAAGCCAACAATATGAACATCGTTATCTACAGCATCCTGGGCCGCTTCTTCCGGTGTCTGGAAAAGGGGACCTACGTCCACGTCCCAGCCCATATCGGCAAAGGAGGATGCCAGTACCTTCTGGCCGCGGTCATGGCCGTCCTGGCCCATCTTGCAGAAGAAGATACGGGGACGGCGGCCTTCCAGCTGTTCAAATTCATCGATCAGCTTTTTAGCCTTTTCAAACTGGCCGTTGTCCTGGAATTCGCTGGAGTAAACGCCGGATACGGTATGGATGGTGGCATTGTAGCGACCGGATACTTTTTCCACGGCGTCGGAAATTTCGCCAAGGGAGCAGCGGTCATGGGCTGCCTGGACGGCGGCGTCCAGAAGGTTCCCGTTTTCACGGCTTTCAGCGCATTTGGTGATATGTTCCAGATCCCGGCGTACCTTTTCCGGATCCCGGATGGAGCGGAGCTTTTCAAGCCGTTTAATCTGGGCGTTCCTGACGGCGGTGTTGTCGATGGAGAGAACGTTCAGCGGGTCTTCCTTCGCCAGGCGGTACTTGTTCAGGCCCACAATGGTTTCCCTGCCGGAGTCGATGTCCGCCTGGCGGCGGGCAGCGCATTCCTCGATGCGCATCTTCGGAAGGCCAGTGGCAATGGCCTTGGCCATGCCGCCCAGAGATTCCACTTCCTGGATATGGGCCCAGGACCGTTTAATCATTTCATTGGTCAGGTATTCCAGGTAGTAGGAACCGCCCCAGGGGTCGATAATCTTGCAGACCTTCGTTTCATCCTGGATATAAAGCTGGGTATTTCTTGCCAGGCGGGCAGAGAAGTCCGTAGGCAGGGCGATGGCTTCATCCAGCGCATTGGTATGGAGGGACTGGGTGTGACCCAGGGCTGCGGACATGGCTTCCATGCAGGTTCTGGTGATGTTGTTGAAGGGATCCTGTTCGGTGAGGGACCAGCCGGAGGTCTGGGAATGGGTGCGGAGGGCCATGGATTTCGGGTTCTTGGCGCCGAAGCCCTTCAGAATCTTCGCCCACAGCACTCTGGCAGCCCTCATCTTGGCCACTTCCATGAAATAGTTCTTGCCCTGGTCCCAGAAGAAGGAGAGGCGCTTGGCAAAGGCATCTACCGGAAGTCCTGCCTTTTCGCCGCAGCGGATGTATTCCATGCCGTCGGCCAGGGTGTAGCCCAGTTCCAGGTCACAGGTGGCGCCGCATTCCTGGATGTGGTAGCCGGAAATGGAAATGGAGTTGAATTTCGGCATGTACTTGGTGGTGTATTCGAAAATATCACCGATGATACGCATGGACATAGTCGGCGGATAGATGTAGGTGTTGCGGACCATGAATTCCTTCAGAATATCGTTCTGGATGGTGCCCTGGAGAATCTTCCGGTCTACCCCCTGCTCAATGCCGGCACAGATGAAGAAGGCCAGAATCGGGAGCACCGCGCCGTTCATGGTCATGGATACGGACATCTGATCCAGCGGAATGCCGTCAAAGAGGATGTTCATGTCCAGCATGGAGCATACGGAAACGCCGGCTTTGCCTACGTCCCCTACCACTCGGGGATTGTCCGCATCATAGCCGCGGTGGGTAGGAAGGTCAAAGGCAATGGACAGCCCCTTCTGCCCTGCAGCCAGATTTCTTTTATAGAAGGCATTGGATTCTTCGGCAGTGGAGAAGCCGGCGTACTGGCGGACAGTCCACGGGCGGAATACATACATGGTGGAGTACGGTCCCCTGAGGAAGGGAGGAATACCGCTCATGAAATCCAGATGACTGCATTCTTTGTAAATATCTTTCGTATAGAGAGGGCCTACGGGAATGCGTTCCAGCGTGGTGTCATACAAATCATTGTAGGATTTCCCGGTGGTTTCTTCCAGCCCCTTCTTCCAGGTATCGTAATCGCAGGAAGGGTGATCTTCCAGATTCAGTTTTGTAAAATCAGGATTCATTGCCATATTATTTTACCTCCTCTTCCGTAATCTTCATGCCCTTTTCTCTCTGAAGACTGCGGATGATCTCGTAGCAGTTTGCCTTCACGCTGATGAAATCGTCAATGCCGGCATCCCGATAGGTCTGTTCCAAATCTTTGGGAGCCGCGCCTGCCAGGAAGAGTTTCCCCTTCCCCAGCACTTCCTTCAGCCTTGGAGCCAAGGCAGGCACGTCTTCCGGATAGGTATCATCCTTGGAGCAGATGACCGCGCAGTCATAGGGCGTGCCCTTGTCGTCGCAGCCTGCCTTTAAGGCTTCTACGCATTTATCCCAGCGGGAGCCCGGCTTTCCTTCATCATCCTGGAAGCCATTGTTCAGATGTACATTGAATTCCCCTACCTGCAGGAAGGAAGTGGAAAAATCGGCCCTTGCCTTGTGCTGTGGAATGCGGCCCATGTTGGCCAGGAATACTTCCACATTTTTCCCTGTTTCCTTCTTGTAGTTTTCCGTATCGAAGCGGAGCCGTTCAAACCGTTCTGTCCAGCGGTGTTCTGTAATGGGACGGACTTTTTCCGCTTCCCCCTCGGGAGTGATGGCCTTGTATACTTCGTTCTGGGTAGCGCCGGCAGAGAAGGCTTCCACAGCCTTGTCCAGCTTTCCTTCAGCCGGTGCCGCTTCCAGTTCTTCCAGCTTTCTGCCCAGGTATTCCTTGTCAATATCCTTCCTGTAGTCCTCCACTGCTTTCATCAGCTGTTTCTTCAGGGTGGCCGTATCCTCCGGTCTTGGTTCGATGAGCTCTTCCGCCATGTTCGGGTACATATTGTTGCCTACGGCCCGGTCCTTCCTGAAGTCCAGTGCCTTGAAGCGGTCTTTCAGGATGGCAAGGATCTGTTCCTGCGGATATTCCTTCATGAGAGCCTGCGTGAATCCGCCCATGGATTCGATTTTCTGGAATTCCTGCCAGATTTTTTCCGCCATTTCCTTTGTCAGATGTTCCAAGGCCCAGGAACCGCCGGCAGGGTCAATGGGACGAAGCATGCCGAATTCTTCCTGCAGGATGATGTGGGCATTTCTGGCAATGCGGCGGGAGAATTCATCCCCCTTTCTAACCGTTTCATCATAAGGTTCGTTCTCATAGGTGTCTACGCCGCCTACCACGGCAGAGAACATGGCGGTGGTATTTCTCAGCATATTCACTCCGGCATCGAAAATGGTGCGGTAGAAATAAGCAGGACGGGAATGAATGGGACAGCCTCTGTCTGCTTCATTGGCGCCGAAGGCCTTCATAATATTGGCCCATACTTCACGGGCTGCCCTGAGCTTGGCGATTTCAATAAAGAAAACAGTGCCTACGTTGAAGCCGAAGTTGATGGAACGGGCAATGTCATGGATGGATATCCCCCTCTTTTCCATTTCGCGGACATATTCCACAGCCATGGCAAACGTATAAGCCACTTCCTGCACCGCATTGGCGCCACCTCTGGAGAAGACTTCACTCCTTGGCATGATGGTGCGGAGGCGGGGCGCATGCTTCCCTGTCCAGCGGATGGCTTCCGCCATATCGTCATAGCAGGCGGACAGAGGCTTTGGCAGCGTGCCGTTCTTTGCCAGCTGGGACAGTGGGTTGGCGCCAATAACGCCATGGAGCTTTTCCGTATCCTTGCCCTTCGCCTTTAAAGCAGCCGCTGCCAGTGCAATCATGCGGAGGGAAGAGGGCCCGCAGTACATCATGAAGGGGTACTTATCAAGATCCAGACCGTCAAGAAGGCAGGCCATATCTTCCAGGGTGGTAATGGATACACCGGTGTCGCCAGGTTCTTTTGCATCCTTCACATCCACCCCATCGGTGGATGCGCTGTCAAGGCGGACATTGTATACCGTGGAGCCCTTATCGATTTCATGCTTCAGAAGTTCATTATTTTCAGAAGGCAGCGTCTCATCGCAGGCCTGGGCAATCCCCCAGGGCGCTTCCTTGTAGCCGTTCACCGCAGAACCTCTGAGATAATCTCCCATGCCGGGATAATCGTCGGTGGGCAGATATTTGTCCATGGCTACAGGACCCGTGCGGAGCGTATAAATGGGATCAAAGGTAATGCCCTCATAGGTTTTCGTATACATAAGCTTATCGAAGGGTTTGCCCTTCAAAAGAGCATTGCAGGCATCAACCCATTCTTCCCATGTGGGCGGTGTGAATTCATCAAACTTGACTGCCGGGAAATCCGTTTTTCCTTCTGATTTTTTAAGGATGGCTTCCAGTTCTTTATCTGTCAGCTGTTTAACCGGTTCCTGGGATTTCTGTTCATCCATGAATATATCCTCCTTTGACAACATCAGAGCAGCAAAGATACCGATATGATCGGCCTTTCTCAGGACAATGACACAAAAGTCAGGCCTTCACCTCCTTCAAAGGTCTATTTCACATAAAAAAGCCGGCACCTATAGATGGCAGCCGGCAATAGGGACTCTCTGTCCCAATCCCCTCCCCATCATTCGCAGGTTTCTGGAAGCAGGATTCATTTTGAAAATCGAGCTTCCCTAACGGTGATTCTATGACTGATAGTTCTCCTGGCTCGGGCTCCTCATCCCTGCTCGCCTTCCCAGGTTTCCCCAGTGACATCATTGAGCAGGAACTCCTCCTTACAGTGGCGGGACCGCTCCGGCTTATACCGGATTCTCTTTTATGCTTACGCATCTGTCAGCAATGTGAAATTGTCCAAAAGACTACATCCACAGTATAATTCATTAATTTCTAAGTGTCAATTATCTTATTATAATTTTTAGCTAATTTTATTATCAGCTTATAATATTATTTGCAAATACTATTTGAAAATGACCTTTAAAAAGCAGTATAATGAGCATACGATAAGAAGTCATTTGAGTTTCGATAAGAGTTGATAAGGAGGCCCATGATGAATAGGGACAGGGAGCTGGAACGAATGCAGTCAGTAAAACTGACGAAACAGTTTGCAGAACAGGAAGGGCGAAGACCGCGCATACTCATTGCCGAAATGGAAGAGGACGGTTCTAAAAGAGAGAGGAAACTGGCCGCTGCCGCCTTTGCCGACGCCGGCTGGGACGTGGACGTAGGATCCCTGGAAACGCCGGAGGATACAGCCAGAAACGCCGTGGACAACGACGTCCATTTCATTTATTATGCATCGGACAGTCCGAGGAGAACCAAGCTCCTGGTGTCCCTCGAAAGAGCCCTCACACTTCTGGGCCGGGACGACATCCTCGTCGCCCTCAAGCCGGGAGAAGAAAGCGAAAAAGAAACCCTCTTCCGCTATGGCATAGCCGCCGTATTCCCCCATAACTATCCACTGGAACAGGCAGGCCTCACCATGCTTGGCCTCCTCATGGCTCAGCCGGAGGAAGAAAACAAATAAAAAATAAAAAGAAAAAGACGAAAGAATGGGAGTACCATATACCGGTCAGATGCTGACAAGCAGATACACAGACAATAAAAAAAGCAGTGCCGAAGCACTGCTTTTCTTATGCATAGTTCAAGCTGGGATTAGCCAACGGTGAACAGCGGATCGCCGCCCTGTACGGACTGGCCTTCGGAAACCTGCATGGAGGTAACCTTGCCATCGCATGGAGCCATGATCGGGTTGCCCATCTTCATAGCTTCGAGTACGAGGACTTCGTCGCCGGAAGCTACTGCATCACCAACGTGTTTGTTGATGCGGATAACTTTACCAGGCATCGGAGCTTCAACGGATTCGCCTGCACCTGCAGGAGCTGCTGCCGGAGCGGGAGCCGGAGCCGGTGCGGGAGCCGGAGCTGGAGCTGCTGCCGGAGCCGGTGCTGCTGCTGGAGCCGGAGCTGCTTTCGGAGCTGCTGCCGGAGCCGGTGCTGCTGCTGCAGCGCCGCCATCTTTAACTACTACATCGTAATCCTGGCCGTTAACTGTTACAGTAAATTTTCTCATTGTCTTTCCTCCTAAATGATTGTACTTTCAACTTTCAATTAGAACTGCTGATTACCGGAAACGCCTGCAATGCGGGCTGCGGTGGTCCAGCCGGTTCTAGCTGCCGGGCGGATGGAGACGATTTCGCCGCCACCCATAGCAACGATAGCAGCAGCAATAGCTGCTACGACTGCACCATTGTCAGCAGCTTTAGGAGCTGCTGCAGGAGCTGCAGCTGCTCTCTTAGGAGCTGCGGCCGGTGCCGGTGCTGCGGACTGATTGAGAGATGAACGTACCTGCCAGATCATGATCAGGGCAATTACTGCAACAACGGCAGCAAATACCGCGATATACATAACTGTACTGTTATCCATCTGTACCCATCCTTTCAATTAGAGTATTTAAGCGGCAAATATTAGAGCGGAATGTTTCCGTGTTTCTTTGCCGGGTGTACTTCGTGCTTGGAAGCAAGCATCTTCAGTGCATTGATGATTGTCGGACGAGTATTTCTCGGATCGATAACTGCGTCTACATAGCCGCGTTCTGCAGCTTTGTAAGGAGTAGCGAATTCTTCCACATATTCCTTTGTGCGCTGTTCTTTGTTCGGATCTTTCTTGAAGATGATGTTAGCTGCGCCTGCAGGTCCCATAACAGCGATTTCAGCGGTCGGCCAAGCGAATACCTGGTCAGCGCCCTGTTCACGGGAGCACATAGCAATGTAGGAGCCGCCGTATGCTTTACGGAGGATCATGGTGATCTTCGGAACGGTAGCTTCGCAGTAAGCGAACAGCATCTTAGCGCCGTGACGAATTACGCCGGCATATTCCTGCTGTTTGCCGGGCAGGAAGCCTGGTACGTCGACGATGTTAAGAACCGGAATGTTGAAGCAGTCGCAGAAACGAATGAAACGAGCTGCTTTATCGGATGCGTTGTAGTCAAGGCAGCCTGCCATGAATGCCGGCTGGTTAGCAATGATACCAACAGTCTGTCCGTCCATACGAGCGAAGCAGGTGATGATGTTCTTTGCGAATTCCTTAGCTACATCGTAGAATTCGCCATTATCTACAACGGACTTGATAACATCGTACATGTTATATGGAGCGTTGGAGTTTTCCGGCATAATGCTGTCGAGAGCCGGATCAGTTCTGGTGGGATCATCACCGGTTTCTACGATAGGAGCATCTTCCATGTTGTTGGAAGGCAGGAAGGAGAGCAGGTAACGAATCTGTTTAATGCAGTCTTCGTCGTTTTCAGCTGCGAACTGAGCTACACCGGAAGTACGGTTGTGGGTCATTGCGCCGCCGAGTGCTTCAGCTGTAATCTTTTCGCCTGTTACGGATTCTACTACAGCCGGGCCGGTCAGGAACATCTGAGATGTTTTCTTAACCATGTAAATGAAGTCGGTCAGAGCCGGGGAGTATACAGCGCCGCCTGCAGATGGTCCCATGATTGCGGAAATCTGAGGAATAACGCCGGATGCAATGGTGTTGCACCAGAAAATCTTGCCGTAGCCGGAGAGGGCATCGACAGCTTCCTGAATACGAGCTCCGCCGGAATCGTTCAGGCCTACGCAAGGTGCACCGACTTTCAGAGCCAGTTCATTTACGTGAACGATCTTAGCTGCATGCATTTCACCAAGGGAGCCGCCTTCTACGGTGAAGTCCTGAGCGAATGCAAATACAAGTCTTCCGTCAACAGTGCCGTAACCTGTTACTACGCCTTCACCAGGGAGATCTTTCTTTTCCTGGCCGAAGTTGTGGCAGCGGGATTTTACAAGGGCATTGACTTCTACGAAAGTGCCTTCATCAAACAGAAGAGCAAGTCTTTCACGAGCAGTCAGTTTGCCTTTTGCATGCTGTTTTTCAACACGTTTTTCGCCACCCATAGCCTCTACATGAGCGAGGTTTTTATGGAGAAGTTCAATTCTTTCTTCAACAGTTGCCATTCTTACACCTCCAAAAATTTTAGGGTCCCCCACAGGGGGGATGACTTACCCGAATGGGCAAGTCATATGCCATCGTTCAAATTATTTCTTGAAGGATGGGCCGCCGGGGCGTTCTGTCAGTTCAAGCAGAAGGCCAGTTGCCTTTGGATGCAAGAATGCAATATGACAGCCGCCTGCACCAACACGGAACTTCTTGTCGATGAGCGGAACTTCTTTAGCCTGCAGATCAGCCAGAGCAGCTTCGATGTCATCTACACGAAGAGCAACATGCTGGAAGCCGTTCTTGCCGCCATTAGCCTTTTCAATGAAACGAGCAATCGGGCCGTCCGGAGTGGTGGAACCCAGGAATTCGAGTTCGCAAGCTTCGGTCTGAGCGGATGGTTTGAAGAAGCTTGTGGTTACATGCTGTTCTTCAACGGTTTCATCCGGCAGAGAAGGTTCAAGTCCGAAAATGTCTTTCATCTGCTGTTTAATCTTTGCGAGATCTTTAACAGCTACGCCAACATGATCGACAGTTAAAACTTTGAATGCCATAATAACTCCTCCTTTAAAATTATTTGAATATTTTGCCCACAATGGAATCAACGACTGTAAACGGATCAGTTTTCCGTTCAAAGACCTGTTCCACGTAGTCAGTAAATTCACCCGTCTTGGAGATATTTTCCTCAATATGACGGGAAATGCGGTCGTGAATCATCTCAAGCATTTCGGAGCGAGCCCGGTCACGTCTTCTTTCTTCAAGAACGCCGGATTCTTCCAGGTACTTGCGGTGATCACCCAGAGCTGCTACTACATCATCTACACCCTGGTCTTTGTTCGCAATCGTCCTTTCAATCGGTGGACGCCAGTTCTGGGCTTCGCCCAGATCGAGCATCATTTCGATTTCTACATTCAGACGATCTGCGCCGTCACGGTCGCATTTATTGATGACGAATACATCACCAATTTCGAGGATACCTGCTTTAATAGCCTGAATATCGTCACCAAGTCCAGGTACGAGCACAACAAGTGTTGTATCCGCATTTTTGACGATATCGACTTCTGACTGTCCTACGCCTACTGTTTCGATGAAAATAACATCGAGACCGAAAGCATCCATCAGTTTTACCGCATCAGCTGTCTTGCGGGAAAGTCCGCCGAGACTGCCGCGCGTGCCCATACTACGGATATAAACACCCTTATCCAAGGTCAGGTCGTTCATTCTGATACGGTCGCCAAGGATGGCGCCGCCGGAGAACGGACTGGTAGGATCGACTGCTACGATACCTACGGTCTTACCCTGAGCACGGTATTTCTTGATCAGGGCATCTGACAGTGTGCTCTTACCCGCACCAGGTGCACCAGTGATACCGATGACCTGTGCACGACCGGTATGATGATAGATATCTTTCATGATATCTTCAAAACCATCCCGTTCGTCTTCAACGATGGTAATTGCTCTCGCTAAGGCACGTCTGTTTCCATTCCAAAAATCTTTCATTGAGAATTCCATGGATACACCGCCTTTTCGAAGAGTAAAGAGAAATAAGATAGTTGCAAGGGGCTGGAGGCAGTCCCCCAGTCCCTAGCAGCTAAATTACCAAAGCGCTAATGATAAACAGCGGTCAGCTGATTATTTATTAACGTTTTCTTTAATGAAGTCAATAACTTTCTTTGTTGGGGTGCCAGGTGTGAAGATAGCTTTTACGCCAGCTTTTTCGAGGCCCGGGATATCGTCTTCGGGGATTACGCCGCCGCCGATAACCAGTACGTCGCCCATTCCTTTAGCCTTCAGTGCTTCTACAACTTCCGGGAAGAGGGTGTTGTGAGCGCCGGAGAGCAGGGACAGAGCTACTACATCAACGTCTTCTGCGTCTGCTGCTTCAACAATCTGTTCTACAGTCTGACGAAGACCGGTGTAAATAACTTCCATGCCTGCGTCGCGAAGTGCACGGGCAATAACTTTTGCACCACGATCGTGTCCATCAAGACCCGGTTTAGCTACGAGTACTCTGATACGTTTGTCTGCCATTGTAAATTACCTCCAGAAATATGTTGAGTAATGTAATATTCTCTTGCTTCAGGCTGCCCTAAGATTAAAGGGTGTTGTGCGGTTTGTATTCGCCGAATACTTTACGGAGAACGCCGCAGATTTCGCCTTCGGTGCAGTATGCACGTACGCAGTCGAGGATGACTGGCATAAGGTTAACATGGTCTGGGCCTTCAGCCGGAGTCTGAGCTGCTTTTTCAAGTTTAGCCAGTTCTTCAGCAACTTTAGCCTGGTCACGGTTTGCCTTATCCTGAGCGAGCTGAGCTTTCTTCTTTTCGCCAACGGATGCATCAATCTTCAGCAGGCCGGTAACCGGTGGTTCTTCCATGGTGAACTTGTTGACGCCAACGATTGTTCTTTCGCCGGATTCAACAGCCATCTGCCAAGCATAAGCGGAGTCCTGAATTTCTTTCTGGATGTAGCCTTTATCAATAGCTTCTACAGCGCCGCCCATTTCATCAATCTTCTTGATGTACTGCATAACTTCTTCTTCGATAGCGTTGGTCATTGCTTCAACATAGTAGGAGCCGCCGAGCGGGTCAACTACGTCAGCCAGGCCGGATTCGTAAGCTACGATCTGCTGGGTACGCAGAGCGATGGTTACGGATTCAGTGGTCGGAAGAGCCAGTGCTTCATCGCGGGAGTTGGTGTGCAGGGACTGGGTGCCGCCCATAACTGCTGCTGCGGTCTGGAGAGCAACACGGATGATGTTGTTGTTCGGCTGCTGAGCGGTCAGCATGGAGCCTGCGGTCTGGGTGTGGAAACGGAGTTTCAGGGACTTCGGGTTTTCAGCATGGAATCTTTCTTTCAGGATTCTAGCCCAGATACGACGGGATGCACGGAATTTAGCAACTTCTTCGAGTACGTTGTTGTGAGCGTTCCAGAAGAAGGACAGACGTGGAGCGAATTCATCGATCTTCATGCCTGCTTTCAGAGCTGCTTCGATGTATGCGATACCATCAGCAATGGTGAATGCAACTTCCTGAGCAGCGGTGGAACCAGCTTCACGGATGTGGTAGCCGGAAATGGAAATGGTGTTCCACTTCGGTACGTTTGCGGAGCAGTATTCGAAGATATCGGTAATCAGACGCATGGACGGTTTAACCGGGAAAATGTAGGTGCCGCGTGCTGCGTATTCCTTAAGGATATCGTTCTGAATGGTGCCGCGGAGAGCGGTTGCAGGAACGCCCTGTTTTTCAGCTACTGCAATGTACATAGCCAGCAGGATGGAAGCCGGTGCGTTGATGGTCATGGAAGTGGAAACTTTGCCCAGATCAATGCCGTCGAACAGTCTTTCCATATCATAGAGGGAGTCGATAGCTACGCCTACTTTACCAACTTCGCCAGCGGACATTTTGTCATCGGAGTCATAACCGATCTGGGTCGGAAGGTCGAATGCAACGGACAGGCCTGTGCCGCCGTTAGCAATCAGGTATTTATAACGTTTGTTGGATTCTTCAGCGGTGGAGAAGCCAGCATACATACGCATGGTCCAGAGACGGCCGCGATACATGGTGGGCTGTACGCCACGGGTGTAAGGATATTCACCAGGGAAACCGAGGTCTTTTTCATAATCGAAACCTTCGAGATCGAGTGGTGTGTACAGGTTCTTATGTTTCAGACCAACTCTTTCCGGATGTTTTGCAACCTGTTTTGCATATTCTGCATTGTAGGCATCAAGTTTAGCTTTCAGGGATTCGTTAGACATGAGTTCATCTTCCTCCTAAAAAAGTAAGTATGTAACTATCTGGAAGTCTTGCCCTATTTCGTGGGAACCGCGGCTTTGTGCTCTTCTTGTTCCCCTTACCGGGGAAAGCTTCCGTCAGGGTTCCGCAAAGCCTTTCGCTGCCGCAGCGATCGTTTGAATCTTCTTGCAGCAGCTTTCGGACTCTTGCGAGACCCATGTGTATGACACTGTCATTGACAGCCATCACCATAGGTAATTATACAATATCTGGATTATTTGTAAAGTATTAAAGCACTTCTTGAAAAATTAAATTATTTCTTGAAATGCATATCTCCGGTTTCAGCCAGGCTTTCATGGAATTTGAATGCTTCCTGGAGGAGATGCGGGGTCTGGCTGTTGCCGCAGGCAGCGCATGCTCTTTCATAGTAATCCATGAGCTGGTCTCTGAAGGACGGATGAGCAACATTGTTGATGATAACCTTTGCTCTTTCTTTCGGGGTCAGGCCGCGAACATCTGCAACGCCCTGTTCGGAGATGAATACATGGGTATCATGTTCGGTGTGGTCAACATGGGAGCACATCGGAACAACTGCAGAAATCTTGCCGCCCTTTGTGGTGCTGTGGCAGAAGAAGCAGGACAGGAATGCGTTGCGGGCGAAGTCGCCGGAGCCGCCGATACCGTTCATCAGCTTGGTGCCTGTTACATGGGTGGAGTTTACATGGCCGTAAATATCCATTTCCAGAGCGGTGTTCATGCCGATAACGCCGATACGACGTACAACTTCACCGTTGTTGGAAATTTCCTGCGGACGAAGAACGATCTTCTTGTTGTACTTCTGAATGTTAGCATAGAAGCGTTTCAGTCCATCCGGGGATGGGGACAGGGAAGTACCGGAAATCATGTCGATCTTGTCTTTATCGATCAGGTCGAACATGCCATCCTGAATAACTTCAGTGTATACGGACAGGTTCTTGAAGTCGGATTCAACGAGGCCGTGAATTACAGCGTTTGCTACGTTGCCTACGCCGGACTGCAGGGGCAGCAGGTTTTCCGGCAGTCTTCCGTGTTTTACTTCATTCTTCAGGAAGTCAACCAGGTTGTTGCCCATAGCTTCTGCATCGTCATCCAGCGGAGCCAGTGTACGGGTTACATCAGGCATATCGCAGGGAACGATGGCAACGATCTTGGACGGATCGCAAGGAATGTACGGGGTACCTACACGGTCGCCTGCATGGAGAATCGGAATCGGTTCACAGAATGGCGGATTCTTACGCATGTAAATATCAGCCATGCCAACCAGGTCCAGCGGCTGGGTGGTGTTGACTTCTACAATGACTTTCTTTGCAGTGTCAACATATACCGGAGAGTTGCCGATAGCAGTTGTCGGATAGAGTTCGCCGTTCGGTCCGATCTTGCAGACTTCAACTACTGCAAAATCCGGGCCTGTTACGTGTTCGCCCTTCACATTGGTGAAGAAGCCTGCACGTACCTGCTGTGCAACATGGGACAGGTGCAGATCGTAGTAGTTTACCTTGCCTGCGTTGATAGCTTTTCTCAGGTTGGCATTGGTCTGGTAAGGCATACGGTTTCTAACGCCGTTTACAGCTACCAGTTCTGTATCAATCTGGGAACCGGTGGAAGCGCCGGTCCAGATGTCGACCTGGAATGGAGTTTCTTTCATGCGTTCTGCGAGTTCATGCATTGTAATTTTCGGATAGCCGCAGGGCGTAAATCCGGAAATACCGATGATATCGCCAGCACTGAACATTTTTGCTGCAGTCTTGGCATCGCATACCTTGGAGAGAAGACCTTTGTCTTCGATTCTGCTAAGGAATTCACTATCATTGGTGTCGATCATTACTATCATCCTCCCAAAAATGAAAAATAAATTATATAAAAGTCCGCAGCCGCAAAACCTGATACTCGCTTCAGCATTGCCGCAGAACTTTTTACCCGTAAAAAAACAGCCGCCTAATCCAAGTGGTATGAGTTTATCTTAAGATTATGTATGCCCAGAAAGTGTAATACTATAATCACAAGACCAAACCCTCCAATCGTAAGATTCTGCTGACTGCATTTTGGTTCATTCAATCACCAGTATTATTATAGCACACTTTTCCCAATGAAAACCCCCTAAATGCACCTTTTGTCTTACAAAATCCTTTGTACCCGTTATAAATATTTCCTATTAGACAAATTATGAATGATGTGACCTATAACTCTTTATTTACAAATAAGCCTATGAATCGGCAATTTTTTAATTGAAACATTTCAATTTATAGGTTCTCCTGACCTGTACATGGAAATGTATGAATCAGATCAGCCGGCGGTAAGAATATTGAAATCAAAGAGCGCAAAGGGTGCAAAGGAGAAGGTTGACGGCGCCCAAGGCGCCGAAGGTTCTTAAGGTTCTCAGGTTTGACGGGCCCTGTGGGCCCGAAGGTTATGGATTGCCCCACAGGGAAACGACTCACTGGATTTTCAGTCGTCTGACGACTCCTTACAGCACGGCTATCACCGCCTCACAATAATTTGTGCGTCGCTTTGCTCCTACAAATTATGTTCGCTGGTGTAACTCCAGTTCGCTGTGCACCGCCTTTGGCGGCAATGAATATAAAGACAGCGTTATGGGATCTCCCTTTGTTTCATCAGTGCCTATGGCGGGGGTGCCATTGCCTTCCTGCCAGGGAAGGAGACTTTCCGCCAAAAGAAAAGGAACTCTGAAGAAATACATTTCCTCAAAGTTCCTTTTCCTGTGGCTGTTTATCATTTCTCATGCTCTCTCTTTCCCGCAGGACACGCAGAGGGCGGAGAGGCTCCAGAAGCAGAAGGATACGGACCGGCTGAAGAGCACATGGTCCCCCAGGCTGATGACGGCAAGGGCCATGACCATGAGCAGGCCTCCCAGCCCCATGGACTTGGAAAAGCTGTCCCTGCCGTGCCGGTAAATTTTCCAGGAAAGAATGCCCTGGGCAGAAAAGGCAGCCAGGAAGGCAAGCCCTCCGGGGATTCCCACTTCCGCCGGCATATTGAGGTACATGCTGTGGGCATGGAAGATGAGCACCCCCTCTTCCTGGATGAAGAAATTGTAATCCGGATAGGCCAAGAAATAGGTGCCCCAGCCCACCCCCAGAAGAGGATGTTCCTCTATCATGGCCAGGGTGCTTTCCCAGAGGGCAAACCGCAGATCCACCGACGTATCTTCACCGGAAAAAAGGGAAAGAAACCGTTCCACAATCTGGCCGTGATAGAAGGCAAGCACCACCGGTACCAGAAGGAATAAAAATCCGAACCGTTTATCATAGAAAAGAGTGAGTCCAAGCACAATGGCCGCCAGACTCACCCAGGCGCCCCTGGAATAGGTAAGGGCCAGGCAGAGAAGGAGAGAAAAAAGAATGACCCCGAAAACGGTTTTGCGCTTCACCGCCTTCTCCCGAAGGGTAAAGGCCGTAAGAATGCTGATGACCATGAGAAGGTAGGCGCCGAAAAGGTTTGGATTTTCCAGGGTGGAATACATGCGCCGCCGGAGAAGAGGGAACCGCTCCGGATCCACCCAGCTCTGGGCCTCCATATCCGCCGCCATGCCTGCTGCATTGGCATACTGGAAAAAGCCGTACACCACTGTCACCACCGCCCCTGCCAGAAAGGCATAGAGGGCCTTCTCCTTTTCCTTCTCCGATGAAACGGTGGTATAAATCAGAAGGTATACCAGGGCATACATCAAAGGCTGCAGTGCCCAATTCATAAGAGAAAATCCTGTGTTCTTCGACACGAAGCCGGAAAGAAAGGCTGCCGTAAGAAAGACTGCTCCCGGCTGCCATAAGGGAGGCAGGGTCATCGCCACTTCCCCCTTCTTTCTCCAGTTCACCAGCCACAGAATCACCGCCGGCAGAAGAGGTACATAAAAAAGAAAGGGATTCAAAGGCAGCAGAAAAAGAGTAATATAAAGTAAATACAAAATATGCTGTTTTGCACAAAGGCCGCCGCTGGAACTTTTCCCCATTTTATCCTCCGGTACGAAATCAATTTATTTTTATTATTATATAAGACCCTGCTGCAGGCAGCAATAAGAGAATGTACGCAAGGCGCAAAGCGCCGAAGAAGTTCAGCGGATTGAAAGAGTTCAAAGGGTTCAAAGGGTTCAAAAGGTTCAGAGGGTTCAGAGGGTGGTGGATTGCCCTACGGGCAATGATTATATAGTCAGCGTTACGGGTCTGGCTTTTGTGTCATCATTGCGGCCCCGTCATTTCGAGCGGTAGTACGTGTCGGTTTGAATCACATTTTCGTGAAGCCAGTGAAAGGGAGTTGAGAAATCTCCCAGAAGGCTGCCTGTCGGCAGTCACGACCGCATAGAGTATCATACAGGCTTGCCGCCTCGTCCACCCCCGCGCCACTTCGTGGCCCTCTCCTCCACGGGAAAGCATGTCACTGGATTCTCAGGTCGCTCATGCTCCCCTACGAATCCAGTTCGCTGTGCACACACAAAGCGAACACCTTAATGCCCGACGGTGGCGCCGTCAGGCGACGGATGATATCGGATTTTCGCAAGGGGCGCGCTGATTCAGTCGTTATCGGATTTCATTCTTGCATTTTGGTTCAATACAAGGAATAAGCCGACGCGAATAGCCA
>ERZ827043.1945-NODE-1945-length-19256-cov-3.040623_pt1 | contig 19256 bp, 18 predicted proteins | sample MGYA00519923_ERZ827043 | MGnify/ENA primary metagenome ERZ827043 (study PRJEB31778, sample SAMEA3449251) | human gut metagenome | biome: human gut; feature: human-associated habitat; material: faeces | place: United Kingdom | collected 2010/2012 ...
GAGGTGCCCTTCACGCGCATTATCGAACACAAGCACTTCGAGTACGGCACTCAGCCAACCACCATCATTACGCGCGAGTATCCCGCAAACTGGGAGCGCGGCGACGAGCCGTACTATCCTCTGAACGACGATCGCAACAGCGCCCTGTATGAGCAGTACGTTGAACTCGCCAAGCAGGAAGGCAACGTGGTGTTCGCTGGCCGTTTGGGTGGATACAAGTACTACGATATGGACAAGGCCATCGACGCGGCATTTGATTTGGTGAATGCTGAACTTGGCGTTGACCTGAGGAAATAGGATTGATCTCCATCTTCTTGCATTGATATGTTGCGAGCCTGGTATGGTTGCCGAAAGGGCAGCTGGCCAGGCTCGCTGTGATTTGTGCCTGGCGAGAACGTTGGCGCCGCTGTGCTGGGCACGCCGTTCGGTTGAAAGGAAAACGTATGAGACTGATAGGGATACTTGCCGCCGCTGCTTTGGCGTGCACGTTGGCGGGTTGCGCAGCTCCGCAGCAACAGCCCGACCACTCTCAGCTCAAGGTGAATGATGCGGGCGTTTCTTCGGATGGCGGTGCCCAAAGTGGCGAAGGAGCCGAAGGGGGCGTTTCTTCTGCGGAGGAAGCTAAGCCGACGGCAACCGAGTTGCGCGCGAAGCTGGATATAACGGAAGACTATCGTCCCGACTTCAACCACGGCAAAAAAGGAGCCAGCTATCAGAAGTACATCGTGCTGCACGACACCGAAGTGGATAGCAGCGCGGCTTCTATCGTTAATTCATGGGAAAGCAGTGGCAACAAAGTGGCATCGCAGTTCATCGTGAATAAAGACGGCTCTATTGTGCAATGTGTGCCGATGGATGCCATAGCCCATCATGCTGGTTATGGCGATGCGGGCCACAACAGCGAATATGGTGTGCCGGAAGATGGGCGCGACGACAAAAGGGGAACCACTAAAGCTCCTTCGAAGAGCATTACCGACTACGGCATGAATTCGTATTCTATCGGTATCGAAATAGTGCATGTGGGCGGGCAGGGCGCTTATCCCGAAGCGCAGCTTGAAGCGATTGACGGGCTTATTGCCTATATCGATGCATATTACGACAGCGAAAGCACCATCATTGACCATAAAATGTGGCGTTCTGGCAACTCTGACACCTCGGCTGAATTCGCAACGTATTTAGCTAATTACCGCGATCATCGTACGCATAACTAACCGAATGGGAAAATAGAGACAGGTATCGGATTCCCGCTTTCGCCATAGCGCACAAAAGCAGGGCCCCGCTTGCGAGTTTTGAACCGCCTCCCGTTTCTTTATGTCCAAGAAGCGGGAGACGGTTCGTTCATTGCGGGCGCGGACCTGTATGCTGGCTGGAAAACGGTACCTGTCCCTATATTCCTGCCTGTTCGTGGAGAGTTTTATGCGCTTGCCGAAGCCATTTCATTCAACGTAAAAAGCGAGTAAACTAATGTGGCTTATAGCTATGCGCTTCGGCTGCTGCCCTGAGGGGTATTGGACGGTATGCGCCGTGTGCATAGTCGGCAATTGATACATTTCGCGCTTTTGCGCTTGCTGTTTGCTTGTTTGAAAGGGAGCCCAATGGCAGACAAGGTCGCAGTACTCATACCCTGCTACAACGAAGCCGTGACCATCGGCAAGGTGGTGGACGACTTCAAGCGCGTCCTGCCCGACGCCGACATCTACGTCTACGACAACAACTCCAAGGACGGCACGGCCGACATCGCCCGCGAGCACGGCGCCATCGTGAAGTTCGAGGGGCGCCAGGGCAAGGGCAACGTCGTCCGCTCCATGTTCCGCGACGTCGACGCCGACTACTACCTGATGGTCGACGGCGACGACACCTACCCCGCCGAGGCCGCGCCGGCTCTCCTGGAGCCGCTGCGCGCCGACCGTGCCGACATGACGGTGGGCGACCGCCTGTCCAACGGCTCCTACGGCGAGGAGAACGACCGCGCGTTCCACGGCTTCGGCAACGACCTGGTGCGCTGGCTGATCAAGAAGATCTACGGCTTCGCCTTCGACGACGTCATGACGGGCTACCGTGCGTTCAACCGCGTGTTCGTGAAGACCATGCCGGTGCTCTCCGAGGGCTTCCAGATCGAGACGGAGATCTCCATCCACGCGGTGGACAAGCGCTGGCGCATCGAGGACGTGCCGATCGACTACCGCGACCGCCCCGAGGGCAGCTACTCGAAGCTTTCCACCTTCGGCGACGGCGCGAAGGTGCTGCGCGCCATCACGAGCCTGTTCAAGGACTACCGCCCGCTGGCGTTCTTCGGCTGGCTGGCCCTGATCCTGCTGGTGCTGGCCGTGGTGGCGGGCATCCCCGTCGTCGCCGAGTACGCGGCCACCGGCCTGGTGCCCCGCATCCCCACGATGCTCGGCAGCCTGGCGCTCGCCGGCTGCGGCGCCCTCTCCTTCGTGACGGGACTTATCCTGGACACGGTCGCCAAGAGCCACCGCCGCCAGTGGGAGATCGACGTGTACAAGGCGATGAACGGCTTTTACCGCGAGTAGCCGCAGGGGCTTTGCCCCGGGCTTTTGTAGAATGAAAATAGTAGTTTCACTAGAGAAGGAGTGCGCTCATGGAGGCATATAAGAAAGAATTCATCGAGTTCATGGTGGAAAGCCAGGTGCTCAAGTTCGGCGAATTCACGCTTAAGAGCGGGCGCAAATCTCCCTTTTTCATGAATGCCGGCGCCTATGTTACGGGTGGTCAGCTGAAGCGCTTGGGCGAGTACTACGCTCGTGCCATTCATGACAACTTCGGCCTGGATTTCGATATGGTATTCGGTCCTGCATACAAGGGCATTCCGCTGGCTGTTGTTACCGCCATTGCTTTGGAGGAGCTGTACGGCAAGGAAGTTAAGTACTGCTGCAACCGCAAGGAAGTGAAAGACCACGGCGCCGATGCCGGCAACCTGCTGGGCGCTGAGCTTCATGACGGCGACCGCGTGATCATGGTTGAAGACGTTACCACGTCGGGCAAGTCCATCGATGAAACCTACCCCATTCTGAAGGGTGCCGCTGATGTTGAGGTAAAGGGACTTATCGTTTCCCTGAACCGCATGGAAGTTGGCAAGGGCGGCGTGAAGACTGCGCAGAAGGAAGTCCAGGAAAAGTATGGCTTCCCTGTAGCTTCCATCGTAAGCATGGCTGAAGTGACTGAGCTTCTGTATAACCATGAGGTACAGGGCGAAGTAGTGATCGACGATACGCTGAAGGCTGCGCTCGATGCTTATTACGAGCAGTATGGTGCCAAGGAAGCGTAGATTCCAGCCAAATTGGTTTTTTGGAGGCGTCCGCATAGCGGGCGCCTTTCTTGTTTCTGATTTTGGGTTGCTGGTCATGATGCTCCGCGCGTTTTCGCGTGATTTGCCCTGTTGCGACGATCGGGCCCATTGCGAAAAACAAAAAACTCGCTATCTTTGCAACTTTTTTGCGATTAGGGGCTCTTCTCGGTTCCTTCAGGCTTGAAATATGCCATTTTTGCTGCGTTTTTGCGCCGCGATTCGCGATTGAGGAGCTCGCAGCAATTGCCAATCGCAAAAAAGTTGCAATTCGGACCGATTTTTTGTTTCTGGCTCCTGGGAGGGCCCCCGAGGCAGTGCTGGGATGTTGTGGGCCCGATGCGGAGCGGGGGTGGATCTGGCGCGGGGCAGGGTTGACTCGATGCAGCGCCAGGGTATTGCTCGGCCGCGGCGCCTGGGTGCTGTCCGGGTACCGTGCCAAGGTGTTGCCCGGGTGCGGCATCGTGATGTGGCCCGAGCGCGGCGTTGCGAAACACGGGCGGTGCCGCGGGTTTGGGCGCTTGCTCGTGTATCGTGTCGTGCTATTGCTTTCTCTCAAAATAAGTAACGCCACGTTACTAAAGTTGGTTTTCCGCTACAATGAGCGCAGAGAATTTGTAGAAGAACAGGCAAGGAGCTCCCCTATGAGCAATCTTTTGGATACCCCTAAGTTGGGTTTTGGCTGCATGCGTTTGCCCCTTACTGACCCCAAAGATCAGAAGAGCATCGACATCGAGCACTTGAAGAAGATGGTCGATGCGTTCATAGAGGCTGGCGGCACGTATTTTGATACCGCCTATGTCTACCACGAAGGCGAATCGGAAGTTGCCATGCGCAAGGCGCTGGTGGAGCGCTATCCGCGCGATTCGTTTACCATCGCTACCAAGTGCTTGGCTTGGGCTCAGCCTACCGCTGAAGATGCTAAAGCGTGTTTGGATACTTCGCTCAAACGTCTGGGCACCGACTACATCGACTTCTACCTGCTGCATAACATGGGCGGTGCGCGCACGGCGAAATTCGATGAGTACGGAATGTGGGAATGGGCCGCGCAGAAGAAAGCCGAAGGTGTTATCAAGCACCTGGGTTTCTCGATGCATGACAACGCCGAAACGTTGGACAAGTTGCTCGCCGATCATCCCGATATGGATTTTGTCCAGTTGCAGGTGAATTACCTCGACTGGGAAGATCCTGTGGTGGAATCGCGCAAATGCATGGAAGTTGCGCAAAAGCACGGTGTACCCGTGGTGATTATGGAACCCGCTCGCGGTGGTCGCTTGGCGGACTTGCCGGAACGCGGCGCAAGCGTGTTGAAGGCAGCCGACCCAAACAAGAGCGTGGTTTCGTGGGCCTATCGATTCTGCTACAACCTGTCCAACGTTATAAGCGTGCTCTCGGGCGTGTCGACGTTGGAACAGATTCAGGAAAACGTGCGCGAATGGAAGGCGAACGAACCCTTATCCGCCTTCGAAGAAAAGGCGCTGGGCGATGCGGTTGATGCTCTGAAGAGCGTGGGGTTGATCCCTTGTACCAACTGCCGCTATTGCGTGAAAGACTGCCCCGCTGGCGTGAAGATTCCCGAAGCCTTGGGTTTGCTGAATTTGGAAAAGGTGACCGAGAATCGCGAATTTGCGAAGAGTCAGTACGCCTGGCAAACCCGCGACGGTCGCGCTTCTGCCTGTATTCAATGCGGTGCCTGCGAGGATATGTGCCCGCAAGGCATCAACATCATTGAGCTGCTTGAGGATGCCGCCGACTTCTACGAGTAGGACGGGAAAATAGGGACAGGTGCAGGGCTACCACTTATGCCATAGCGCGTAAAAGCAGTGCCGCGCTCGCGAGTTTCGTCGCAAGCGGGGCACTGCTTGTTTGGTGGGAATTCGGTACCTGCCCCTATTTTCACAGTATCCAAAACGTTAAAAACGTGTCCGGGTGTAACTTCTGAATTAACAACGGTTCAGGTGAATTTTTCATTTGCAGCGCTGACGTTAAAACGGTTTGAGAACTCGATTTTCAGCTCCAGATTTCCTCTTCGATGGCGCAATACTAGCGCCGTGCCCGCCGTCTACGCGTACTCATAGGCGACGGGCTGGTTCGAAAGAAGAAGAGGAAAGAGGAAGAGCCGAATGGAACAAAAAGCTTGGAACGCAAAGCGCGTTGGAATGGTGCTTTTGGCTTTGGTGATGGCCGCAAGCGCTTTGCTGTTCGCTACGGGGTGCTCATCACAGAGCAATCAAAAGGAGTCGAGCGACCCCATCACGATGGTTTGGCTGCCTGATAATTCGTCTGCCGACCTTACCCAGTCTCGCGAGGCTATCGGCGATGTGATCAAGGAAGCAACCGGCCGCGACGTTGAGCTGATGACTACCACCGATTACAACGTAGCCATCGAGGCGATTTCTTCCGGTTCTGCTCAGATGGCGCTGCTTGGTGCTGAGGGCTACGTCCAGGCAAATTCAAAGAACGGCGCTGTTCAGGCTGCTTTCACTAACAGCGATGAAAACGGAACGCTCGACGGCGCTTGCTACTACAGCCGCATTTGCGTCCCCGTTGACCAGGCCGACAACTACAAGGACGGCGACGGCTATTCCCTGGACAGTCTGAAGGGCAAGAAGTTTTCGTTCGTATCCGCAACGTCTACTTCGGGCTTCAAAGTCCCCTCCAGTGCCATCATGAAGAAGTGCGGCGTTGAATCTTCCGACGACCTTCTGCAGGACGGCGCGTTCTTCGGCAAGGTAATGTTCGGCGATTCCCATCAGGGCTCTGCGGTGAACCTGCTTTCCGGTCAGTCTGATGCCGCTGCATTCGACGACGTTGACGTAGATATGTACCTCGACCTGGTATCTGGCACCGCAAATACTCCCGGCGCCGTGTATAAGGTAAAGGACGATGCGGCTGCACCGTTTGATTCGGTTTGTGGCAAGGAATTCACCATCATTGGCATCACTCCCGTGCTGAACGCACCGTTCTGCTACAACACCGATAAGCTTTCCGATGATGAGCAGAAGAAGATCACCGAGGCGTTCTGCTCTGAGGAAACCGCATCCAACAAGGAAATCTTTGCCGATCCTGACGATGAGAACGCCAAAGCGATCTTTGAAAAGGATTCCGACAAGACCTGCTTCGTCGCTTGCGATGATGCATGGTACAACCCCATCCGCGAGCTGGGTGCATAAAGCATGGAGCAACGTCAGGAACTGCTAACCGTTGAGCACCTGACGAAAAGCTACGACGGCAAGGGGAAAGCGCTGCACGATATGTCGCTTTCCCTTCGTCGTGGCGAGTTCGTCACAGTTATCGGGCCTTCGGGGGGCAGGTAAATCCACTTTTTTGCGCTGTGTCAATCGCCTTATCGATGCTTCTGAGGGAAGTATCGTGTTCGACGGGCGTGAGATTACCAGCATGAACAAGCGTCAGATGCGCAAGGTCCGTCGCGATATCGGGATGATCTTTCAGCATTACAACTTGGTGCATCGAGCCACCGCAATCGAAAACGTTTTGCAGGGGCGTTTGGGGTACTTGTCGGACTTTCGTGGCATCTTCGGTTTATACAGTGAAGAAGACAAGCGTAGCGCGTTCGAGCTGCTGGACAAAATGGGCCTTGCTGAATTTGCTTATCAGCGCGCCGACCAGCTTTCCGGCGGACAGCAGCAACGAGTGGGCATTGCGCGTGCGCTGGTGCAGGATCCGCTCTTGATGCTGTGCGACGAGCCTATTGCGAGCCTTGACCCGAAGTCTTCACGCGTGACGATGGAAATGCTTCGTTGGGTGTCCGATGAGTTGGGCGTTGCATGCCTGGTGAATTTGCACCAGGTTGACTACGCCATCGAGTATTCCGACCGCATCGTTGCGCTGAAGAAGGGCGTCAAGGTGTTCGATGGTACGCCTGATGAGCTGGATGCGAAAATCATTTCCGACATTTACGGCACGCCGTACGTGCACGAGGGTGCGCATGGCGTGGAGGAAGAAAACGCAGGCGCGAGGGGCGCGGATGCGAGAGGCTCACGAGTGGCGGGCGCTTGCATGCCTGTCGCCGGAGCGGCTGGCGCGGGCGCGGGAAGTGCTGGCGCGGGCGCGGGAAGTGCTGGCGGAGCACTCGAGGCGGCCGCGGGCGCGGCGGGGCGAGGAACCGGCGCAGAAAGGCAAGGTGCAGCTGCGGTAGATGCCGCCGAGCTCGATCGGGCGGCCGTGGCTGCGGTGATCGAAGAGGCAAAGGCTGTCACGCGAGCGAATGCCGAGATGGCTGGAGAGGCGAAGCCCGTTGCACGGGCGCATGCTGGCAAGCCGCAGTTGCGGACTGACGACGCTCCTCATGTTGAGGTGGGCGCATGACCATCAAGTTTGCGAAGGCAGCAGCCTCCGACGAAGGCCGCTCGGCGGTTTTCGCCGGCAATGAAACCAGGGCGGCAGCGGAGGCCTATACCGCTCGTTGGTTCTTTCGGAAGCGAACGCTGTGCATTGTGGGGTTGGTGGCGGGCTTTCTTGCCATCAACGCGCTTTCCGGTGCGTATGTCGATTTCGACTTTATGGAGGCGGCAGCCGATATCCCTGGTGGTCTTGCCTGGATGGCGGTGAACTTCTTACCAAGTGCCGCATCACTTGAAAAATTGCCGCAGATTATGCCTGCGCTTCTTTCCACGGTGCTCGACTCGATTGCTGCCAGCACCACGGCGGCGCTGCTTGCCTATGTGGTTGCGGTGCTTGGGTCGCGTTCGGTGGGACTCGGCGGCGTGGCGCAGGTTTTGGCGCGCGGTATCGCATCGCTGTTCCGTAACATTCCCGTTGTTGCCTGGGCTTTTATCCTTTTGTTCTCGTTCCATCAAAGCGAGTTCACCGGCTTTCTGGCGCTGTTCCTAGGCAGCTTCGGTTACCTGACCCGTTGCTTTTTGGAAAGCATCGACGAAATAAGCTCGGGTACCATCGAGGCGCTTCGGGCCACGGGCGCGAGCTATTTGCAGGTTGTGGCGCAGGGAGTAATTCCCCTTTCGGTCACTTCAGTAGTGAGCTGGATGCTGTACATGGTGGAGACCAACATTCGTGACGCCACTCTGGTGGGCATCCTTACCGGTACGGGCATCGGGTTCGTGTTCAACCTGTTTTACAAGAGCTTCCGCTATGACGTGGCGGGCTTGGTGATTCTGCTGATCGTGGTGGTTGTTATCTGCTGCGAAAGCGTTTCCAACTATGTAAGGAGGCGCATCCTATGAGTCAGTTTGCTAAAGAAGGCGCAGCTTACCAGCCTGTAGATCATCAGGGCAAGGCTTGTGAAGGCGCGGCTTGCGCCGGAGCGCGCGTTTCGCGAACCGGCAAGATTAAGACGCGCTGCATGAACAAGTCGAATGCGGTGCTTGGGGCAACGCTGAGCTTACTGGCAGCGGTAACGGTGTTGACCTTCGTGCTGATGGATTACGGCGACACACCTCTTTTGGAGGCAACGTCAAATGCTCTGGGCGACTCTGCAACCATGCTTACGCAGCCAGGACTCGGCGGGCATTTCACCCTTCCCGATTTAGTGGACGGCCTCTTCGTTTCATTAGCTCTTGCAACGCTCACCACGGTGCTGGGTGCGGTTATCGCTTTCGTTTTGGGACTTTGCGCGGCCATGAACCTGTCGAACCGCGTGGCTTCGAACGCCATCAAGGCGGTTATGTCGCTGTTCCGCGCCGTTCCCACCATCTTATGGGTGCTTATCTTCACGGTTGCTATCGGGCTAGGCCCCGAAGCAGCGGTGGCGGGCCTCTTGTTCCACGGCATTGCGTACCTGACTAAGGCTTATTCAGAAAGTTTCGAAGAGGTTGACCCCGGCGTGGTGGAAGCCCTGCGCGCCTCGGGCGCTTCATGGTGGCAGGTGGTGTTTTCCGCTGTTGTACCCGAAAAGCTGTCTGAGATTCTTTCCTGGACATTCATTCGCTTCGAAATCAACTTCGTCAACGCTGTTGCCGTGGGCGCCGTTGCGGGCGCGGGTGGCATCGGCTATCAGCTATTTTTGGCGGGCAGCTTCTATTACGACATCCATGAAGTGGGCCTAATCGTGTACTTCTGCTTCGCGGTTGCCGTTGCGCTGGAGCTTCTTTCGACTCAATTGCGCAAGCGCTTCATCGTGCAGAACTAGGAGAAAAGATGAACAGAAAAGAACGTACACGCATTTTGGTGGAAGGCAGTCGCAAGGTCCTTTCCCGTATGGCGTGCGAAGCGGAACAGCTTTATGCCGTTGCGATGGTGAGGGAACCCACAGAGGAGCTGGTGATGCTGAAGGTGCGCGAGGGAGCTCAGTGCAGCCTGTTTTATCTGGGCGAAGCGCTTATGACCTCGTGCGCAGTTCGCATCGGTGGCGCCCATGGCTACGGCATGGTGCTGGGAGAGGACCGCAAGAAAGCCCGTGATTTGGCGATTGTCGATGCGGTGTATGCCGTAGGCGGCAACGAGATTTTACTGCTGGCTTGGGAAGAGATGCTCGAGGAAGAGCGGCAGCGTTTGGCTGAAGCGGAGCAAAAGCGCGCGGAGGCGTTGCTCCGTACCCAGGTGGATTTTTCGACGATGGAAGTTTAAGGATGATTGCGAATAATATAGAAACCCATGTGGCCCAGCGCGCGTTTCGGCAGGTGCTGGAGGTCTTTGCTCGCCCTGGCACCGTTGGGCAGGTTGATGCTTTTCCGAAAAGCGGCGAGACTGCGCCAGTGCCGGGCTGTTTTGAAACAGCGGTGCGCCTTTTTGTTGATCAGGCGGTGACCTTTTGCTCGGTTGGGCCCGCATCGCAGGATGTTGCTCGTTGGCTGACCGTGCAAACCCACGCAAAGCAGGCTCACGCGCAAGGGGCCGATTTCGTGTTGGCCCCCGTGGCAAGCGACGCGGTTCATGCTGAAGCGATTGCCCAGGCAAAGCCGGGCACGCTTGAGGAACCGGAAAGGGGCGCCACGGTTGTTTTGCTGGTCGATTCCATCTCCACAGCTCCCGCCAAGGACTTAACGTGCTTTGAGCTTTCGGGGCCTGGCATCGAAAAGACCGCCGAACTGTATGTAAGCCAAGCGGAATGGGCGCATGCTCGCGCGGAGCGGGCCGATGAGTACCCCTGCGGCATCGAGATCTTGCTTGTTGACGGCGAGGGCAACGTGGCGGCGCTTCCTCGTACCACCCGCATCGAAAATACGTTCACCTGCTTGGGCGGAAGAAAAGGGGAGGTGGCGTAATGGGGTACGTTGCAGTACGTGGCGGCGGCCTTGCCATCGAAGAAAGCCTTAAGCTCCTTGAGCGCGAGCGCGTTGAAGGCTCGGATGGCGTTTCTGCCGACGCGGTGGAAGATGCGTTTCCCGGTCTTGTGGAACAGGTGATGGGCGAAGCCTCTCTCTACGCGCCTCGCCTTGCTGCAGTGGCATTGAAGCAGGCACAGGGCTCGCCCGAAGAGGCGGTGTTTCTGCTGCGCGCGTTTCGCTCGACGCTTGAACGCCCGTATGTCTCGCGCGAGATCAAGGGCGAAAACATGGCGGTTGAGCGTCGTATCTCGGCGGCTTTCAAGGATGTTCTTGGAGGTCAGCTGCTGGGGGCAACGCGCGATTATTCCCACCGCTTGATTCGCTTCGATTTGGAGCACGAGACCGACGAAGATGCGGCGAAGGTGCGCCGTGCTTACGACGATGAGCTGGATGCGGAATGGGCGGCGCTCAGCGAAGAGGAGCGCGAGGAACATCGTGCTGCTGCGGCGAAGCTGAAGCATAAGCCGAAGGTGCTGGGCTATCTGCGCGAAGAAGGCTTGATCGATGAATGCGCCGAAAACAACGAGGCTCCTGTTGACGTGACCATGGAGCCGCTGGTGTTTCCTGCGCCACGGTCTGCGCGTTTGCAGACGTTGGCCCGCGGCATGACCCAGGGCGTAACTACCTTAGGGTATGCGGCCATTAGGGGCTTTGGCCCTTCGCACCCTACGGTGGGAGAATTGCGCTGCGGTTCGGTTGAAGTGCTGGTAGACCACCCTTTGGCTGATGATGCCAGCGAAGACGACGCCTACTACCTGGGCAACATTCCTGTGACGGAAGTGGAAAGCGTGTTTGCGGTGGATCGCTCCAGGGAAGGCAAGTCGCAGATGGGCTTCAAGGTGGGGTACGGCATGGTGATGGGGCGTCAAGAGACGAAGGCAATTGCGATGAGCGTTCTTGATTTCTGCCTTGAACAGGGCGACAAGCGCTACCCAACGCAGGACGAGGAATTCGTTTTATACCACGTGGACGGCGTTGAGGCTACCGGCTTCGTTTCTCATTTGAAGTTGCCGCACTACGTAACGTTCCAATCAAAGCTTTCCAGTGTGCGCTCAACCGTGAAGGGGGATGGGCAGTAATGTGCCAGCTCTATAACTTTGCCTTTTTCGATGAGGCGTCGAAGCGCGAGATTCGCCGCGCCATTATCAAGGGTGTTTCCATTCCGGGCCATCAGATTCCCTTCGCTTCGCGCGAAATGCCTATTGGCCGAGGTTGGGGCACGGGCGGCTTGCAGATAACGTTGGCGCTTATTGGTCAGGGCGACGTGCTGAAGGTGATCGATCAAGGCGCCGATGACAGCGTGAATGCGGTGAACATAAAGAAGCTCGTGGTCGAAACCACTGATGTTGAGGTCACCGAGAAAACGCAGCATGCAACCCTTGTCCAATCCCGCCATCGCATCCCAGAACAGCCGCTTTCGGCAGATCAGATACTTGTTCTGCAGGTTCCGATGCCCGAGCCCCTGCGAAATTTCGAGCCAAGCGAGGCAAAAACGCGCGTGCTTCATGCCGAGGCAGACTACACCGGGGCGTGGCTGGGGCTGTTTGACCAGATCGTGCGCTATGGGCATACCGTCACCAACGCAGACCACCCGTGTTTGGTGGAAGGGCGCTATGTAATGGCCCCTTCGCCCATTCCCCGCTTCGACACGATGAGGCTTAACATGGCTCAGAACCTGACGCTTTTGGGTGCGGGTCGTGAAAAGAAGATCTATGCCGTCCCGCCTTTTACCCATGTTCATCCGCTCGATTTCGAAGATTACCCCTTTGCGGTAGAGAGCTTTGAGGGGGAGAGCTGTCGCCTGTGCGGTGCCACCGATGTGTACCTGGACGAATTGGTGGACGAGGAAACGGGCGAAACATATTACCAGTGCAACGACACGGCGTACTGCCAGCAAAGGCGAGAGGAGGGGCGCAATGAATAAGGTGCCCGTTATGGATGAAGAGCCCTTTTTGCAGGTGCGCCATGTGTCGAAGCGCTTTGGTGAAGGCTGCGACTATTGCTTGGGCGGTGGCGAGTTGGAGCGCAACATATGCCCAAAGTGCAAGACGGTGCATGCGGTTCGCGATGTGAGCCTGGATTTGTATCCCGGTGAAATTGTGGGGATCGTGGGTGAGTCGGGCAGCGGCAAATCCACTTTTATGCAGTGCCTGTACTTCGACCAGGTTGCCACTGCGGGCACAGTGCGTGCTGTTGCCTATGATGGCGGCGAGGCGAATTTGCTTGAGCTTTCCTCGCAGCAGAAGCGCAAGGTGCGCAACACGGTGCTGGGCATGGTGTACCAGAATCCGTATTTGGGCTTGCGCATGAACTTCTCCTCCCTTTCGAACATTGCTGAGCAGATGATTGCCGCTGGCAATCGCAGCGTGGAGTCGATGCGTGCTCGCGGCAATGAACTTTTAGGGAAGGTGAACATCCCCCTTTCGCGTGCAGGGGATGCGCCGGCAACGTTTTCCGGCGGCATGCAGCAGCGCGTTCAGATTGCCAAGGCACTTTCGAACAACCCGCCCGTGTTGCTTTTGGATGAAGTTACCACGGGTCTCGATCTTTCCGTGCAGGCCAGCGTTCTTGATCTGATTCTGCAGATCAAACGCGATTTCGGTGTAAGCATGCTGGTGGTAAGCCACGATTTGGGAGTTATTCGCATGCTAGCCGATCGCACGTTCGTGATGCTGAATGGGCAAGTTGTGGAGCACGGTCTTACCGATCAGGTTTTGGAAGACCCTCAGCATTCCTACACTCAGCAGCTGGTGTATTCGCTGCTGTAAATGGGCCTCTTCGCCCGGTGGCGCTTTTACGAGCGCCGCATAGATTGATAACCCAATGCAAGGAGAAATGCATTTATGGAAGCAAATTCGCTTGTGATTCGCGGAGGTAATGTGGTTACCGAAGATGCGATTCTGCCCAACCACGACATCGTCGTTGAAAACGGAACCATTGCGCGCATTGCGCCGACGCTTGCCAATGCTCGCACGGTTGACGCGCAGCTTGACGAGAACACGTCGGGCATGGTGGTTGACAGGGAAACTGGTTTCCCTGTGGTGGATGCGCGTGGCGCCTATGTGGTTCCAGGCATGATCGATGTTCACTCCGATTACATCGAGTCGGTGGCATCGCCGCGACCGAGCGTTGTTATGGACCTGCCCACTTCGCTGTATAAGGTTGACCGTGAGCTGGTATCTCATGGTGTGACCACGATCTATCACTCTCTTTCGGTATACGGAGCTAAGATTTTCGACCACAAGCCCATTCGAAATTTCGAGAATGTGAGGAAGCTTGCCGAAAGCATTTTCTCTATGCGCGAAAGCGAAGAGCATGACCATCTTATTCGCCATCGTTTCCATTTGCGCCTAGAGCTTGATTCGGTCGACCGCGTGGATGAGGTGTACAACTACCTGCAGGATGGCAAAGTCGACTTGATCTCGTTTATGGATCATACGCCGGGTCAGGGTCAGTATCGGGATTTGCTGGTATTCAGCGACACCATCAAAGGGTACCGTGACGGTATTTCCGATGAAGAGGTCGCTGCTATCGTGATGGAGCAGCAGGCGGCCGACAAGATTGGTTCCGAGCAGCTAAGCGAGCTTGCCGAACTTGCTCACGAGCAGGGAGTTTCGCTTGCTTCTCATGACGATGATTCGAAGGAGAAGCTCGATTACATGGGCGCATTGGGCGCGTCGATTTCCGAGTTTCCCGTCGACATGGAAATAGCGCGCGATGCGCATGAGCGAGGTATGTTTACCTTGGCGGGAGCCCCGAACGTGATGATGGGGCACAGCCATTCGGGCAACCTTTCGGCGCGTGAGGGCGTAGCGCGGGGCGTGATTACCATGCTGTGCAGCGACTACTATCCGGCAGCTCTTATTGATGCGGTGTTCATTTTGCATCGTGAATGTGCTATGTCCCTTTCTGAAGCGTTTGCGTTGGTTACGGCAAATCCCGCTAAGGCGGTGGGCATCTATTCCGAAGTCGGCACGCTTACAGTTGGCAAGCGAGCGGATATTCTGTTGGTTCGCGAAATTGGATGCACGCCTGATGCGCGTATCACCACGCCGGTTATCACGCGCGCTTTCGTGGGCGGCAATTCGGTATATCGTTCGCATTATCCCGATCAGCCTCATGGTTACGATCGCTAGGAGAGGCTGCTATGGAAGAGCTTTTGAAGATCGACGATCTTTCCAAGTCGTTCGTGATGCATCGCGCGGGGCGTCATATCTTGGGGTGCCAGCACATCAGCCTTTCGCTTATGCCGGGCGAATTCGTGGGCATTACGGGGCGCAGCGGATCGGGCAAATCGACCATCCTGCGTTGCATCTACCGCACCAATTTGCCGGAGTCGGGCGCCATTTGGTACAACTCGGAATCGTTTGGAGCGCTTGATTTGTGCCAGGCGAGCGAGCGTCAGATGATCTACCTGCGCAAATACGAAATGGGCTATGTTTCGCAGTTTCTGAATGCCCTGCCGCGCCAAACCGCCTACGACATCGTATTGAAGAGCGCCCTGGAAACCTTCGGTGCCGATGAGGAGGAAAAGGCAATGTGGGAAACCGAGCGCATGCTACGCCATTTTGACATCGATGAATCGCTGTGGCTGCTGTATCCGCGTACGTTTTCTGGTGGCGAAAAGCTTCGCTTGAATATTGCTGCCGCCATGATCAAGCAGCCTCGTTTGCTGCTGCTTGACGAGCCTACTGCTTCGCTGGATGCGGCGTCGAAGGTGAAAGTGCGCGAGTTAATAGAGCGATTGAAGGCGCAGGGGACCACGATGTTGGGGATTTTCCATGACCTCGAGTTTATGGAGGGCCTGTGCGACCATGAGTTCAATATGCAAAAGGGAGAGATAGTTCAATGAGCGAATGGCAGGGCACCAAAGAGCGTACCGCGCAGGCATTTCGGCAGGAGCCGCTGTGGGATTTGCTGGGGGTACAGCCTGGGAGGGAATTCCGTGCCGATCTGCATGCGCATACAACGCTTTCCGATGGGTCGGATTCGTTTTTGGAGCTGATGGGGAAGGCACGCGTGCGGGGGGTTACCCATCTGGCGGTAACGAACCACGACACCACTGTCGGGCTTGATGCTATTCGGCAGCAGGCGGCAGAGCATGGATTCTCGGTTGTGTGCGGTGTAGAGATCAGTGCGTGGGACTCGACTGCAAAGCGGCGCGTGCATCTTGTGGGATTGGGCATGCCCGCCGATGCCCCGGCGGTGTGCGATTTGTGCTCGGATACCTTGGAGCGCCGCACCGCGAATACGGCGTGGCAGATGCGGCAGCTGCTTGACGCTGGCTACGATGTGGACGTTGAATATGCGGCGCAGCTGGCTGGACAGTCGACGGGGTTCTACAAGCAGCATCTGATGGCTGCATTGACCGATGCCGATTTCAGCAGCGCAGAGTATCAATTCCTGTACAAGACACTGTTCAAGGGCGGCGGTATTGCGCAGCGCGATATCGAGTACGTTGACACGTGCGATGCCGTGGCTGCTATTGCGGCTGACGGCGGGTTGCCAGTTTTGGCGCATCCCGGCCAGTTCGACAATTACGAGGCGTTGCCTGCGCTCGTTGATGCGGGGCTTGTTGGCATTGAGAAGTATCATCTCGATCACGACTATCGCGATACGCAGCTGTGCGAAGAGTTTGCCGCGCGTTATAACCTGTTTTGCACGGGCGGCTCCGACTATCATGGACGTTTTGGCAAGGTGCCGTATCCTGGCTACCGCTTCATGGTGGGGCAAGCGTTTTAGGGTGGGAATATAGGGACAGGTACCAGGTTCCCGCTTATGCCATAACGCAAAAAAGCAGGGCCCCGCTTGCGAACTACATCACAAGCGGGGCCCTGTTCGTTGGTTGGGAATCTGGCACCTGTCCCTTTTCCTGCCTATATGCCGAGGCCGCCCATGTTATGGAAACGCTTCTGCAACATGTCGGTGGGGTAGGCGGTATCGCAGAATTGCTCGATGGGATTCTGCGGTGGAATGCCATCAGTTCGGGCATCGGCGCGCAGCAAAACGATGATGGTCATGGCAACGTCGAGCGCCATGAAGATGGAAAGCGCTGCTGTTGCCGCACGGTACGGGGTGCCGGCGGTGTTTACACGGTTGAAGATGCGTTGGCATAATTGCAGGCCAACCTTTACCCACAGCACGCCAATGGTGCCCCAGATCAGGCAGTGGAAAACGTCGGTGCGCCCGTCAAAATTGAGGGGGATGTTCAGGTAACTCCATGCCACCACGCCCCAGAATGTTTCCATGGCCCAGCTGGCGAAGTACTCAAGGCTGCCGCCCACGACGGCGCTTACCGTCAAAAGCAGTGGAACCCCTTTGTCCTGCAGGGGTTCGAGCAGCATGGTTAGCAGAACTGCCGCCAGCCCGTAGATGGGCGAAAACGGACCCCAGATGAAGCCGGCACGGCTTTCCAACTCGCCGAACGCCACAAGGTGCTGCAACGTTTCACCCATAAGGCCAACGACGGACATGCCCATGAAAATCCACACCAGCTGTCCTGGATGTTCGGCAAGATGCGTTTGCTCGTGGGTTGCCGAAGCGGCATGACGGTTAAGTTCGCGAGCAAGTTCCACCACGGCAATCCTTTCGTTCGGGGTTCTTTATTCGCAGGCAGTGCGGTTCCCTTTAGAGGGGGCACTGTGCTGTTCGATGCTGGTGCGGTATCGGTTGTGCGAGGCCTCCTTTGAGGCGCGGCGCAATCGATGCGCATTTGTGCGACGCCGCCTTTGCGGGAGCGGCATCGGCACGTGCAAAGGCGAGCGGCTGTTGCGCATGCATCGTGCGAAAGCGATTTTCCTGGGTTGCCCGCTGCGCAGACATGCCAAGGGCATTCCTTGCGTGGTGCAGTTTCGCCCCAATGCACTCAACGCGCATTTGCGCAGCATTGTTCATTGTAGCTTTTACGCCTCACGGCAGGTGGAAGAGGCAGGAAAATTACACTGTCTAGCGATCTTTGCCCTGCAGTTCCTGCTTTGCACTTGCCTGTTTGCTAGGTGCTATTCCAATACGTCGCGGCACTCAAAGAGGGCGGATGCCAGGTTCGCCAGACGGACGGTGTATAGGCCGCCGTCGGGCGAATTGGTCATGGTACTCATGAGGTAGGTGGTGCCGTCGGTGCACTTGATGAGCCCCGCATCGCACAGACCGGTGAAACGTTCGCTGCCAGAGCACCAGCCTGCCTTGTTGAGCACGGCTTCAACTTCGCCATCGTCGCTCACGCCAGAGCGAATGAACGACACGTTCGTCTGCTCGTAGAGAGATGCCAGGTTTTGCGCAGTGGGCGTATTGGTTTTGAGGTACTGGTACGTGCGCAGCCATAGCAGGGCGGATTCGCGCGCGGAGTAGCGTGGGAAGTGCGTGTCGTGCATGATCTCGGAATCCACGCCGCACGAATTGAGCCACTCGGCGAACCCTGCGCTGTCGTATGTGTTGCGCAAGCTGCTAAAGGCGCTGTTATCCGAGTAGAGGATCATGGGTTGCATCAGGGAATATATGGACGACGAAACGCCGGACCCCGCCGCTTCACTGCCGGATGGGTAGGAAGCGTCGTTGTCGCCCAGGTGTTGGCACAGGAAGGCGGCGTAGGGACCCTTGAACGAGCTGGCGCCGTAAACGCGCGAGTCAAGGTTGTAGGCGATGCCCTTGCCGGTGTTCAAATTGATGAGCGTGAAGCCAACGGTGTAGCCGCCGCCTTCGATGTTTTGGGTGGCTGCTGCAAGGGATTCTTGCTGCTCTTCGGAAAGCGGTGTGGCATTTTCGCCTTCTATCAGGGAAAACGTGCCAGGGGCGGTGGTGAAGGAATCGACGCTGTTGAGCGCGTCGGGCGTGAGGCGTTGAGCGACGAGCCCCGCCGTCGCTTCGTCTGCGGCAGCATTCGTGGTAGCTGCAACGGCGTTTGCTGCGTAGTTCACAAAGCTGCTGCTTAGGGGGATGCCGTTAGGGGTGGGCCGGCTGCTTGAAGCCACGGCTGCGCCGATGCCCACCATGGCGCACAGCGCAATGGCTGCAGCGATGGCGGAAGCCTTTTTGTGCAGACCGAGGAAGTCTCCGGCTTTCTGGAGGTACGCGGATGCCGTCTTTGCTGCGTGGGCGGCGCTGTGCTCATCGAGCGGTGCCTCTTCTGCGTGATTGGAGCGGCTTGCTGCTTCTTTGTCGGCGATGGCGGCGTTCTCGCGTTCCGATGAGGCGGTATCGCCATGCTCTGACGAAGCGGTGTTGTTGCGCTCCGGCGAGGCTGCGCTGTCGTGATCGGACAGTTCGGCGTTGCCATGCTTCAATGAGTCGGCGTCGCCACGTTGGGACGGTTTGTTACCGTCGTGTTCCGATGATGCCGCGCTGCCATGCCCGGATGGCTCGGTGCCGTCATCGCGCCCGTCTGTGTCGTTGAGGTAAGTATCTTTTTTGCTCATGTTCGCCATACTACGCGAGCACGTTTTCAGCGCCGTTTCTTGGCGGAAGGTACCAAAATATTTTCATGGTTTCTTGGACGTGTCAGCGCGTGGTGTTGAATTGGCCGATGTTCCGTTCGCGCGGCATCTCCCGCCTCCGCGACGCCACGGTGCGTTCTCGGGTGCCTGGCGATGGCAATATTTCGCCCTGGTGCGTTCCCGGGCGGCAATCCGTGGCAAGTTTTGCGCTTCATGTATCCCAAAAGGTGCCTCGGACGGGAAAAGCGCCCCTTCCTGGCAACATATCGCCGC
>ERZ827043.1953-NODE-1953-length-19183-cov-4.208961_pt1 | contig 19183 bp, 18 predicted proteins | sample MGYA00519923_ERZ827043 | MGnify/ENA primary metagenome ERZ827043 (study PRJEB31778, sample SAMEA3449251) | human gut metagenome | biome: human gut; feature: human-associated habitat; material: faeces | place: United Kingdom | collected 2010/2012 ...
CCCGAATCTTTTTCGAGTCGACCTCACCCTTGGAAAGCAAGACAACCGTCTCCACATGGTCGGCGCGGGGGAAGAGGTCGACCGCGCAGGCGCGCACGGCGCGGTAGCCGAGGGCGGCGAAGCGCTTCACATCGCGCGCCATCGTCGCGCTGTCGCAGGAGACATACACCACGCGCTCCGGCTGCATCCGCGCGATGCTTTCCACCACGTCCTCCGCCAGCCCCTTGCGCGGCGGATCGACCGTGATGACGTCGGGCCGCAGATTCTCCTGCGCGAGTTTTTTTGCCACGTCGGAGGCGTCGCCGCAGAAGAATTCGGCATTTCCCACACCGTTCCGTGCGGCGTTCTCCCGTGCGTCGTCGATGGCCTCCGGCACGATCTCCGCGCCGAGAACGCGCTTCGCGTGGGACGCGAGCGCAAGCGTGATGGTCCCCGCGCCGCAGTAGAGGTCGAGCACCGTCTCCTCCCCCGTGAGCTGCGCATACTCGATGGCCTTGGCGTAGAGCCGCTCGGCCTGTTCGCGGTTGACCTGATAGAACGACGGCACGCTCAGGCGGAACACTCTCCCGCAGAGCGCATCCTCCAGCCGGTCGGCCCCCCAAAGCGTGCGGTAGCGCTCGCCGAGGATCACATTGTCCCGCCGCGTGTTCTCGCCGAGCACGATGCCCACCGCCTTCGGGCAGGCGCGGCGCAGCCGCTCGACCAGCTCCGCCTCATGCGGCAGTCGCTTGCCGTTCACCAGCAGGCAGATCAGGCTCTCGCCCTTCGTGTTCGAGCGGACATAGACATGGCGCAGAAGGCCGCGCCCCGTCCGCTCGTCGTAGCCCGCCGCGCGGAAATCGCGCATATACTGCCGCACGGCCTCCGCCGCGGCGTCGGCCTCCGGCTTCACCAGCAGACATTCCCGCGTGTCGATGACCTCGTGCGTGCGGGCGCGGTAGAAGCCGATCCTCCCATCCGGCGAGACGGGATACTGCGCCTTGTTGCGGTAGCGCCGCGTCTCCGCCGCGCCGAGGATCTCCTCCACCTCGACCTCGCTCCCACCGATGCGCGCAAGATTATCCTGCACGCGCCGGCGCTTGAGGGCAAGCTCCTCGGCATAGTCCATGTGGCGGTAGGTGCAGCCGCCGCAGCGCGGAAAATACGGGCAGTCCGGCGCGATGCGGTGCGGCGAGGGCGCAAGCACCTCAAGCACCTTGGCGAAGGCCGCGGACTTCAGCACCTTCAGAATAAGAATACGGCAGACCTCGCCGCGCAGCGCGCCGGACACAAAGACGACAAAGCCGTCGATGCGCGCGACGCCCGCGCCCTCGCCCGAATAGCCCTCGATGGTAACGGTGTATTCCTGATTTTTCGTGACAGCCATAGTGTTTTCCCCGAAAAAGGGCGCGGAGCCCCGCGCCCTTTCCTTCTATTTTATTGGAAGCGGTCGATGAGCGCGGTGATCTGACCGGTAAAGGCGGCGATCTCCTTGTTCGAGCGGCCCTTGAAGCGGCGGATGAGCTCAAGCAGCGCCTCGCCCGCGGCGAGCAGCTTGCCGTAGAGGTTGTCCGCGCGGCTGGCCTGCATCGTGCGCTTGCGCTCGGAGATGTAGCCCTCGCTGAGCATCACGCCGGCGGCGAGGTCGTAGCTCTCGGTGAACTTCGCCGCGTGAGCGGAGAAGCCGAGGGAGCACAGCTCGTCCGCGAACGCGGGCGCCACGTCCGCGTCGCCGTGGACGACAAAGACGTGCGCGGGCTTCGGATCGAACGCCTTGATCCACTCGATCAGATGGTCGTGGTCGGCGTGGGAGGAAAGGCCCTGGAAATTCACGACCTTCGCCTTGACGGCGATCTCCTCGCCGAAGAGCTTCACGCTCTCCGCGCCGTCGAGCAGCTTGCGGCCCAGCGTGCCGGGCGACTGGAAGCCGACGAACACCACCGCGCTGTTCGCGCGCCAGAGGTTGTGCTTGAGGTGGTGGCGGATGCGGCCCGCGTCGCACATACCGGAGGCGGAAATGATGATCTTGGGCGTTTTGTCGAGGTTGAGCATTCTGGATTCCTCGGTCGTCTCGACCAAATGCAGGTTCGGGAACGAGAACATGTGCGTGCCGTCCTTCACCAGCTCGAGCGCGGCCTCGTCCAGATAGCCGTGCAGGTCGCCGCAGAACACCGTGGTCGCCGCCTTGGCGAGCGGCGAGTCGATATAGACCGGGAAATCGGGCACGGACTTCACGAGCCCCTGATCCTTGATCTCGCGGATGAAGTACAAAAGCTCCTGCGTGCGGCCCACGGCGAACGACGGGATGACGACGTTGCCGCCCTTGCCGAGCGTCTCGTCGATGATCTCCGCCAGCTCGTCGGTGTAGCTCCACACCTCGGTGTGGTTGCGGTCGCCGTAGGTGGACTCCATCACCACATAGTCCGCCTTCTTCAAAAGCTGCGGGTCGCGGATGATGGGCTGGTCGACGTTGCCGATGTCGCCGGAGAAAACGAGCGTCTTATGCACGCCGCCCTCGTCAAGCTCGAGCGTGATGCTCGCGCTGCCGAGCAGGTGGCCCGCGTCGGTGAACACCGCCGTCACGCCCTCGCACAGCTCGACCGTCTGGCCGTACTCGCAGGTGGTGACGAGCTTAAAGACGTTCATCGCGTCCTCGGCGGTGTAGAGCGGCTCGACCGGCTCGCGCCCCGCGCGCTGACCCTTGCGGTTGCGGTACTCGGCGTCGCTCTCTTGAATATGAGCGGAGTCGAGCAGCATGATGCGCATGAGGTCGGCGGTCACACGGGTGGTCAGGATGCGTCCGGTAAAGCCGCGCTTGACCATTAGGGGGATACGCCCCGTATGGTCGATGTGCGCGTGGGTGACGAGCAGGATGTCGATGTCGCCGGGGTTGAAGGCGAACATGGCGTTGTCCAGCTCGTCGCGCCCCTGCTGTAAGCCGCAGTCCACCAGGATGCGCTTGCCGTTGATCTCCAGACAGTGGCACGAGCCGGTCACGCAGCGGTCCGCGCCGTAAAAATGCAGTTTCATCGTAAAATCCTCCGATGTCTTTCGCTGTGGGTCTCTTGCTTTGTGGTTTCTCTATCTTAACACACGCCGCACCCGCTTGCAAGGCGCACAGGCGTCATATTGTGCGGAAATTTACCGTCCGTTCACATTCCCGCGCATTTTTCCTTTGCATATCCGGACAGGGCGTGCTATACTATAGAAGTATTTTTATGCTTTCTTGCAAAAGTATTTCGATTTTCCGTGAAAGGAAGTTTTTGATATGGGACTGATCACCAAGCTCTTCGGCACCTACTCCGAGCGGGAGCTCAAGAGCATTTATCCGATCGTCGATAAGATCGAGGCGATGGCGGACGAGTACCGCGCCCTGACGGACGAGGAGCTGCGCGCCAAGACGCCGGAATTCAAGGCGCGGCTCGCCAACGGCGAAACGCTCGACGACATTCTGCCCGAAGCCTTCGCCGCCGTGCGCGAGGCCGCAGGCCGCGTGCTCGGGCTTTATCCCTACCGCGTGCAGCTCATCGGCGGCATCGTGCTCCATCAGGGGCGCATCGCCGAGATGAAGACCGGCGAGGGCAAAACGCTCGTCGCCACACTCCCCGCTTACCTCAACGCGCTCACCGGAAACGGCGTGCACATCGTCACCGTGAACGACTACCTTGCCAAGCGCGACAGCGAGTGGATGGGCAAGGTGCACCGCTTCCTCGGCCTGAGCGTGGGCCTGATCGTCCATGACCTCACGAGCGACGAGCGCCGCGCGGCCTACGCCGCCGACATCACCTACGGCACCAACAACGAGATGGGCTTCGACTACCTGCGCGACAACATGGCGCTCTTCTCCTCCGAGCTGGTGCAGCGCGGCCACGCCTTCGCCATCGTGGACGAGGTGGACTCCATCCTCATCGACGAGGCGCGCACGCCGCTCATCATCTCCGGCATCGGACAGAAGTCCACGGAGATGTACAGCCGCACCGAGGCGCTCGTCGCCCGCTTCCGCAAGAAGGTCATCGCGGAGACGGACGAAAAGGAGGAAGAGGACGTCAACGTTGACGCCGACTACATCGTGGACGAAAAGGCCAAGACCGCGACGCTCACCGCCCGCGGCATCGCCAAGGCCGAGCAGTATTTCGAGATCGAGAACCTCTCCGATCCCGAGAACTCCACCATCGCCCACCACATCAATCAGGCCATCAAGGCGCACGGCACGATGAAGCGCGACATCGACTACGTCGTCAAGGACGGTGAGGTCGTCATCGTCGACGAGTTCACGGGCCGACTGATGTTCGGCCGCCGCTACAGCGAGGGTCTGCATCAGGCCATCGAGGCCAAGGAGCACGTCACCGTCGCCCGCGAGAGCAAGACGCTCGCGACCATCACCTTCCAGAATTACTTCCGCCTTTACAAGAAGCTCTCCGGTATGACCGGTACAGCGCTGACCGAGGAGGAGGAATTCGGCACCATCTACAACCTCGACATCATCGAGATCCCCACCAACCGCCCCATCGCGCGTATCGACGATCCCGACGTGGTGTACAAGACCGAGGCGGCAAAGTACCGTGCGGTCATCGCGCAGGTCAAGGAATGTCACGCCAAGGGCCAGCCCGTGCTGGTCGGCACGGTGTCCATTGAGAAGAACGAGCACCTGTCCTATCTGCTCTCCCGCGAGGGCATCAAGCATAACCTGCTCAACGCGAAGAACCACGAGAAGGAAGCCGAGATCGTCGCGCAGGCCGGTAAGCTCGGCGCGGTGACGGTCGCCACCAACATGGCGGGCCGCGGCACCGACATCATGCTCGGCGGCAACGCCGAATACATGGCCAAGAACGATCTGCGCAAGGCCGGGCTCTCCGATGAGCTGATCGCCGAGGCGACCGGCTACGCCGAGACCGACGATCAGGAGATCCTCGACGCCCGCGCGCTGTTCGCCGAAGCGCTCGCCAAACACAAGGCCGAGATCGCGGGCGAGGCCGACCGCGTGCGCGAGGCCGGCGGTCTGTTCATCATCGGCACCGAGCGCCACGACTCCCGCCGCATTGACAATCAGCTCCGCGGCCGTGCCGGCCGTCAGGGCGACCCGGGCGAGACGCGCTTCTACCTCTCGCTCGAGGACGATCTGCTGCGCCTGTTCGGCGGCGAGCGCATCACGAACCTCATGGACCGCATGAACCTCGACGAGGACACGCCCATCGAGAACAAGATGCTCTCGAAGTCCATCGAGAACGCACAGACCAGCGTCGAGTCCCGCAACTTCCAGTCCCGTAAGGCGACGCTTGAATACGACGACGTGATGAACAAGCAGCGTGAGATCATCTACGGGCAGCGCAAGCAGGTGCTCGACGGCCGCAACCTCAAGGATACCATCTTCGGCATGATCCGCAGCGGCATTTCCAATCAGGTCACGCTCCACTCCGGCGAGCACGGTAAGCTCGACGAGGACGGCGTGCGCGAGATCCTCGGCAGCCTCGAGGGTATGTACTTCCCGCGCGGCATAGTCGCCGAAACGCCCGCTGAGCTCGCCGCCATGGGCGAGGACGAACTGACGGAGCTGTTCTTCAACGCCGCCGTCACCACCTACGAGCGCAAGGAGGAGGCCGTCACCTCCCCCATCATGCGCGAGCTTGAGCGCGTGGTGCTGCTGCGCGTGGTCGACGAATACTGGATGGACCATATCGACGCCATGCAGGAGCTGCGTCAGGGCATCCGCCTGCGCGCCTACGCGCAGGTCAACCCCATCGACGCCTACAAGAAGGAATCCCTCGAAATGTTCGAGGAGATGATCTCCGCCATTCAGGACGAGACCGTGCGCCGCATCTTCTCCGCCCGCATCAAGAGCGAGGCCGAGGTCAAGCGCGAGCGCGTGGCTGAGGGCATCGTCGCCACCACTGCGGGCGACGGCAGCGTGAAAAAGCAGCCGCGCAAGGTGCAGAAGATCGGCCGCAACGACCCCTGCCCCTGCGGCAGCGGAAAAAAGTATAAGCAGTGCTGCGGACGGTAACGGACGCAGCCTGCTGATACGCGGCATACGAGCGGTTGCCGCGTCAGCGGCGAGCGAGCTGCCATCCGGCATTTTTTGCGCTGTGCGGCAGCGCGGAAAATAAGCAGTGCTGCGGACGGTAACAACAAAAAGGGGTATTCTCTTTCCGAAAGAGAATACCCCTTTTCGGCACGAAGGCGCGCCGGTCCGGAGGCTCCCGCCTCCGGCAGGACGGTCTGCCGGAGGACGTCACGCAAATAAATTCGCATCGGTCAGGCACACAGGGGGCGCTGAATATGGTCGAGTCAAAAATCTACATTGGGCTGAACGATCTGTCGACGAACACACAGCTCTTTGAAAACGAAAAGTATATCAGGGTGCTTCGTAATGTATGCTATTCCTACAAAGTGCCTTTTTCCTTTCAGGTGCAGGAGGGCGGGTATATTTACGAAAGCGGAGAATACGCCCGGGAGACCAGTCTGGTCCTCACCCTGATCGACGTTGACAAGGCCGTTGTGAATGACATTGCCAAGGACCTGTGCGCCTTCTTCCATCAGGAGTCCGTTCTGGTCACCGAAAGTCATCTGCAGGCACATTTCGTTCGCGAAACATTGGAATGCGGCGGTGAGGAAACCCTGTGAGGTGATCGGGCAAGTCAGGATCATTGGAGGGTATGAATGAATCAGCACGGGATTTTCAAAAAGTGGCTTTGGGCCGGAGTGATGGGAATTTTAACCATTCTGCTTTGCCTGATCGTTTCCGATGATTTATTGGGACTGAATTCCCCTCCCGCACGGAGTCAGATGGGGCATTATGTTTTCTGGGTAAGCCTGATCGGTTTGCCGTTGTTATTTTACAAGTTCGTTTCTTGGCGGTATACATTGTTGAACATCCCCCTTTATTTTTTGCTCTACTTTCCCATCTACGAGTTGTGCGGCCTTAAACATACCCATTTATTTCTCCAAACAGGTGGGTTTATCAGTTTTCCGGTATGGTTCGGAGCAATATTGGTCACTGCCTGTTTTTGGGGGATACAAAGCCTTGTATATCTGATCTGCCATATCGCTTTTCATTTATTGAAAAAGCAGCAATAGCTTTCCATTCACCGCAGCCCCGCCGCGCCGTGCGCGGCAAATTTCCCCGCGCCGCAGGCGCGAAAGGAGGTCCCTTATGTCCTTTACCGAGCACAACGTCAACGGCGTGATCTTCGACACCGCCGGCACGCTCTCCGTCGGCGGCGTGCGCCACGCCTTCACCACCCGTCACGGCGGCGTGAGTCCCGCGCCGTTCGACTCGCTCAACCTTGCGAGCAACCGCGGCGACCGTGAGGAGAACATCCTCGAAAATTACCGCCGCCTCGGCGCCGCCGTCGGCTTCGACGCCTCGCGCGCCGTCGGCTGCCGCCAGATCCACTCCGACCTCGTGCGCGTCGCGCGGGAGGAGGATGCCGGCAAGCTCCGCTGGGACGAGCGGCCCTACGACGCCGACGCGCTCATCACGAACGTGCCGAACCTGCCGCTCTTTGCCTACGGCACGGACTGCTGCATGATCACGGTCTACGACCCGACCTCGCGCTCCATCGCCGCCATCCACGCCGGCTGGCGCGGCACGGCGAGCGGCATCGTGCTCAAGGCGCTCGTCACGATGATGAGCCTTTACGGCGCGGACCCCTACACGATGCGCGCGGCCATCGGCCCCGCCATCGGCAAGTGCTGCTTTGAGACCGACGGCGACGTGGCGGACACCTTCCATGAGCTCATGGACCCCGCTGTGGACGAGCGCATCGAGCGCTGCGGCGACAAGTACCACATCGACCTCAAATCCATCAACCGTCTGTGGCTGCTGCGCAGCGGACTGGACCCCTCGCGCATCGACGTACACCCCGACTGCACCAAATGCCGCCCCGACCGCTACTGGTCGCACCGCGGCATGGGCGGCGAGCGCGGCGGCATGGCGGCGGTCATCGTCCTGACGGAGGATGCCCTGTGACGCGGCGGCTGACGGTGCTCGCGCTCGCGCTGGTCCTCGCGCTCTCCCTGACCGGCTGCTGGGAGGCCGAGCCGGAGCCGGACGACTTCTGGGGCGACGAGCTGCCGCCGGAGGAGCAGGAGACATCGCAGCGCGAGCCGGCGCAGATCTCCGACTTCACCCTGCCCTATCTCTCGGGCCAGACCTTTGACCCCGTGACCTGCATCGACGGCGTGCAGCAGACCGTCGGCGCGCTGCTCTACGAGCCGCTCTTCACGCTCGACGCTTCGTTCACGCCGCAGCCTGTGCTGTGCGAACGCAGCAGCTGCGACGCCCAGGCGCTGACGTGGACCTTCGCGCTGCGCAGCGCAGTCTTTTCCGACGGCACGGCCCTCACCGCGAACGACGTGCTCGCGGCCTACCGCCGCGCGGCGGAGTCCGCGCGCTACGGCGCGCGCTTTGCGAACGTCGCCTCGATGAAGGCGCAGGACGCGCATACGCTGATCGTCACGCTGACGCAAGCAAACGGCAGCTTCCCCGCCCTGCTGGACATTCCCATCGTCAAGGCCGGCACGGAGAACGACCTCGTTCCGCTCGGCACCGGCCCCTACGTCTACACAACAGCAGCCGACGGCGCGGCGCTGACCGCAAATCCCCATTGGCAAGGCAGCTCTCTGCCGCTCGAGCGCATCGCGCTTGCCGCGGTCAAGGACAACGACACCGCGCTGAGCCGGTTCGCCTCCCGCAGCGTCCACTTCCTCTGCCTCGATCCGACCGGCACCGGCGCACGGACGGTCGGCGGCGCGGTGGAGTCCACCGACGTGCCGACTGCGGCAATGCAGTACCTCGGCTTCAACCTGAGCCGTACTCCGCTCAACGACACCGCGGTGCGCCGCGCGACGAGCGGCGTGATCGACCGCGGCACGCTTGTCTCCTCCCTGCTCTCCGGGCACGGCACGGCGGCGCAGCTTCCCATCGCGCCGCAGGACGCGGACTATCCGAAGACATACGAGTACCGCACCACAGCGGAGGAATATGCCGCCGCGCTGGAGACTGCCGGCGTGACCGCCGCGCGTCCGCGCAGCCTGACGCTGCTGGTGAACGAGGAAAATGCCTTCAAGCGTGCGGTGGCCGAAAGCCTCTGCGCCCAGCTCACGACCGCCGCGCTGACGGTCACGGTGCGCGAATTGCCGTGGGGGGAATATGCCGCCGCGCTGGAGGCCGGCAGCTTCGACCTCTATCTCGGCGAGGTGCGCCTGACCGCCGACTGGGACGCGGGCGTACTGCTCGACGCCGGCGGCGCGCTGAACTACGGCGGCTTTGTGAGCGAACAGCTCTCCGGCCTGAACGACGCCTTCCTGCTCGGCGGGAACGCCTCCGCCGAGCGGTATGTCAAGGGCTTTGCCGAGGAAACGCCCTTTGCGCCGCTGCTCTTCAAGTCCAAAACGGTGCTCACGCCCTCCGGTCTCGTGGACGGCATGACCCCAACGGCTTCCGATCCGTTTTACGGCTTCGCGGATTGGAGCTTCCACCTCTCCGGTTCGGAGAGCTGAGCGCTTATCCCGCAATGAAAAAAGCGTTCCGCGGCCTGCTTTCGGTCGCGAAACGCTTTTTCAATATACAGGGTCGGTTTCCGGCTCAATACTGGCGCACAACGGCAACGACCTTGCCGAGCACCTCGCACTCCCGCCCGTCAATGGGCTGGTAGTCGGGGTTCGCGGGCAGGAGCCAGATCTCGCCGTTCTGCTTTTTGAAGGTCTTGACCGTGGCCTCGTCCCCGATGAGGGCGACGACGATCTCCCCGTTGTTGGCGGTCTGCTGGCGGCGGACGACGACCAGATCGTCCGGCAGGATGCCGACGCCCAGCATAGATTCGCCGCGCACGCGCAGGGCAAAAAACTCGCCGCTGCGGCTGCCGGTATCAAAGGTCAGGTAATCCTCCACGCACTCCTGCGCAAGGATGGGGCTGCCGGCGGCGACGTTGCCGACGATGGGGATGCGGTTCTCCCGCGCGTCCCGCTCCTCCATGAAGTCAACGGCGTTCGACGGCGCCGCAGGGGCGGCGGGCACGGCGGGCGCGGTCTGCGCCTCGCCCTTGAGCCGGATGGCGCGGCCCTTGCCGGCGTCATGCTCCAGATAGCCCTTTTTCTCCAGATTCAGGATATGGAAATGCGCGGTGGACGGGGACTTGAAATTCAGCTCTGCGCAGATCTCGCGCACAGAGGGCGGATAGCCCCACTTGGTCATGAATTGGGCGATGTAATCGTAGACCTTCTGCTGCATTTTGGTCAGTTTTTTCATGGTCCGCTGCCTCCTTATCGGATTCTTTTTTGTATTATAGCACAGCAGCTCCAAGAATGCAACGACCGTTTGAGTGTTTTTTGGTATTTTTTCTCCCCCGCTCCGCATTGACACCGACGGCGCGGCTATGTAAAATAGGATCAAACTTTTATGTAACGAGGTATTTCTATGTCTGTTTCCTTCCGCGGGACCGAAAACTACGTCGCCTCGCCCGAGCTGATGGGCGCGGTGGACATCGCCGTGGCGCTGCAAAAGCCGCTGCTCATCAAGGGCGAGCCCGGCACGGGCAAGACCATGCTGGCGCAGGCCGTCGCCGACGCGCTGGGCAAGAAGCTCATCATCTGGAACGTGAAATCCACCACCAAGGCGCAGGACGGTCTGTACGTCTACGACGTCGTCCAGCGTCTCTACGACAGCCAGTTCGGCTCCGCCGGCGTGGACGACATCGCAAAATACATCAAGCTCGGCAAGCTCGGCGAGGCGTTCTCCTCCGACGAGCAGGTGGTGCTGCTCATCGACGAGGTGGACAAGGCCGATCTTGAGTTCCCCAACGACCTCCTCTGGGAGCTGGACAAGATGGAGTTCTACATTCCCGAAACAAAGGAAACGGTCAAGGCAAAGCAGCGCCCCATCGTCATCATCACGTCCAACGCGGAAAAGGAGCTGCCCGACGCCTTCCTGCGCCGCTGCATCTTCCACTACATCGCCTTCCCCACGCAGGAGCAGATGGAGAAGATCATCCGCGTCCACTTTGACAAGCTCGACGAAGCGCTGCTCGCACAGGCGATGCAGGCCTTCTATTGGCTGCGCTCGATCGACAGCATCGAGAAAAAGCCCTCCACGAGCGAGCTGGTGGACTGGCTCCGCGCGCTCCAGCTCGGCGGTGTCGATCCCGCGCGCATCACGCGCGAGATCCCCTTTGCCGGCGTACTGCTCAAAAAGGACAAGGACATCACGGCGATGCAGCGCCGGATGCGGTAAGCCCATGTTTGTCGGATTTTTCTACCTTTTGCGCCAGCGCGGCTTCGGCGTTTCGCTCAACGAGTGGATGACGCTCATGGAGGGTCTGTCTCTCGGTCTGCACCGCTCGACGCTGACGGGCTTTTACGACCTCTGCCGCGCCGTGCTCGTCAAGAGCGAGGCGGACTACGACAAGTTTGACGCCGCGTTTTTGGAGTATTTCAAGGACGTGCCCTTCCCCGAGGAGCTGCTGCCGGACGAGTTGATGGACTGGCTCAACCACCCGAAAAACGCGCTTGAGGAGTTCCGCGCCTTTCTGCGCGAGCAGGGCTATGCGGAAAAGAGCATCGACGAGATTCTCAAGATGTTTGAAGAACGCCTCCGCGAGCAGACCGAGGAGCACAACGGCGGCTCGTACTGGATCGGCACGGGCGGCTACTCCAACTTCGGCAACGCCGGCCACAGCCCGCAGGGCATCCGCGTCGGCGGCGAGAGCATCTACCGCCGCGCCTTTCAGGTCGCGGGCGAGCGAAAGTACCGCGATTTCCGGCGCGACAACACGCTCGATATCCGCCAGTTCCAGATGGCTTTCCGCCTGCTGCGGCAGTATTCCGACCAGTCGCTCGGCGACAAGACGGAGTTCGACGTGGACGGCACCATCCGCGACACCTGCGACAACGCGGGCACGCTCAAGGTGCGCTACAAGCGCCCGCGGCGCAACACCGTCAAGGTGCTGATGCTGATGGACTCGGGCGGCTCGATGAGCTACTACTCTCAGCTCTGCTCGATGCTCTTTCAGGCGGCGCGGCAGTCCAACCACTTCAAGGAGCTGCACGTCTACTACTTCCACAACTGCGTCTACTCGCGCGTCTACACCGACCCGCGGATGTACCGCGAGCACGGCGTTTCGACCGAGTGGCTGCTGAAGAATTTCGGCAGCGAGTACAAGGTCATTTTCGTCGGCGACGCGCTGATGGATATGTACGAGCTGACGGAAAAGCGCTATGACTATTTCGCCGGCAGCGGCTCACTCTCCGGCATGGACTGGCTCAAGCGCTTCAAAGAACAGTACGACCATCTCATCTGGCTCAATCCCGAGGAGCCGCCGCGCTACGGCGGCTATTGGGGTCAGAGCTACGGCCACATCGCGCGGCTCATTGATATGTACCCGCTGAGCGTGGATGGGCTCGAGCGCGGCATGAAAAAGCTGCTGGTGTGCAAATAACACCGCAAAAGGGACCGTTCTTCTCTGATATGCTCCCTCCATGAGAGACAGTGAAATAAAACACTGTCAATCATGGAGGGAGCATATCATCCGCCGTGTAAGCCCTTGTGTGTGATTTTTCTCGGAAAGCCGAGTGTGTACCCAATTTCACCTGTGAAAGCGAACGTGAGCCGTTTGTGAGAGAAGTTAAAAAACGCAATGAGGAACAGTTGGGGGATAAAATTTATGGCGGCAACTTTGCCGGATTTTTCTCATCTGCTGATAGTGGTGGTTCACAGAGAACCGGGAAATGGAAATGTCAAGAAATGTGCAGTCGGGAAATACCCAAAATCTGAAAAGCATGGTAATACAGCGCAGTTTTCCGAAGTGGAGCGTAGCGGAACGCAGGAAAACTGCGGCGGCATCGGATCAGGCTGCCGTCTGCGCCTGCGCCCACTCCCGGTACTTCGCAGGCGGCAGTCCCAGCGGGTTGCGCGTATAGATCCTAACGCGGTTGTAGTAGATAAAAACATAGCGGAAAATGATCGTTTTGACCTGTTCTCTCGGTAGCTTGTATGCCGCAATCTGGTAGATCTTCTCTTTTTTGAGCGTGGCGAAAAAACTTTCCATCCGTGCGTTGTCGAAGCAATGTCCGGTGCCGCTGAGGCTTTGTACCATGCCGCGGCGAGACAGCTCCGCGCGAAAAGCTGCGCTGGTGTATTGACTCCCGCGATCGCTGCTATGCCGAATTCGGCATAGCAGTGACAGGGGTAAGCAGTACACCTCCGGAGCGTTTATGGAGCTACTGCAAAAGTGCGGTACAAAGCAGTCCTTCTCGGCTACGGGCCAACCGCACGATAATGCGGTGGCTGAAACATTCTTTGCGACCTTCAAAAAAGAAGAGGCGTACCGCAGAGAGTACACCTCGGAGCAGAGCTTCCGGCGAAGCGTGGAACAGTACATTGCGTTTTATAATGAAACCAGACCGCACCGAACGCTGAAATATAAGACGCCGAAAGCATTCGAAGATGAGTATTTAACGAAAAAGGGGTGTTCAAATTCCGACCCTGCGAAGAAATAATTCTTCTGCGTTTTTCGCTTTTTCATAAGAGCATTGAAAGAACGCAAATAGAAAAAGCCCTGCTGTTGCAAGGCTTTCAAAAAATGAGAGGTCCGTTTTTCGATAAAAATGTTCGAAAAACGGACCTCGTTCACTTCTTATCATATTGGCTGTTTTTACGAAGTTTTCTGCATTTCACACACCGTTTAGGCTGAGATAAACCTTTTTGGGCATAGAATTCTTGCTCTCCCATCGAAAAGACAAACTCATTGCCACACTCTATACATTTTAGTATGACATCTGCGCTCGATGACAATTCTTCCATCTTTTTTGCTTTTTCGCCGAAATGTTCAATATGCACTGGCGAAATGTTTGTATCTTTTGAAGGCTGTATTTCTTCTTCCTGCGAAGCAGTATTGTCATAGATGAATCCATATCTTCCACCTGAAGATGTTATTGCCAATTCGCCAGAAAGTGCATTGTGAACACAGATGTAATGTGCTTTGTCTTTGAGCAGCTCTTGATCTCCCTTATGACGCCAACGCCAATCACTTCTTTTGTTTAACTTGCGATAGTTTCCAATAAATCCGATACGAAACAGGTCGTCTAAAATATCATCAACGGATTTTGATTGCCAAACTGTATTTTTAAATTGCGTAGAATTTGCGGATTGACAGATGTCAGAGTATTGTCTAAATGCCGGTTTCCCGAGAAACATCCGCTTTATTTCACTAATCTCCTGAGCGGAATACAATGCGTTTAATTCTTGCCCAATTTCTTCGAGGCTACTTTTAGAATAGAGACGCTTAATCGAATCAAATACTGCTTTTGTAAATGAAGTTTCGTTGTTGTGCAAGTTATCTTTTTGCGCGCATAATATTAGCCTCACAATATCTCTTGGTTTTGCCCAGCCAAAGTCTAAAATATAATTTGCCGGTTCGCGGCTATCAAGCTTTTGCGCAAACCAAGAATCGTATATTGCCTTTAGATCTCTCGTTGCCATACCCGCATTTTCCTCGGCTATTTGAATTCGCCTTAGTAGAATGCGCATTATTGGATGATTATAAGAATTGGTATTATTGTATACCCATCTAAGCGGCCATTCAAAGCCTTCAATAGCCTTATTTAATTCTTTTGATGGTATGTAGCGAGATATAGCTTCAATAATTTCTGTTCTCACAGAACATATGATTCGAACTTTTTTAGAAAGGTGAATATACTTTGCTGTAAACAGCAAATCTCGTATCAAGCATAAATCTCGAAGGAAAATCGCCTGTTCATTACTATAATATGCTTCAAGTTCATCAATAAAAATAAAGTATGGGACTTCTGTGCGTGTTAACCTTTCAAAAGCTTGTTGTGCGTTCTTCATTAGTGTGATGAATTCAGTTGCATGACTATCTGCATCGGCAATATCTTTTGTCAGATCTAATGCAAAGCGGGAGGTTGGCTTCAAGCCCGATGAACCAACTTCAATAGACAGATTTTTTATGCTAAATTTGCGATTTTCACTATCAGATTTGATTGCTTCAACATAATTAACAAATTCTTTCCATGCATCATCATTAATGAATAGAGGCGTACCAACCATAGAAGTATTGTCATCAATTATTTGCTTGAAAATAATCCAACGCCATATATATTCATAATCAATAACGCTTCTAATTGGGGCATCATCAATATTCCATACGCTAAAAAGTTTTTTCCCCAAATTACCCATTTGCATTCTGTGCAAAGGCTCAATATCAGTTTTAAAGTATATCATTGAGGATAGCGCAGGAGCAGTTTCCGTAATTGCTTGGCTTTGTAAATATAGCAGTATCGCAGTTTTTCCAGTGCCTTTATAACCTGTTATATAGCAGTTATCTGAAGCTAAAAAAGAATTTGCTGTAAAATTATCAGGTAGAATAAAGCTTTTAATAAATGCATCATTCCCGGCAGACAGCACTTCATCTTTGGCATCGGGCTTGCCTACATAGATGCTCCTTATTGAGGGTTTAGTGGTAGACATCGTAGACCTCCAAAATTCAATAATTGTATTTCATTATACCTGTCATTTCGCATATTTTCAATGCTTTTCACCACCTGCATGGTAATATTGGCATCCAGTGGTGGGATGCTCTTTTTCCGTATGCTAAATACTGCCCCCGGTTATATATTTTCCCCCGTAACCGGTGTTACCGTTAACCTGGACTCAATCCTTGCGGGATCAGAAAGACCCTTTCATCGTAAGCGCATCGCCCCACTCCTGTTCTGCGGGCTCGCTGATCTTTGGGAGCTTGATGCAACCCTTCATTTCCCGTACCTTTTCAAAAACTGTTGGTTCAATAATCGGCTCATGGGCACCCTCCACCAGATACATAGCAAGCTGTCCACAGTTCTTTTCCTTTTTGCCAGTCAAAAAATCTGGCGTATACACACAAATCCGAAATATCCAATTTGATCTTATCAGAATTAAAGAAAATCTCAAGTGCCTCCAGTATAGTTGATTTTCCAATATCATTTCTCCCAATAACCACATTAAAATCAGAATCAAATCTTACCTCAAAGTTTTTATATCCTCGAAAGTTTTTCAATTTGACTTTTACTAATTTCATTATCCACCCTCCCAAAACTCTATCATTATTCAATTTGAATATTGGTTGTCTAAACTATCGTTTTACTGAACCGCTCGATAGCTCCGCACGAGTTCTAACATAAACTCCGGAAACAGCCATGCCCGGAACATCTCTGCTATCTCTGGATGTGCTGTTGTTCCGCCGCCCTTGCCCCGGCTCGTCCGTATCCCCATTGCCTGCGTTGTGCTGATCCATAGGGTCGGCGTCAGCGTGGTGCTGGTGGTCTTAATCGTATGGATTAGTTCATCGCAGGTAACTTCTTGAAATCTGGGGTTGTAGATTTTCTCCCACATCCGTAGGTATTCGATTGTGGCGTTGCTTCTCATCCAGCTCTGTATTAGATAGCCGGGGCTGGAGGACTTCTTTTCCTTCGCGATTTCTGTCAAGGAAACATAGGGATTCACATTGACCTGCTCGGCCTGCATTTTCTCACCCAGCGTGGTGGGGAGAAAACCGGGGATATTCTTCGTATCTAATTGCTCAAACAGCTTTTCAGAGAATTCATCCGCCTCTGCCTGGGTGATGAATCCTTTTTTCACCGCCCGCCGTAATATTTTTTCTGTGGATATCTCATAAGTCCACAACGCCTCGATCTGCGCTTCCCTCTCTGTCATGGCAAATCCCCCCTCTCATGCAAAAGTACTTATAGGGATATTATACCAGACAGCATGTTTCATGGATAGACTTAATTCGGGAGCATTTCGAAATATTCTATACACTGCAACTCGATCTGCAAACTGCCATCAGCTTGAACCCAAATGACATCGACCTTGTTTTTGATTTCATTACTATCAAACGTGCTCAGTCCTAACTTTTCGCAGAGTGCTTCCTTGATGCTATCCTCTGGGATGGAAGGCGAATGCTTACATAACTTTTTTCCATGCTCCACCCGACTGGCACAACGCCAGACGATCTCGCCAGAGGGCCGAGTAATACGACGGTAGTTATGGCTGCATTCGGCACAAACTAAAAGGCCACTCAGTACACTCTGCGAGTTGTACCGGGTGGCCTTTCTCTGATGGGTATCCTCATCTATGTTGCTCCGTCTGCTTTTTTCTCTCTGTACCAAAAAGAAATCGTCAAAGCTGACGATATAGCCAATGTACTTCTGATTGGAAAGCAGATTACTAAGAACTGGCTGTGTCCAGCGACTCCTGCCTTTAGGGGATGGAATATCCTTCTTGAGCAGAAAATCAGCAATCCCGTCCAGGCTCATGCCAAAGAGGTATTGCTGATAAATCATTCTCACGATATTCGCTTTTTCCTGATCGATAGCCACATGGCCGTTGGGGGCGATGTAATATCCATATGGGATGCTCATGGCGAAGATGCTCCTCTCTGAATTTTTAATGTTACTTATATGGAAGTTTTCTATAAGGCATCATGGAGAAGCCAAGGATATGTGGATTTAAACTTGTGAACGGGCAACAGAACCTGATATTCCTCTGCTTTTACTGTTTCTGGTAAAAACAAAGAATAAAGCAGAAAGAAACCTGTCTTTGATGTAAATCAAAAACAGGTTTCTTTGCTGGTCCGAGATGGGAGACTCGAACTCCCGACATCTTGCTCCCAAAGCAAGCGCGCTACCAACTGCGCTAATCCCGGATTTTTGGTAATTCAGTTTTGCACCAGATGTGGTCAAACATGTGGTCAGGCGGTTTTTTTGACCACCTCGACTTGCGGGGGAAGTGCCTGCATCGCAGGCGTATCAAGGGATTGCGGACACGGTATTTTCTGGTTTGAAAGGGGAGCATCCTGCTCCCAAACCAGGCGCGATACCAACTTCGCTATACCCGGATATTGAATGATTTGATAGGGATGGATCCTCCCGAAGCAACGCGCCGACGCGCATTGCACACGATACCCGTGCATTATAACACACTGGCGGCAAAAAGGGAAGCGTATTCTTATCCGTTTTTCTTTGCCGGGAAAACTCTCGCTTGACATTATCAAAAATGATAATATATTTGTAAAATAATTTAAGAGGTGATAGCGCAAATGGAGATAGCGGAAGTGGTCATGAATCCCGTTCGGCAGAGGATATTCCAGTATTTTTTGCTCCATGAAGCGGGCACGGTGAAGGAGCTCAAGAGGGCGCTGCCTGATGTTCCGAACGCAAGTCTGTACCGCCATATCAAAATCCTTGCGGAGCATTCTATCCTCACAGTCGTGGGCGAGAACCGGATCCGCGGCACGGTCGAAAGCGTGTATCAGCTGAACAAGGAGGCTTTGGCAACGGAGGATGAGGGCGGAAATGCCGTGCAGATGTCGCTGCTCAGCATCTGTGCGTCGTTTGCGAGATATTTTGCGGGAGACGACGTTGACCCTAAGAGAGATATGCTGCTGCTCACAAACTGCACATTGCTGCTGACAGATGAGGAATTTTCCGGTTTTCTTTCGGAGATCAATGAGATCGCGCTCAAATATATGAAGGCGGAAGCGAACGAGAGCAGCAAGGTGCGGCAGATCACGTTGATCTCTGCCCCGGCGAACGAACAGAGGTGATATTGCGTGGTGGAAGCGATGAAATCAAGAATGGAATGGCTGCGCTGCCCCAAATGCGGCGGCAAGACGAGGGTGCAGACGCGGCCGCACACGGTGCTGGAGGATTTTCCGCTGTTCTGCCCCAAGTGCAGATACAGCTGTGTGATCGGATTCCATGACGGGAAAATAGAGGAGATCAAAATGCCGGACGCTTAGACGCAGCGCATAACCTGACAGGTCAGGTTTGCGCTGCGTCGATTGGTTTCAGTTAAGCCGCTGAACGCGTTTCCCGGAAAACACAAGGGACGGCGTGAGCCGTCCCTTGTGCTTGTACGTTCGTATTTACCAACTGGGGAGGGATGCGTTTTACTTGGCCAGCAGCTTGGCAGCACGCTTCTTGCCGTACACGCAGCAGCCCACAACGTAAGCCGCAGCACACACCACGCCGATGATGTAGGCGGGCGTCCAGGGGATGTTGAAGCCGATGTGTGCGTTGGCGATGTAGGTGATGCAGATGAAGGTGTAGAAGCAGCCGGGGATCATGGGCATCCAAGCCCACTTGCCCTTGCCGTTCTCGAACATCCACGCGGTGATGCACAGGAAGGCGAACAGGGACAGCGTCTGGTTGG
>ERZ827043.1975-NODE-1975-length-18994-cov-3.320555_pt1 | contig 18994 bp, 20 predicted proteins | sample MGYA00519923_ERZ827043 | MGnify/ENA primary metagenome ERZ827043 (study PRJEB31778, sample SAMEA3449251) | human gut metagenome | biome: human gut; feature: human-associated habitat; material: faeces | place: United Kingdom | collected 2010/2012 ...
GGCTGCAAAGCGATAAGCCTGCAGCGCCCCCTTATAACCAACAAACCGCTTACTCCTCTTCCGCTTCCTTATACTGTTCAATAACCTTCTGCGCCACATTCATGGGCGCTTCCTCATACCGCTCGAACCGGAAACGGAAATAGCCGCGTCCCTGTGTCTGCGCGCGGAGCATGGTGGAATAGCCCCCCATCTCGGCCATAGGTACCTCCGCCTCGACGCAAGTCAGGCCGTCATCGGCCGGGTTCATACCGAGCACCCGGCCGCGGCGCTTGTTGATATCGCCTATAACATCGCCCAGCATTTCATCGGGCACGGTAACCTTAAGCGTGCCAATCGGCTCTAAAAGCACGGGGGACGCCTGCGGTATACCCTCCCTGAACGCTATTGAGGCGGCAGTTTTAAACGCCATTTCAGAAGAGTCGACAGGGTGGTACGAGCCGTCTACAAGCGTTGCCTTTATACCAACCATCGGGTAGCCTGCCAGCACGCCCTTTAAGGTGCTCTCGCGCAGGCCCTTTTCAACGGCGGGGAAGAAGTTTTTGGGTACGGCTCCGCCGAATACCTTTTCTTCAAACACAAGCTCTTCCGAGTCGCACGGCTCAAACTCTATCCAAACGTCGCCGAACTGACCGTGGCCGCCGGACTGCTTTTTGTGCCTGCCCTGTATTTTAACGGGTTTTCTTATGGTTTCACGGTATGCGATTTTGGGCGTTTTAAGCTCAACATCCGCGCCGAATTTCGATTTAAGGCGCGATACTATAACGTCTATATGCTGCTCGCCCAAGGCGGAAAGTATCTGCTCGTGCGTATCGGGGTCGTTTGAAACGGAAATAGTCGGATCCTCCTCGGTAAGGCGTGAAAATGCCGACGTGATTTTTTCTTCGTCTCCCTTAGCCTTTGGGTAAACCGCAACAGAAATGCAGGGCGCGGGGAATTGCGAAGGCATTACCGTAAGCTTGCCCGAAGCCGATAGGGTATCGCCCGTAAGAACGTTTCCGAGCTTTGAAACCGAGCCTATATCGCCGGCTTTTATGCGGTCCGCGTCTTCCTGCTTTCCGCCCTTAAGCCACATTATTTTGGCAAGGCGCTCTTCGCTGCCCGTGCGGCTGTTGATAAGCCTTGTATCGTTTGTAATTTCGCCGGATACGACTCTGAAATAAGAAAGCTTGCCTACAAACGGGTCTGCAATGGTTTTAAATATAAACAGGGCTTTTTCGCCGTTTTCATCAAATTTATGTTCGCTGCGGTCTGCAAGTAAATAAGCGGAATCCGCGCAGGTAGGCATTGTTTCAAGCAGAATATCAACTGTCATCGGAACAGCGGCGCCGGTTTGCTGTATTCCGCAGAAAACAGGGCATATATCGCCTGAGGCAACACCCTTTTTAAGGCCGGATATTATTTCATCCGGTGTAAATTCCTCGCCTGCAAAGTATTTTTCCATAAGCGCGTCGTCCGCAGTGGCAACCGCCTCAAGAAGCATATTCCGCATTTCTTCCGTTTCGTTGCTTACGGGCATACGCATTTCCTTTGTTTCAAAGCCGTCGCAGGAATAGGCCTTGTTTTCAATAAGATTTATGTAGCATTTAACTTCGTCGTTTTCGATATACGGTACGGTAACGGGGCATATAAGCGCGCCGTAATTGCCTACAAGCGCCGATATTACACGGTAAAAATGCGCGTGCGTTGAATCAAGCTTGCCTATAAAAAACGCTGCCGCCTTGCCGACGCTTCTTGCCTTTAAAAAGCTTTGCTTTGCGCCCGATGTAAGACCTGATTTACCCGATATTACTATTAACGCGGAATCCGCCGCCGAAAGAGCCTCGGTAACGCCGCCCGCAAAATCAAAAAGACCGGGTGCGTCTGCAAGATTTAATTTTCTGCCGTTTATTTCAAGTGCATAAACAGAAGCGGAGACTGATACCTTACGCTTTTTTTCTTCGGGGTCGAAATCCATAACGGTGGTGCCGTCTGCGGTTTTACCTATACGCTCGGTGGCTTTGCCGTAGCATAAAATTGCGTCTGCAAGGGTGGTCTTTCCCGAACCGCCGTGACCCAAGAGAGCAATATTGGTTGTCATATTAAGCGGATACTGTTTCAATGTGATGCACTCCTTTAAAAGCCGCCGCCTTATACGGCGGAATGATTTAAAAGTATTATAACATAATTCATTAGCAAATACAACCAATAATTATAAAATTGTTATTTTAAATATATCTAAATGTCATAATCTGCTGAAAACAGAGATTTTTAAGACGAAAAAATAACAAATTGTAATTTTAAGAGGTCCTGCTGTTACCGGTTTGATACGATTTGTAATCGAATTGTATCTGCACTTTTTTGTTATTCGGTGTATAATATATTTGTAACGGCAAGGAGGCGGTTTTAATGAAAAAGAAATATACGGTATGTATTATTTTGTCGTTGGTTTTAATGTTTTCTTTTTCCGCATTTGCGGTAAAGCCGTCCGATAAGCAGGTAAACGCGTCAAAGCCTGTTACCGCCGATAGGACCGAGGTTTTAAAATCGCGCTTTCTTAATATGCTTAATCACAATTTCGCATACGGTGAAGCGCTTGATTATAACGAAGAGCTTGTAAACTGCGCGGCTTTGGCTTGTCTTGATATGCGTGACGGCGATTTTATAGCCGAGCGGTATATAAAGGATTACGTATTTAATATGTACGGCGTTGATATTGAGGATTTTTCGGGTATAAACGCGCAGTTCCCAAAAAAGGAAGGGTTTGTTTATATAGTGCCGCGCGGTTTTTCGGTTTATAAGCATTCGGGCGCGGTTATCTCGTTTAATGAGGACGGAACCTGCACCGTTACAACCGTGGTTACTGTTAACGCACACGACGGGGAAGCGCTCACGGGTACGGCGGTTACCTTATTTGCGAAAAACGGAAATTCGCATTTCGGGTACAATATAATATCTTCAAATCTGTATTTCGACGCGGAAGCTGTTTAAGAAGTTGCATAAAGTATAATAAACCGCCATTTTTTCGGGAAAAATAATCCGAAGAAAGGGCGGTTATTTTTATGACTTATAATGAATGGCTTAAAAAAATTGACGACGAGTTGAAACCCGATAAAAGCTTTGATATTATAAAGCGTGAGCTTAAAATAGGCGGCAGGGACGCCGTGCTTTACTATATAGACGGCTTTATAAAGGACGAGGTTTACGAGAAAATACTTGAATTTCTTTATAAACAAACGCCGGAGGATATAGCGGATATTCCGAATATGCTTGAATTTGCAAAAGCAAAAATGCCGTATGTTGAAGCAGACGAGCTTAAAACCGTTAAGGAAGCGGTAACGGCGGTGCTGTCGGGTCCCTCGGTGCTGATTATAAACGGGATTTCGGGCGCGCTTGCGGTTGATACAAGAACATACCCTATGCGCTCGCCCGACGAGCCTCAGAAGGATAAGTCGCTTCGCGGTTCGCGCGACGGCTTTGTTGAAACGCTTGTTATGAACACTGTGCTTATAAGAAGACGCATAAGAGATAAAAGACTTCGTATGGAATATATGCAGATAGGCAAGGGCACAAAGCTTGATATTGCAATAAGCTACCTTGAGGGCGCGGCGGACGGGCGCGTGCTTGATATTTTAAGAAAAAGACTTAAGGAAATTGATATAAACGGTATTTCAATGACGCAGCAGGCGCTTTCTGAAAAGCTGCAAAAAAACGCTTTTTTTAACCCGTTTCCGAAATTTAAGTTTACGGAAAGACCAGACTATGCCTCCGCCTGTATATTTGACGGCAGAATAGTGCTTGTTATGGATAATTCGCCTGCGGTTATGATACTGCCGATATCGCTTTCAGATTTTTTCAGGGAAACCGACGATTATTACTTTTTGCCGATCGTTGCAAGCTACACGCGTATTTTAAGAATGCTCGTTTCGGTTGCGAACGTTATAATAACTCCGCTTTACCTTTTACTTGCCGTAAGAGCCGCCGCGGTTCCCTCGTGGCTTACAGTCTTAATGCCCGAAAAAACGGGTGAAATACCATTGTTTTTTCAATTTTTAATACTTGAATTTGTGGTGGACGGGTTAAGGCTTGCTTCTGTAAATACACCGGACGCGCTTTCAAACTCGCTTGGTATTATAGGCGGACTGCTGCTTTCCGAATTTGCGGTAAGCGCGGGCTGGTTTATTGCCGAGGCGATACTTTTAATGGCGTTTGTTACAATCGCGGGCTTTTCACTGCCTAATTACGAAATGGGATATGCCATGAAATTTGAAAGGCTGTTTTTGCTTATTTTAACGCAGATATTCGGAGAGTGGGGGTTTGCGGGCGGAATTATCGCGCTTATAACGGGTATGCTGTGCGTTAAAACGCTTTCGGGCAGAAATTATCTTTATCCGCTTGTCCCGTTCAGCAAAAAAGGGTTTTTAGAGCTTTTTATACGCTATCCTATGAAATAAAAAATTATTAACCGAAAGTTCACATATTTGAATAATCGGTGCAACAAAGCCGTTATACAATAAGCTTAAACAAAAGGAGGAAGCCTTTATGGACGATTTCAATAACAATAACACTAACAATATAAATAACCAAAACGGCGAGCTTAACGGCTTTGATTCGGTAAACGGTAACGATACCGCGCAAAACGGATATACCGTAACGCCGGACGGCGGCTTTTACACAAAGCGCCGCGACGATATAATTCAGGACGAGGCGTACGGCTCAAATTATGAAAATAAAGATAAAGCTGAGGCTAAGGAGCCGCCGCATAATTTTTACCCGAACGGCGAATACGGCGCGCAAAACTATAATTACGCTTATAAGCCGCCGAAGGCTAAAAAGCCCAAAAAGAGCGGTCACGGCGGCGCAACGGTAGCGGTTGCCTGTCTGCTTGCGGCGGTTATCGGCGCGGTAAGCGGCGTAACGGCGGTAAAGCTTACAAGCAAAAGCAACGACAGCACCCCGCTTACAAGCAGTTCGGGTGTATCGGGCAGTAACGTTAATATAAATGTAGATGAAACCGCCGAATCGGTTGTGGAAGCGGTTGCCGATAAGGTAACGCCCAGCGTTATAGGTATCAGAACCACAACCTCTGTAAGAAGCTTTTTCGGCGGCAACAGCTCGTCAACAGGAGAGGGCAGCGGCGTTGTATACTCGGCGGACGGATACATTATCACCAACTACCACGTTATTTCAAGCGCAGTTACCAATAAATCAGACTCTAAAATCGAGGTATTTCTTGATTCGGTAAATTCAAAATCATATGAGGCTGCGGTTGTAGGGTATAATATTTCTTCGGATCTTGCGGTGATTAAAATCAACGCTTCCGGTCTTACGCCCGTAACAATTGCCGATTCCGATAAGCTTAAGGTAGGTCAGTATGTTGTAACCGTGGGTAACCCCGGCGGTCTTGAATTTATGGACAGCGTAGCCTACGGCGTTATAAGCGGGCTTAACCGTGTGGTTTCAAGCGATTCCGACGTTAAGCTTATTCAAACAAACGCGGCTATAAACCCCGGCAATTCGGGCGGCGCGCTTGTTAATACAAAGGGCGAGTTAGTGGGTATTACAAGCTCTAAAATAGTATCAGAGGAATTTGAGGGTATGGGCTTTGCGATTCCTTCTAACACCGTATCCAAAATATGCAAAAATATTATTGATAAGCAAAACGATCCCGAACCGTATATAGGCATAACCGTAAGCGAAAAATACACCGCAAGCGTACTGAAATATTACGGCTATCCTTCGGGAGCGGTTGTATTAAGCGTGGCTGAGGGCAGCCCTGCCGATAACGCGGGAATTGCCAAGGGCGATATTGTAACCGAATTTGCGGGTAAAACGGTTTCAGAGTATTCCCAGCTTGAGGAATTTGTAAATTCGTGCGAGCCGGGCAAAAAGGTAAACGTTAAAATTTACCGCAGCGGCAGGTATTATACCACCGATATTACCGTTGGTTCAAACAACGCCGTTCAGTAAAATTAATATTGATTTTAATACTCTCTTAAAGTATAATTGAGGTACAGTTTACTTTAGGGGAGCATTTTTATGAACGGCAATTATAAAAACAATCTGTTATTACAGCTTTTAAAGCTACTCGGAGCCTTTATTGTATCGTGGTTTTTAATGGTGTGTATCTTTGCCGCCTCTACAACAGGTGATGAAATACCCGAAAAATACAATTTGCCGATGGTTATTATTGCAATTTTTCTTTCTTTTGCGGTTAATATCATAATTGATTTTAACGCGATTGCAAGGCTTAAAAGCGCTATTTCAAAATCGAAAGCGGATATTGAGTCCGTAAACGAGACCTCGGCGGCGCTTATTGATAAAGCGGAGCGCGTTGCGGATAAATACAGAAACGCCGAAACCGAGCTTTACGGTAAATTTGCAAGGGCAAGAGAGGGCGGCGCCAAAATCCGCACAAGTAAAGATTTTAAAGCGGTTATCGAAAGCTACCCGGAGCTTAAATCCAATGTGCATACGCAAAAGCTTTTAAGTCAAATAGAAACAACGGAAAATGCAAAGCTTAACGCCAAAATGACATATACCGACGCCGCGGCTAAGTATAACGCAAAAATTCATTCATTCCCTGTTGCTTTGCTGCGAGGTATTTGCAAATGGGAAGACGTTAATATTGAGGCAGGGCTTTCAAAAGAAGAAATGGTATCGGACGAGGAACTCGGAATTTAAGGAGAAAAATTATTTATGAAGCTTTTAATTATTCGTCACGGCGACCCCGATTACAGCATAGATTCCCTTACCGAAAAGGGGTGGAAGGAAGCGGAGCTTTTAAAAAAGCGCCTTTTAAAGCTTGATATAAGCGCGTTTTATGTCTCGCCCTTAGGCAGGGCGCAGGCAACTGCAAAGCCTACGCTTGAGGCGCTTAATAAAACCGCTCGTGTGTGCGATTGGTTAAGGGAGTTTGACGGCGTGGTTACAGACCCCGAAACAGGCGAAAAAACCTACCCGTGGGACAGATACCCGCGATTTATGTGCGAAAACGAAGATTATTACGATAAGGATAAATGGATAGATACCCCGTTTATAAGTGAAGGCACGGTTAAAGAAAAGTATAAAGCTGTGTGTGACGGGCTTGACGGGCTTTTGGCGCGGCACGGATACGTTCATAACGGTAAAATATTTAATGTGGAAAAGGAAAATACCGATACGGTGGCGCTTTTCTGCCATTTCGGCGTTGAGTGCGTGCTGCTTTCGCATCTACTTAAAATTTCGCCTATGGCGCTGTGGCAGGGATTTGTGGCGCTGCCGTCTTCCGTAACCACTCTTAACACCGAGGAGCGCGAGCAGGGCGTTGCATATTTCCGCTGTTCTGGCTTCGGCGATATTTCGCATTTGTACGCAGGAGACGAGCCTGCGTCTTTTCAGGCGCGGTTTTGCGAGACCTATTCCAATTTTGAAGAGCGGCACTGAAAATGCGTGATGATGTAATAATTATAGGCGGCGGCGCGGCGGGGCTGTGCGCTGCGGTAACGCTTAAAAAAGCGGCGCCCGACCTTAAGGTGCGGCTGCTTGAGAGCCTGCCGCGCGTAGGAAAAAAATTAGCCGCAACGGGTAACGGGCGCTGCAATATAACCAATAAAAACATAACGGCTGAAAGATACCACGGTCTTCACCCTGAATTTTGCCTTTATGCCCTTCAAAAATACGATAATAAGTGCTGTGAAGATTTTTTTAACAGTATAGGCGTGCCCTTTGTGTACGAAGGGGACAAGGCTTATCCTGCCTCTTTGCAGGCGGCTTCCGTGGTGGATTGCCTGCGCTTTGCCGCCGAGGAATACGGCGCTACCATTTGCACCGAAACAAAGGTTACAAACATTCAGGTATCGGGCGGCGCATACAAGGTTATAGCCGGTAATATGAGCTTTCTTGCAGACAATATTGTTATAGCCGCAGGGCTTTTATCGGGCGGGGAAAAACTCGGTAACGACGGCAGTATGCTTGCATTGCTTAAAAAGGCTGGCTTTAAAACCGTTGAAACGCACCCGGCAATAGTTCAGCTTAAAACAAAGCCGGATATTGTGCGGCAGCTTAAGGGTATAAAGGTTAACGCGTCAGCCGCCCTAAAGCAGGGCAAAAGGGTTTTAAAAAGCGAATACGGCGAGGTGCTGTTTTGCGATTACGGGCTTTCCGGTCCGCCCATACTTCAGCTTTCGGGCGCGGCAGGCGGCGAAAAAAATATTACGGTATCGCTTGACCTTGTAAGCGATAAGGATTTCAATACGCTTTTTGAAGTGCTGTTAAACCGTGCAAAGCGCCTTAAAAACCGAACGCTTGACGAATTTTTTACGGGTATGCTTAATAAACGGCTCGGTCAGGTTATAATTAAAAGCGCCGGATTAAGGCTTAACGATAAAGCGGAAAGCCTTAAAAAAGCCGATATTTTAAAAATTACCGCGCTTTTAAAGGATATGAGCTTTGAGGTTACGGGAAACACGGGCTACATAAATTCGCAGGTGACGGGCGGCGGACTTGATACTTCCGGATTTGACTGTAATACTATGATGAGCCGCGAATATAAAGGGCTTTACGCAATAGGGGAAATACTTGATATAGACGGCGACTGCGGCGGCTTTAACCTTAAATGGGCGTGGTCAAGCGCTATGTGCGCCGCCTTTGATATTGTGAAAAGGAGCAATAATGCTTTTAATAAATAATATAGCGCTGCCGCTTGATACGGATTTTTCTTTGCTTAAACGGGCGGTTGCAGAGGCTGTTAAAACCGATGAGAAGAATATAATTTCGGTTTCTCTTTATAAAAAATCGGTAGACGCGCGGCATAAGAATAACGTGCATTTTTGCTGTTCCGTTTTAGCCGAGGTAAAAAACGAGGGCGCGTTTTTAAAAAGGACAAAAAGCGCTCAGGTTTTTATACCAAAACCGTATATATGGAAAAAAGCTGTAAACAAGCCGCTTAAAAGACCTATTATTGCAGGCTTCGGTCCTGCCGGAATGTTTGCGGCGCTTACCCTTGCACGCGCGGGGCTTGAGCCCGTTGTGCTCGAAAGGGGAAAGGATGCGGATTCGCGCACTAAGGACGTAAAAAACTTTTTTTCCGGCGGGAAATTAAACGTTAATTCCAATGTGCAGTTCGGCGAAGGGGGAGCCGGCACCTTTTCGGACGGTAAGCTTAATACCGGAATTAAAGACTGCCGCTGCAGAGCCGTTCTTGAAGAGTTTGTAAAGCACGGCGCACCCGAAAGTATTTTAACCGACGCAAAGCCGCATATAGGAACCGATATACTTGTAAACGTTGTTAAAAGCATACGAAACGAAATAACAGCGTTAGGCGGCGAGGTGCGGTTTTCGGCAATGCTTGAAGACCTGCGCTTTGAAAACGGCGTGCTTAAAGCCGCCGTTGTAAACGGTGAAGAAATACCGTGCGAAAGCCTCATTTTAGCCACCGGTCATTCCGCGCGCGATACTTTTTTAATGCTAAAGCAAAATAAAATACCGCTTATAAGAAAGCCGTTTTCGGCGGGAGTAAGAATAGAGCATTTGCAAAGCGATATAAATAAAGCACTTTACGGCGATTTTGCGGACCATAAGGCGTTAAGGGCGGCGGATTACAAGCTTGCCGTTCACCTTGAAAACGGCAGGGGAGTATACACGTTTTGTATGTGCCCCGGCGGAGAGGTTATAAACGCTTCAAGCGAAGAGGGCGGCATTGCGGTAAACGGTATGAGCGAAAGCAGGCGCAACGGCAAAAATGCCAACAGCGCGGTGCTTGTAGGCATAGAACCTGCCGATCTTGAGGGCGACGATGTGCTTGCAGGCTGTCTTTTACAGCAGAAGATCGAACGCGCGGCATACCGCGCCGCGTGCGGAAAGGTGCCTGTAAGCACCGTGGGAAATTTTGTTTTTGAAAAACCGTTTGAAATAACAAGGGTAACCCCTACCGTGAAACCCGGTTTTGCTTATGCCGATTTTAATAAGATTTTCCCCGAATTTATAGCTTCTTCCCTTAAGGAAGGCATAAAGCTGTTTGATAATAAAATCAAAGGCTTTGCAGACAGCGCCGCGGTGCTTACCGCGCCCGAAACGCGCAGTTCCTCGCCCGTGAGGATAGTAAGGGGAGAAAACGGGCAAAGCATAGGATTTTCAGGTCTTTATCCCTGCGGCGAGGGCGCAGGATATGCAGGCGGAATAATGTCTGCTGCAACAGACGGAATTAAAACCGCCGAAAGGCTTATGGAATCAACCGAACAGACTGAAAAACGTCTAAGGCTTTAAGGAACATATTTTCAATACTTTGAATAAAACAGCAAATCAAGCCCCTGCCATATCGGTAACCCGATACGGCAGGGGCTTTTTTGTATTGAGAAAACCACCTGCTAAGCAGGTGGTTCCAAAGAGGCTTTTGCCGATGAGCAAAAAAGAAGCTCCTATGGTATAATGCAAGCGGTCTGTCAACCACAAGCGTTAAAACATTGGACCAATGTCAATAAATTGGACAGTAAAAAAGGTGTAAATATAATAAAAGCCGAAGCGTGTCCTGACCATATTCATATGCTTATAGAAATACCGCCTAAATACAGCGTAGCACAAATAATGGGATTTTTAAAAGGTAAGAGCAGTCTTATGATTTTCGACAGACACGCAAATTTGAAGTATAAATATGGGAACCGTCATTTTTGGGCAAGAGGATATTATGTGGATACCGTAGGACGCAATAAAAAACAAATAGCGGAATACATAAGGAACCAATTGCAAGAAGATGAAATGGCAGACCAGATGAGCATTCAAGAATATATAGACCCGTTTACGGGTAGCAAGACAAAGTAGGCTAAATTAAACACCCCTTTAGGGGTTGCCCGAAGAAGTAATGCGGTTGGCAGAACCTTTCGGAGCCCCTTTAGGGGTGTGGCCTGTAGAATGCCATTCCAGGGCTTATTCAAGCCTCCGGCTTTGCCGGAGGTTGTGACTTGTATATAAGTTGAACCATTATTACTTTGTTTATAAAAATAAGCGACGGCTGTATAAAGCCGCCGATTTGTCATTCTGAGCGCTTGCGCGAAAGAATCCGTCTTTCCTTACAAGAGGTACGGATTGTCGCGTGCTCTGCGGCGTTTGCAATGGTCGTAAAGATTACTTTGGGCAGAGCCTTCACAATGCGAACTTTTTTAAAACATACCGGCAGGCTCTTTTTAAGCTTGCCGGTTGTTGTTACAGCTCGTTTTTATCCTTTAATAGCTTAAGCTTTAAAACAGCCGCTTGGGTTTTTGCGTCGGTAATCTCGCCGGAAAGTATCATTTCAACTGCCTTTTCAAGCGGTATTTTTTCCACACTTAAAAACTCATCGTCGTCGGGGTGTTGTTCGCCGAAGGTAAGGCCTGTTGCGGCGTACATCCATATTATTTCGCCGCAGTATCCGGGAGACGGATAAAGCTTTCCAAGGGGTATAAATTTTTGAGCCTCGGCACCTGTTTCTTCTTTAAGCTCGCGCTTGCCGCAGGCAAGCGGATCTTCGTTCGCGCTGTCCCGTTTTCCTGCGGGAATTTCGGTTACCGTTTCCATATAGGGATAGCGGAACTGTTTTACAAAAAGTACCTCGTTATTATCGGTAAGCGCGGCAACGCAAACCCCGCCGTTATGCTCTATAACCTCGCGTGCGGCGGTGTTACCGTTAGGCAAAAGCGCCGTATCGCGGCGCAGCCTTATAATTTTCCCTTTATAAATATATTCGCTTGATAATTGTTTTTCATCTAAATTCATTAAACGCACCTTCTTTAAATATATATGTTTATGGGAGAGTGAATAAATGTTGGAATTAGTAAGATCCGCCGAATACGGATATACCGAAAGGCAAAGGCTTATAAGCACGCTTTGCGAAAAATACGGTTTTTTAAAACGAAAAAATATCGGGCGCAGCTGCGGCGGCAGGGATATTACCGCCGTTAAAATAGGCTCGGCAGAGGAATACAGCCTTATAGCCGCCGCTTTTCACGGCAGCGAACGAATAACCTCTACAGTGCTTTTAATGTTTGTTGAGGAGCTTAGCAGGGCTTTAAGCGAAAACGGTTTTTTAGGCAGCCTTAACGCCTGCCGTGCACTTAATAACAAGGGCGTTATATTTGTACCGTGCGTTAATCCCGACGGGTGCGATATATCCCTTTACGGAGCTAAGGCCTGCGGGGAATTATCCGGAGCCGTGAACCGACTTTGTATGGGAGATTTTAAGCATTGGAACGCCAATTTAAGAGGCGTTGATATCAACCACAATTTTAACGCGGGCTGGCAGGAGCTGCGTACAAAGGAAATCAAAATGGGAATTTTCGGCCCTGCGCCTACGCGTTTCGGCGGTTATAAGCCCGAAAGCGAGCCGGAAACCTTAGCGCTGACAGAGCTTTGCAGAACTGTTAAAATACGTCAGGCAACGGCGCTTCACTCGCAGGGCGAGGTTATATATTGGCGTTACGGTGAAAATACGCCGCCGCGCTCTAAAAAAATGGCGGAAATTATGGCAACGGCTTCAGGTTATGCGCTTGATACGCCGATAGGAATTGCAGACGGCGGCGGTTTTAAGGATTGGTTTATTACCGAATTTAACAGACCGGGTTTTACGGTAGAGCTCGGAACAGGCGAAAACCCGCTGCCTGCCGAAAGCGCCGCGGAAATTTATGAACAGGTAAAGGAAATGCTTATGCTTTCTTTAATAATGTGAAATTCGGGGCCGCCGTCAGGCGACCCCGAAAAATTTAAACAGATAAATCTTCAACAATTAGCTGACGAACGCCGTTTTCATCAATATTAGACGGTGTTTTTTTATCTCTTGCGGCAAAAAACTTTTCGGCAACCTGCGGGAACAAAGCATAGCTTAATACGTCCTCTTCCGATTTTCCTATGCCTTTTTCCTTCATTTCCTTAGCGTATGCCGTAAGCTCCGGCTTTAAAAGATCGGCAGGGCGGCAGGTTATAACCTTGTCGTCACCGATGGCTTTTTTGCGTACTTCCTCGTTAACCTTGCCGGGAAGCCTGCCGTATTCTCCGCGCAGGAGTCCCTTTGATTCCTTGGTTATCATTTTATAACGCTCGCCCGAAAGCACGTTAAGCACTGCTTGAGTGCCTACTATCTGGCTTGTGGGTGTTACAAGCGGGGGATAGCCGAAATCTTCTCTTACCCTCGGAACTTCCGCTAAAACCTCATAGTATTTATCTTCTGCATTAGCTTGCTTAAGCTGTGATAAAAGGTTTGAGAGCATTCCGCCGGGAACCTGATAAATAAGGGTTTTGGTGTCAACATTAAGCACCTTCGGGTCAAGTATGCCCTCTGCCTTAAGCTTATCTGCAACCTTGCGGAAGTGCGCCGCTATTTCGCTTAGCTTCATAAGGTCAAGTCCGGTATCGCGCGGAGTGCCCTGCAGCGTCGCCACAAGAGCCTCGGTTGAGGGCTGTGAAGTACCGTTTGCAAGGGGAGAAAGCGCGGTATCAACAATATCAACGCCTGCCTGCGCCGCCATAAGATAGGTCATATCGCCGGTGCCGGTGGTGTTGTGTGTGTGCAGATGAATCGGAACCTTAACGTTTTCTTTAAGCTTTTTAACAAGCGAATAAGCGTTGTAGGGCAGAAGTAAATTTGCCATATCCTTAATACAGATAACGTCCGCGCCCATTTTTTCAAGAGTCTTTGCCATTTCAACAAAGTATTCTTCATTGTGAACCGGGCTTACGGTGTAGCTTATAGCCGCCTCGCATATTCCGCCGTATTTTTTACAGCTCTTCATTGCCTGTTCCATATTGCGCGTATCGTTAAGCGCGTCGAAAATACGGATAACGTCAATGCCGTTTTCAATCGACTTTTTAACGAACATATCAACCACGTCGTCCGCATAATGCTTGTAGCCGAGCAGGTTCTGACCGCGCAAAAGCATTTGAAGTTTAGTGTTGGGCATATGCTTTTTAAGGGTGCGCAGTCTCTCCCACGGGTCTTCGTTCAAAAAACGCATACAGCTGTCAAACGTAGCGCCGCCCCAGCATTCAAGGCTCCAGTAGCCTACCGAATCGAGCTGTTCAAGCGCGGGGAGCATATCCTCAATACGCATACGCGTAGCCGCCTGCGACTGGTGTGCGTCACGGAGAATGGTATCGGTTATATATAATTTCTTTTCTTCCATTTTAAAATCCTCCGATTAACCGAAAATCGAAATAAGAACGCCTGCCGCAATTGCAGAGCCTATAACGCCCGCAACATTCGGTCCCATAGCGTGCATAAGCAGGAAGTTCGAGGGGTTTTCCTTCTGACCTACCATTTGCGAAACGCGCGCCGCCATAGGAACTGCGGAAACACCGGCAGAGCCGATAAGCGGATATTTTGTTCTTCTTTGTAAACAGGTTCATAAGCTTTGCAAGCAGAACGCCGCCCGCTGTACCGAGACCGAAGGCAACTATTCCCATGCAGAGTATTTTAATAGTCTGCCAATTAAGGAATGCCTTTGCGGTAGTGGTAGCGCCTACCGAAATGCCTAAGAATATGGTTACAATGTTCATAAGCTCGTTTTGAGCAGTCTTGCAAAGACGTTCGCAAACGCCGGATTCCTTCCAAAGGTTGCCGAGCATAAGGCAGCCTACAAGCGGGGTGGCAGACGGAACAAGCAAAGCCACAAATATTGTTACCGCAATCGGGAAGATTATTTTTTCGGTTTTGCTTACTTTGCGCAGCGGCTTCATAACTATTGAGCGCTCTTTTTTGGTGGTAAGCAGCTTCATAATCGGCGGCTGGATAACAGGCACCAACGCCATATATGAATAAGCGGCAACCGCTATCGGACCTAAAAGGTTCGGATAAAGCTTTGATGTGGTGTAAATGGCGGTAGGACCGTCCGCACCGCCTATAATGCCGATAGACGCAGCGGCCTCTGCCGGGAAAGCGAGCGCTAAGCAGCCTATAAATGTGACGAAAATACCAAGCTGTGCGGCAGCGCCTAAAAGCAATGATTTCGGGCTTGCAATAAGAGGTTCAAAATCTGTCATTGCGCCTATGCCTATAAATATAAGGCAGGGGTAAATGCAGGTTTTAACGCCGATATATAAGAAATCAAGCAGACCGCCGTTGCTTAATATATAACCGTAATCATAATGGTGCTCGCCCGCCGCCATAAACTCAGCCCAAAGCTCTGTATGGTACATGGCGTTATCCGCACCCGTAAATGCGGTAAGGTTTGTAAGCAGCATACCGAAAGCTATGCCGACAAGGAGTAACGGCTCAAATTGCTTTTTAATACCGAGGTATAAAAGAAGCAGAGAAATAAGAATCATCACAAGTGACGTCCAGTTTTCTCTAAGATTGCCGAACAGCATATAAAAGCCTGTTGTTTTGGCAAAATCAATTATTCTATCCATATGTCAATTCTCCCAACCGTTAACCTATAACGCAGAGAACAGCGCCGGTCTCAACCGTGGCACCCTTTGTAACATTAACCGAAAGAACGGTTCCGTCACAGGGGGACATAATTTCGTTTTCCATTTTCATAGCTTCAAGAATCATAAGCACATCGCCCTTTTTAACCGCGGCGCCGTTTGTAACGTTAACGTTTAAAATATTGCCGGGCATCGGGCTTGTAATTGTTTCTTTGCCGCCGGAAACAGGCGCTGCGGGCGCAGCAGCCGGAGCCGGAGCGGGGGAGGGTGCCTGAGCAGCCTGTGCGGGAGCGGCCTTTACTTCGGACGCGTCAACAGCTTCAAGAGTTACTTCATATGCGGTACCGTTTACCGTAACATTGTATTTTTTCATTTTAAAACACCTTTTTCTTAAATTTTTTTAAAAGACAAAATTCTTATTGCGGAAATGTCAGTACCCATTTCCTCTGCAAGTGCTGCCGAAACCGCAGCAATTATTTCCCCACGGTTTTCTATCGGTTTTACAGCCGTCGCCGGAGGTTCGGCTGTTGCGGTATTTTCGGGCTTTTTTTCTGCCGAAGTACAAATTGCTCCGATAATGTAGCACAGAATAATTATGGAAATAAGTCCTACAAAAACTACTCCGAGGCCCATACCTACAACATAAAGATTATCTACAACGTTTGACAATGAAATGCACCTCCCCACGGGTTGAAAAATCGGTTTGATAGACCACAAAATATAGTTTGTGGTAAAAATAACAAATCTACCCCTATTAACCTAATTATAATTATAAAATCAATATTATACAATAATAAAACTTCTTTGTTAACAAAAAATTAACAATTTATTGCGCTACGCAGTAAAATTACGGCGGTAACAATTTTGCAGTGCGCTAATAAAATGATATTGGACAACGCATACCGCTTTTATTGCTGCGTTGCACAGAAAGCGAGAAGGAGAAAATCTTTTATGGAAAGAAAGCAGTTTGATATATCTGACTTTTATAAAGCCGTAGCCTGTCGCGGAAGGGAATGTATAAGCGGCTCCGAACAGCCCGATAAGTGTGAAAAACCGCTTACTATGGTATTTATAAATATGCAGCCGCTTGAAAATGTATATTCACAGGACGAGGCTTACAAAAACGGAACCTTGTTCCCGAACCTTAATAAACCGTTTTTGGGAGGTAGCAGAAGATGAATGAAAAGGCGGCCTTAAGAAGAAAAATATTTGAAACGGATTTTGCGCTTTATGAGCTTGTGCTTTTTCTGGATTCGCACCCTGAAAATAAGAAGGCAATGGAGCTTATGGCACGTTACAGAAAAATGCGCGAGGAGCTTGTAGACGATTATGAAAAACGTTTCGGAAAGTATATAGTAACACTTTCAAATGTTCCCGATGACGCAGAGCACTGGCAATGGATAGACGGACCGTGGCCGTGGGACAACGATTTTATGGAGGGATAAACCTTGTGGAAATATGAAAAAAAATTACAGTATCCGGTAAATATTAAAAATCCGAATCCTAAATATGCTCAAATTATAATAACACAATACGGCGGTCCCGACGGCGAGGCGTCAGCTGCAATGAGATATCTTACTCAAAGATACGGACAGCCGTACAATGAGGTGAAAGCCACGCTTACGGACATCGGAACCGAGGAGTTGGCACATATGGAGATGATATGTGCGATGGTGCATCAGCTGACAAGAAACCTTACGCCCGAAGAGATAAATGCGAGCGGCTTTGCACCATATTTTGTCGATCATACAAACGGTGTTTATCAGATAGCGGCTTCCGGAATGCCGTGGACGGCAACCTATTATCAATCTAAGGGCGACGTTATAACCGATCTGCACGAGGATTTGGCAGCAGAGCAAAAAGCCCGTGTGACATACGATAACCTTTTAAGGCTTATTGACGATCCCGATATAACGGAACCGCTTAAATTTTTAAGGGAAAGAGAGATTGTTCATTATCAGCGTTTCGGCGAAGCGCTGCGGCTTACTACCGACCGACTTGACTGCAATAATTTTTATGCGTTCAATCCCGGCTTTGATAAATAGCATAACAGCTTTATGTTAAAAGGGGCTGTCGAGTTAAGACAGCAAAAAACAACCGGGTAGCCCGAAAAAAAGGGTTGCCCGGTCGCTTTGCTTACTGTATAATTAAATTGCTAAAAATAACCCAGAAAGCAGGTTAATTATACAATGTACGGAACAAGAAATCAAGTGGTTTTACCGTTAAATTCAGAAACAAAAATCAAAGGAGACGATCCGGTATTCAAACTCGCGGAAATATGCGACACGTTAGACTATACCGAACTGTACAAGGCATATGTCCGCACATACCGGAAATATGATCCTGCCATGCTCTTTAGTGTGACAGGACTCGAACCTGTCGCGCCTACGAAACAAAATTTTGCATAATACATTGCCTCAAAACTTGAAATACGGCAGTATTCCTGCGTTTAGTCGGCTTCGTCTTATAACAAAATTTTTTGTTTCGGTAGGTTAAAAGTTTCTGCCGCCGAATTTTTTATTCGGCGAAGCGAGAAATTTGCAGCAAGGCTAACGCCTTGCAAAAATGAACGCAAAGCCGCAATCTAAAAGGCGGCGAGCGAAACCGCGGCAGGCTCGGGTCCTGTCACACTATGTTGCTTGTATTTGCATATATGAATGGGATTTATTCAAGCCGTGAGATAGAAAAGGCCTGCCGAAATGACATCCGTTTTATGTGGATATTACAGAATTCACCTGTACCCGACCACGCAACAATCGCACATTTTCAAAATGAAAGACTGTCGGCAGCTATGGAAAAACTGTTTTACCAATTAGTATTAAAGCTGTCTGAGCTTGGCGAAGCAGAATTTAAAAATGTATTTGTGGACGGTACCAAGATAGAGGCAAATGCCAATCGATATACCTTTGTATGGGCAAATGCGGTACAGAAGAATATGAACCGTCTGTATGACCGTATAGACCGGGAATTGCCGGGTATTGCTTTAAAATACGGACTTTCCGAAAGCCCGGATACAATGTTCAAATTGCTGTAGAAATCGAGTACATTGTGGGTGTAGGACTGTTCCCGAACCCAACCGATACGCTTACGCTGATTCCGTTTCTTGAAAGAATACAGCAAGGAAGCAAAAGGAAATACGAAAACATCATAGCCGACTCGGGCTATGCAAGCGAAGAAAATTATACATATCTTGAACAGCAGGGACAAAATGCATATATTAAACCGGCTGATCATGAGGTCAGGAAGAAAAAGAAGTTTAAGAATGACAGATACAGAATCGAGAATATGCATTATGATGAAGAGAAGGATTGCTATATCTGTCCAAACGGAAAAGCATTAAACTATGCTTATGACAGTCATTCAAAAACCGCAAGCGGGTATACCGTAACACAAAAAAATTATGTGTGCGAAAGCTGTTCCGGCTGTCCTCACCGGGATAAATGCTTTAAGGGACAGTATGAAAACAGAAAGATCGGATTATCTCAGGTAATGGCAAAACAAAAAGAAAAAGCCGAACAGCTCATAGCGTCCGATGATGGTATTATACTGCGGATGAACCGTTCCATACAGGTCGAGGGAGCCTTTGGTGTACTGAAGGAAGACTATGCTTTTCGCAGATTTTTAACCGGAGGAAAACACAAGACACAAA
>ERZ827043.1983-NODE-1983-length-18899-cov-2.324400_pt1 | contig 18899 bp, 19 predicted proteins | sample MGYA00519923_ERZ827043 | MGnify/ENA primary metagenome ERZ827043 (study PRJEB31778, sample SAMEA3449251) | human gut metagenome | biome: human gut; feature: human-associated habitat; material: faeces | place: United Kingdom | collected 2010/2012 ...
GTTCCCAACCCCTATCAGCCGTACTCCAAGGCGTACATGTCCACCACCAATCGTCCAATCCTTTATTAAAAAGCAAATTGTTATACTTTCTTGCTTCGTCAAATGTTATCGGTCTTACCTTGCAATAACAAGGCTTAAACTCATCTTGCATATCAACAGATGTTAAGCTAACCGCCTGTTTAATAATGTTGCCTGCTCCAATCTCTGATTCAATGACCGGTTGGATGTTTTCTTCAATAACTCTTTTAAGATTAGATTTGTTGTAATCTCTTGTATTGCTGTCAAAAACAATACCCTTTGCCATAAAGCTTTTAGATATTACATTTGTCGTGCCACTGCAACCGTTTTGCTCAAGAACGATAAAATCATGTTCTCCGATTTTAAACGTTTCTCCCGGCTGTAATTCCGATAACTGCACCTTGTTAGTCTTTTCTGCTTCTTCTAACTTTTTTACAAGTTCTCTAGCAAGTTCCAATTCTCTACTCATTTAATTTTCCTCACTTTCATTGATAATTCTCAATACATTTTCGGCGTTTTCTAATCTTTCTTTTTGCAGTCTAATCGTTGCTTCGCCCATTTCCTTGAATTTATTTTTTGCATATTCAAAGTTAGGTTCTGTCAAGATTATTCTGCCGTTAATAATCAGCCCTATATCCTGCTTTCTTATACGGCTGGTATACCCTGTACCATATGAATCACACATATATGTTTTTGGAGTTTCTCGTGCTTCAACCTTTTCCATATGTATTCCTTTTGGTCTATTGCTAAAAAAAGTATTTAATGTGTAAACATATAAATTCATGTTATACCTCCACAATTTCTAATTTATCGCTGTCATTAACAATCAGCATAATCAACTGGCTGTCAACCATGCTTGCTACCCGTTTCTGATTGTCGGTTGACAGGCTTTCACTGTCGTCCAGGAAAATCGGACAGCTAATACTGCTAATTTTCTGAATTGACTTGCAAATATCAACTCTACCCAAAATTCGGTTGCCCTTGTTTGACACGGTCGTAAGAATCGACTTGCCGTCAATTTTCGGAATGCAAACTGATTTGTAATTTCCATTCTTAGCCAGCTCAAACAACTGCCATTCAACTAATTCAAAATGGCTGTTAATAGCTTCTGACAGCGTTTCATTCTTTGCTTTGTCCAGTTCTTCAAGCAAGGCAAGTATCTTTTCTGCGTTCGCCTTGTTCTGTTCAGAATCAAGCCTTGTTTTCTTCAATTCTTCAAGCCGCTGTTCATCTGCGGCAGTATCGGATTTAGCAATCTGATTCTCACAGTCTGCTAACTGCTGTCTTAAATCCGTTTCCTGTGCCTTTAATTCTGCCTTAATTGCTGAAATATTATTAGCCTTGTGCATAGCTTCTTCCTTTTCGGCTATCTGCTGTTCAAGTGCCTTGTATTCATCTGTTCCTGTTACATCAATTTCAACTGGAAGTGCCGCTAATTGGCTTTCAAGGTCTTCTAACTTCACATTCTGTTCATCTTTTTCAGATTTGTGTGCGGCAATTTCTTCATTCAATTTAGCAACAGATTCTTTTTCTGAATCCACAAGAAGTTTAATCTTGTTGCCCCTTTCAGTTTCGCTTTCAAGTGCCGAAGCCTTTTTAGATTCAAAGTTTTTAATAAGTAATTCAACTTTGTCTGCCGGTAACTCCTGTCCGCACATCTGACAAATTTTTTCATTTTCGTCAAACTGCATTTCATGTAATTTTGTCCACGTTCCCCTAGCTTCCTGCAATTCAAGCGTGTATCTGCCAATAACTGCATTGGCTTTTTCAATTTCATCATTAGCTGTTTCAATACCTCTTGAAATTTCATCAATCTTACGCTTGACATCAACGATTTCATCATCAATCCGTCTTCTCTGTTTGAAGTTTTCCTCATTTGCCTTGCGGCTCATGTCATTCAATTCAAATTTAAGATTGATAATGTCGGCACTTGCCTTGTCATATTCAGCCATCAGCTTGTCATTGTCAGTCTGTTTTGCAATGCAACCAGCAATCTGTTCTTTAAGGCTGTTTTTGAGCAATTCAAGGTCAGATGTATCAATATCAGACTTAATCTGAATATCTCTTTCCTTTTCCTTAATCTGTCCGTCAAGAATAGGCAAATCCTTTGTAATTTTGGTCTTGGTAGCCTTATTCATAGCCAATAATTCCTCTGCCGCATATTTGCCTAACAATGGAACTAACTCGGCTAATTCGGTCTGCTGGCGTGCTACATCAATATCAGAAACGTCCTCTACTAAATCAAATAAATATTCTCTCATGTCTGCCGGTTTCTGATTAAGAAATGCGTTCACATTACTACACATCTTAAACACGTTCATATCAACGCCAAGATACGCGTTGAAATCCTTTAATGTCTTAGGAACATCATTGATGAAATACTTGTTATCGTCTTTATAACTGCTGCCATCCTTACTGTAGGTACGCTTCTGCACTTTCTTCATAGTTATTTCTTTTCCGTCAACGTCAAGTGTAAGTTCAACGCTTGTGTCCATATCATCAACGGACTTTCCGCCTACTTCCCGGCGCACAACCGGATTATCTTTTAATTCATAATCGCAGTTAAACATGCACCACTTATATGCTGCAGCAATACTGGATTTTCCTTTGCCGTTCATTGCGAAAATTTTTGTTAAATCAAAGAGGTTAAATTCTTCATGCGCATAACACATGAAATTTTCTACGATAATTTTTAACAGCTTAATCCTCATCCCATTCCACCTTGTCCCTTTCTTTTTCAATTTTTTGGGCTTCAAACTCATTTCCCAAAATTCTGTACATGTCCACCAGTGATATGTACTTATCCGCTTTTGTTTTGCTCAAAAGCACTTGAACTCTTGTTTCTGTGTCCAAAAGTGCTTCATACCGTTTCTTCGAAATCTTAATCTTCGCCATTTTCGTAATCCCCCTCCTGTAAATTATTGATTGACAGTTCGTAGGCTGTCTTGTTTTCTTCTGTGCCGTCTTCATACCTTTTCAAATATTCACGGCTTTGTAATCTGCCGGTACAAGAGATTTTTGCACCAACATTCATAAGCCCTGCCTTAACAGCTTTTCTTCCCCATGCAACGCAAGGAATGTAATCTGATTTTCCATACTTCCGGTTACTTGCTACCAGTAAGTCAGTAATCTTTCTATTCAGCGGCGTTTCACGGAAAATTGGTTCACGGCAGATATATCCGTCCAGTTCCGCAAAATTTCCGTCTTTTCCCGGATATTCTGTAACGTCTTTTGCAAAAACAAAGATGTGACAGTGACCGTCATAGTTCATTGTTCGGATTTCTCCGAAAATTTCAACCTGTTCATCTTCCTTAATATTTTTAAGGAAAATTTCTGAAAATGTAACGTTGAGTGTGTCCGGGACACCACTTGTCCTCACACTTGTAATCTGTGTTGAGTAGAATTTTTCACCATGGTTTTCGTGAGAGAAAACCGGTTCTTTTGTTACTTTCCCACTTATTTCAATTTTGTTCATTTTTTTGTCCTCTTTTCTTTTAATTATTAAAATCTTCTTTTACAACATCAATCTTGACAAGTCTTTCCCACTTGACAAAATTAAATACTGCTTTGGCTTCTGCGCCGTCTTCCTGTGGTACAAGCACTCTGTTATTAAGTGCTACAATTACTGGCTTGTCACCGGCAACTTTTAAAAACTGCGCCTGCAATCCGATAGGCGCGACAATGGCAATAATGTCACAGTCGTTGATTTCTTCCTGTAACTCGCTTGCCGATTCAATCGACCGGTCAATCTGCACGATTTCAACGTTTCCCAGTGCGGCTAACTGTGGCTCTGTCATTTTGTGTCGAGAAAACCACAGGACCTTTTTAGGCTTCGGATTTTCTTCAAATCTTACAACCTTGCCGTCATTCAAAATGACTGACTGATTTTTCATTTCCTGCATTTCTACGCAATCCTGTACTGTTACCTTTTCTTTGTTCATTTCTTTTTCTCCCTTTATTAGTCTTTGTGAATTTGTCAATCGTTTTCCGGCTTCCAGTTTCCTTATTAATAAGTTTTAAATAAAACTCTGTTTCTTCAACCAAAAGCCAATGTTCCGCATTTAAGCGGTGTGCAGAACACGCTTCTTTCTGTTGCCTTGTAAGTTTCTTTGGCTGTTTCATTTTTTATTCTTTCCGTTACTCCATGAGTAAACCAACGCAAGCCCAATTTCAACGAGGATTGTGAAAATTACTCCTGCCGCAAATGGATTAATATACATTTCATACCCCTTTCTAAAAACTCATGCACATCTGTGCATTGGAATTTTCAATCTGTTCTGAAAGCACGGTCGGCGGCAAATAGCAATCAATAAACTCATGCACATCTGCAATGTATTTGCGTTTTATACTCTTGTATGTCGAAACACACCCGTATTCGCGCTTCAACTGCCGGTATATGTCCGCAAATACCGAACTCCTCACGCTACTGTCTTTGTATGCGCTGGTGTTCTTGCCGCCAAGCACATCAACTACTTTCCTTTTAATATGCTTCTGCACTTCATCTATTTCACAGCCGTACAGCGGCATATCATTTTCAAGGGAAGATATTTTATCTTCAACCTTGTCAATTCTTTCATTCAGCTTCACATTGCCTTTTGCAATAAGTTGAATTTTTTCCTCATCCGTCATATTCATGTTGTAGTTTCCCGTCTTTCTGATTGACGGAAGCACCTCTGACGTTACCCAGTCAGTAAATCTCTCTGCACTTGCCTTACGGCTCTGAAATATTGTTTTGTACAGGTTGGCTTCATTCACGTAAATAAGCTTCTGATTTCCGCCTGCCGTAAGGGTATCCATGTTGCGGATACCCTTTGAAGATAACCGAGATTTAACATTTCCCACGTTAGATATTTCCAATGCCCGGCACACATCAGTCAAGCAAAACATCGGCTCGTCATTTACGATTACCGTTCTGACGTTTCCAAATTCTTCGGAATTAAAGACTTGTAAATTTGTTTCTGCCATTTCTTCTCCTTTCTGTGGTATAATCCTCTTATCTTTTAATAGGAAAGAGGTGAACACGTTGAATAAATGTCCTTTAAACAACTTTGAAAATTGCCAATCTGAATGTGCGTTGTATTTATCTAATCAAAAATGTTGTTCAATCAAAAAGCTTGCATTATCAAGTCGTTATTTTGTTGAACTCAAAGATATTAGCCGCAACATTTCAAGCATTGACAGTACATTTACTCGTCGTAAATGTTAAGAATGGTATCTGCCATTCTGTCAATTTCGCCCGCAATGCGAATTTTGACATCTACATCATTTGTTTTCTTGCTTTCCTCTGCCAGCAACTCTATCTGCTGACAGAGGATTTCTGAAATATGCCTTTTTTTCTCGTCCACCGGCTACTCCTTTCCCTGTTTTTCCTTGTTGGGTTCTGACCGTTCTCTATCTGCCATTGATTCAACCATGCCAAGCAGATACCCTTTTTGATACTCTGACATTTTAGGAATTGTGTCTTTTAATTTTTCAACAATCGCCTTTTCTTTTTCACTCATTTCATTCACTTCCTTTCTGTGATATAATCTCCTTATCTTTTTATAAGGAGGTGGTTCAAATGTTCATTAAAATTAAAGTTTCTTGCCCTTGCCATTGCACATACACTGTAAATGAAGATATTAATTCCGATAAAGTTATTTGCCCTAACTGTGGAAAAGAGTATCCATATTCAGGTAAGTTAATCGCAATGCTCAATCTCGCAAGTGAAATTCCCGACGGAAACTGTCTTTCAAACGAACATTCCGTTGAGGTTATTTCTCTTTCGGAATGCATGAGCAACCATCAATAACTAATCTCATGTATTCCAAGAAGCCTTTAGCAACTGTAGCAGTCAGATTGTATTCGGATATTAGCTTTTTAACTTCATTTTCTAATTCTGAAGCTTTCTGACTGTTGCAACGCTGATATTCTGCATATGCCTTGCCCACATATGTAGTTTCAAGCTCACCAAGTACATATTGTTTCAGTGTTATCACCTCACTTTCTGCTTGTTGATTGTAAAACAATTATATGTCGATAAAAAACATTTGTCAAGAACTTTTTGTTGATTTTTTCAACAAGGTGTGATATATTAGTTTTGGAAAGGAGGACAAAACATTGAACAATAGAATTAAAGAAATCCGAAGTCATTTTAATTTGACGCAACAGGAATTTGCCGATAAAATAAAAGTAAAAAGGAATACTGTTGCAACATATGAAATGGGAAGAAGCGTTCCGAGTGATTCAGCAATAGCTTTGATTTGTAAGGAATTTTCTGTTAATGAATATTGGCTACGTACAGGTGACGGTGAACCTTTTGTTAAAAAGACAAAAGATGAAGAAATAGCTGAAATGTTTGCTGATATTCAAGCTGCTGGTGAAAAAAGCTTTAAGTATAGACTTATTGCGGCGTTAAGAAAGCTTGACGAAAAAGACTGGGATAGTTTAGAAAAGCTTGTCGATTCAATGGTACAAGACAAATAAAAATACGCCGGGATAACACAAAATGCTATCCCGGCTATTTTATTTAAGCAACCTTTTTATATACGCATATATAACTTTTAGCCAATGCGTATTTTCACATTTTAATATTAGATTGTATATTTCTTTTCTGTAAAATTCATTTTCGTTTTTTTTACTCATAGAGCCCTCCGTATTCCCCGACACAAAACATAAAGTAGCGATACAAACATTATAGAACAAATGTTTGTTTCCGTCAAGATTGGAACAAAGGTCGCTGATGTAAATTAAGGTTATGTAAAGGGGCGGCGGCGCAATGCCAAATAGCGCAACCGCCCGCCGGAACTTGAATTGCCCAATCTTTTGGACAATTTAATTTTACATAAATTACCAATTTTTCACAAACGATTTAAACCGCAAAAAACGACATTTACTCTAAAAACGTCTACATTTTATAGCGTATGCTGTCACATAATGTCGGATTGCGGCGCGTATAGTACTAATTTGCTATTTATCAGTTCGACAAAAATTAGGTTATGTGCTATTATTATTTAAAAATAAAAGCAAGGGAGAATTTTTATGAAAAAGAAATTATTATGCTTATTAATGCCGGTATGCCTTTTAGGGCTTGTAGCTTGCCAAAATTCAACTGCGAATAATTCCGCCGCCGCAAGCAGTACAGAAGCCGTCACGGAAGCGCAAACTGAAACAGAAGCCCCTACAGAAAAAGAAACGCTGTTATCAAGGGATAGAATGACATACACCGAAGATATTACATACGAAACTCTTGCAAGATACCCGGACAAAAATATTGATAAACCTGTGAAATTTGACGGAAAAGTTATACAGATGATTGGTGCGGTTGATAGCAATTATACCGCTATAAGAATGGCTGTAGATGATGACTATAATCATGTGTTGCTTGTTGTTTATGCAAATGATGTAATTGACGGTAAACTACTTGAAAATGATAGAATTACCATTTATGGTGGTTATGTCGGTCAGTATTCATATACATCTACATTGAATAAACCGATAACAATTCCACAAGTTGAAGCTGTTATGATTGATTTGCATGATAATAATTAAAATATCACCGGGAGTATTACACTCCCGGTATTTTTATGCTTAGATTAATTCGCAATCGCCGACATTGACTGCCGCAAATACAGAACCGTTGAAGCTAAGGACTGCTCTATCACCGTCAAGCTGTGTGACTTCATAGCCGCTGTCATTGTGCCATGTCTTAATTGCCGTGCCATTGTAGTCAGTATCGCCGTTGAAACGGACGGTATCGCCTACAGAAATGCCGCCGCAATCCGAACTTTCTTCTGAATCGTCAGAATCATCACTGCCGCCGCCAGTAATGCAATCATCATTAATCCAGCCTGCGCCATCATCAATCAGATATGGGTTTCTCGCACCGTCAACAATCCGCGTAATTGTGCCGGTCGTATAGGTAGGCTTTAATGCTTCTTCCGATGTTGAAGACACATAGACTGTATCGTAGTTTACGGTATCGCCTACAGAATAGCTGTATCCACTGTCCTCTGTGTCGTCTTCATCACCTCCGCAGTCGCCCGAATTGCTATCAGAATCACTGTCGCCAACTTCCGGCAACTCGCCGTACCAGTAATTCATATCGACCCTGCTTGACGGTACACCGGCAACTTCACCGTCTGATGTATACTGCCATAACAGACAATCCATTGACGGCTCTGAAATGCCCCAGTGCGCGAGCCATACTTCATAGCTGGATAACTGGTCTGCATAGATTACCGAATCCCAGTAATTTTTACTTGCGTAAACACCAGTCTTGTATCCTGCTTCGGATACTCTGTCGCAGAAAATCTTACAAAAATCAGTAATTTCCTGTCTATTATCGTATGGGTTGAAGCCGTGCTTTTCTTTGTATCCATCCGCGTCTTCCATATCGAACCACACACCTAATACCGGATTGTAGCCCTCTACCATGCGCAGCGCGTGTGCCGCTTCGCTTTCTGCTTCGGCATTATTTAACGCATAAGAGTACAGATACACACCATACGGAATGCCCAGTCTTTCACATTCTTCCATGTTACGGATTGCCTGTGGGTCGTCCTGCGATGTGCTGTCATTTCCGTGACCGACACGAATAATTACACCGTCAACATTTCCCTTTGTGGTATCCCAGTCAATAACTCCGTTATGCTTACTTACATCAATTACTGAATATCTGCTCATATTAACCTCTTTCTGCCGCTGTTCTGCGGCTAAATATAATTTTTATTGTGTTTTAGAGTAAAAAAATAAGACACTTTCGTGTATTTAACTGCTGTCGTGTATTTTAATCATCTCCTTTTTATGTCGTCCCGTGTATTGTTACATGAAAACTAATGCTCTTGGTTTCTGCCAACGGTGAAAAAACAAAGCCTTGCACTTTAGTTTCTGTATAATTTGTAATACTTACATTAATCAGTCCGCTTGTTGCAAACGGCGTTATTTCTACGCTACTAAAGTATTTTATTCCTGTCACCGGCAATGTTATTTCAAACGTTGCCCAATACGCATTTCCATACTGGTTTGTCATTGCATAATTTTGCGCCGCCGTATGAAATGCCAAAATCTTATATCCGCTTGCCAAAGTCAACATTGCGTATCCCGAACTAACACCATTATTGTTTGCAACACTGCCTTTTGTATCAGTAAAAACCGCATTGCTTGGTACGTCTTTATAAACATAATGTCCATTTATTCGTCCATGCAAGTTATTAATGTAAGCTTCTTTCCAATAATGGGTGCTGTCACCGAGCACTTTTTCGTTGTGGTTTTTAGGTGTCAAATTGCCAGTTATTTCTGTAGAGCCGGTTAGAGAAATCTTTGTTGAATCTCGCGCTGAACCGTTTGCAAGTAATCGTCCTTGATTTGCACTCAAGCTTTCCGCCGTTAATGTACTTGTAAGGTTATCTTGTATCCCTCTCCACGTGTCTGTAAACTTTGCATTAGACGGTACGTCCGAGTCAACTGTATGATCATTTACCTTCGCTGCATTTCCTGCACTTTCTGCATAATTTACGCTAAAATTACTAGGATTGTAAACATACATGTCTTCTCCGTTTTCACCGCCCCAAAGCCACGAAGGTTGTCCATCTTTGCCTGCCCAATTAAAGGTCATTGGGTAGCCTGCGTTGCCATTCCTTCCTAAATGTGCAGCATTGTTTGCCGCCGGAACTGTCCCCAGCCAGTTTGCAAACGTAGCTTTTGATACATCTTTGATTTTGGCTTTTACGGTATCATCGTCACCGCTGCTGTAACAAGCCACACCTAGAATCTGGTCTTGGGATAACGAATTCCCTACCCAACCGACTTTGATTTTCTTGGATGTATCGTTGTAATCTTGGACTGTTGTCGCACTTCCTGCATTGCCGCCTGCCGGTATCGCACCTACATTTTCCGCTGTTATATCAACATTGCCCCGCCTATACTCACTTTCTGCACTGCCTTTTACGCCTGTTACAGGTGTTCCCGCGAGGATATCCCACTTGCCGTCCTCTGTCTTATATACGTTAGCGCCTGCCGGAATAGTATTTCCCGCTCCTTCTTTAAATTCAGCAGTCGTTGTAAATTGGTCTGAAATGTTATACATGCTTCCGCCGTCCGCTTCTGACAGTGCCGGAAGATTTGCAAATGTAACTGTTCCCATTGGTCTTAATGCACCCGAAAACGATTCAGAAATCCGTCTTGCCTGCTCGTAATAGTATTTCGCACTGTCTGTATCTGCTACGGCATAGTTTTGTGCTGTGTCCGCACTTGCCGCCGCATTGGAAGCGTACTGCTGTGCCGCATTGGAATTTGAAACTGCGATGGTTGCGCTATTTGCCGCGCTATTTGCCTTTTCATTGGCTAAATTTGCACTTCCCGCGGCATTATCGGCACTTGTTTTAGCTGTTGCCGCGTTTGCCGCCGCTTCTTCTGCTTTCGTACTTGCCGTATCTGCGCTTGTTGCCGCCGCCGATTGGCTCTGTGCCGACTGTTGGCTATAATACTTTGCATTGTCCGTATCTTCGCCTGTGCGGCTGTTTGTACCGCCAGTAGCATAACTCTGTGCTTTTGTAGCACTCGCCGCCGCATTGGATTCACTGGTTGCCGCCGCTGTTTCACTTGCCTTTGCATTGCTTTCAGATTTTGCCGCCGCCGACTGGCTTGCCTGTGCTTTTGCAACTTCAACTTTAATATCTGCAAGATAATTAGGTCGTAAGTGTTTTTCCTGTATACTCGCTTCTTTTACGATTGCAGACACTTTTCCAGCGCTGTCAATCGAAAATGCCACCGTGTCACTTTCCAAAAACTCATACTGTGTAATCAGTGCTGCCAGGTCTATATATTGCTTTGTGCCGTCAATAAGCGTTAAAATAATCTGCTGTGTTTCGGCATTGTATGAAAAATTTACCGCGATTTTTTCCATCTGCGTGTCAATCGTTATTTTTGAGCCATTTTTTTTAGTAATAGTAATAATTCCTGTCTTTTCTTCAAAGGCAACGTCCTGCACCAGTGTTGAAACTTCTTCCTTGGTCGCTTTTGTAGTGTCCAGTGTAATTACCCTATTGTCAATTTCATCTGTAGCCACATCTATTTTATTCAGATTACTTTCATTCAGTGGTGTTTCATCACTCGGATAATTTTCCCAATTTATACGACCATACGTTTTATTCATGCCTGCTCCTTTCTATCCTTCTATGTCGCCCCACGGAGTTGTCCAGCTTCCGCCCAAATTAATGCTTCCGTCATTGCAATCAATAGAAATGCTTCGTTCTCCGTCATCAGATTGCATATACAACAATCCCGGATATGCGTGAAAGTTTGCCCCGGCACTTCTACTAATAAGCAATTCGTCCGGTTTTAAAAGTGCCTGTGCATTTTCTCCTAAAACATACCGCAAATATCCGTCAAATATCTGCCATTCTCCGATTAGTCCGGATAACGCTTCCATACTGCCGTCCAAACCGATTTTAAAATTCTGATTAGCCGTCACAGCGCCGTTCAGATTGATTTTGTTTGCTTCAATCGAAACGTTTTCAGCAGATTGGTTAATTTTTGAAATAATTTCATCGCCATTTACTTTTTTTGATACTTCTGTATTAATGCTATCTGCCGTCTGCCTTATTGCACTATTCATCTGTTCTGTAGTGCTGTAGCTTTGCAGTTTTCGGGTTACCTCTGCCGAAATTCCCTCTGCTGTGGCATTGATTCGGGTATTCATTTCTGTTGTTGTGCTGTAATCCTTTAACTTATCTGCCGTGTCCTGTTTTGCATTACTTTCAGCCGTTTCAGCGGCAGATTCAGCATATTGTTTAGTTTCCGTTACCTGTTTTGATAACTCTGCCGTAAATCCGTCTGCCGTCTGCCTTATTGAAGTTTGTAGCTCTGTTTTTGTGTTTGTAGCGTTTTCTTTTGTTTCATATTTTTTGCCAACTTCTGATGTGATTGATTCAGCCGTTTGTGTAATTTTAGAAGACAATTCTTCTTCACTTTGCTTTGCTCGTTTAACTTCGGAAGTAATACTTTCAGCAGTCTGCTCAATACTGCTTGACAAGCCGTCAGCCGTGTTTTTAACTTCTGCCCTTATATCCGTTGCTGTCTGCTTAATTTCAGAACTTAATCCGCTTGCAACGTCTGCAATTTTGCTGTTTGTTTCCTCGATTGTCCGTGTCAGCACGTTGGTCTTTGCTTTAAGCTGTATAATGCTTTTATGCACGCTATTTACCTGTGTAGAACGGTATTCTTCACCCGTTGCTTCATAGTTGTCCCTAAGTGCCTGTATGCCCTTTAGTGTACGTTTTAACACGTAGCTTTCGATGATTTCATATCGTGTCGGCAGACGGACCGCGTCACCTACTTCAATACATGGGTTTCCTTTGCAGTCCGCAGAAAACGGTCTGTAAATAATTCCCCGGATTTTTCCGTAAATGTTATTTGCGATTCCCGTCAGTTCTTCACTGCCTTTGCCGTAAACAAGAAAATTATCCTGTATCACATAAGCATTTGTTCCGCTTCCGACAATTACTCCGATGTCGTCTTCCTCTTTCCGGATTTGCAGTTTATTAATAGTTTTCACGAGGAAATCTTCGTATTGCGCCGATATATACAGACTTTTGCTTATTCTCGTGCTTTTCGGCTCACGCGGGTACAAATCATCTGCCGGATACAGGTTGTTTCTTGGATATAATCCCTGTATTTCTTGCTCAAGGTAGATGTAATGGAATCTGCCGTCACGTCCAATATGACCGAAACAACCGTTTATTTCGCAGATACAATTTAAGACGGTCGCACCGCTTAATTCTTCCGGCTCAACCGTCTTTTCGACTTTCATATCATCATTTACAAGCTGTGCGTCCGCCTGCTCAATCCCAAAATATCCAAAAAAGCTATCCCGAAAAGCTTTCATTGTTGTAACGCTGTCTTTATCCGGGAGCAAAGTATTGTACCACTCCGCCACATCTGCGTTTATCACGTCATACAACGCATCATAAGCCACAATATCGCGCTTTGTTCTATCTGCCGTTGGTGTGTCAGAGTATACTTTATATCTGCCAATTTGAAACGGATTTGCAGTGTTATTATCAATTACCGTTTTAACCGTTATCATTTTGTCTTTCATCGGCAAAAAAATGTTTGATACAGTAAATTTAAGCACCGCCGCTTCACAGCTTCCGATTGTCAATTCAGATTCCGAACAAATGCTTTCTGTCAATTCAAACTGTTCTTGATGTAGTTCAACATTTGTAATTTTTGTCGTTTTATCGTCCGTTTCAATCGTCAACTGCTTATCTATGCTATCTTTTTTAAATAATTCTGCGTATTGATAATTAACCACCGTAAACACCTCCAATAAAGGCAAGTCTAATTGAATCGTATCGAATCACATTTCCGTATGTGCCGTAAATCGTAGGCTGAAAATCAGCCATATAGCCATACTGCGTAACATAATCGTCATATTCCGGGATATAGGCTGTAATATAGCAGCCACGTTCCTGCGAATTTGTAAAATTGTTGCGAATATTGCTCATCAGTACTTCAAATGTTTCATTTGTAAGCATTGCCTTGGTTTCAAATTCAACCTTTAATGCCTTTAATTCAACAGCGTTTCTATGCTCGTATCCGTTTGCGTCCGTGTAATCGTCAATGTCCTGCATATTTGCATATGCGCTGTAGGAATCTGCCTTGATTAATCCGTCCGGTATCGTATAATCTCCAATTTTAATTAAAAAGCCGTTGTACGCCATGCCTGCACCTCACATTTTTAAAAATTGGTAACAAAAAAGCACATACCGGCATTCGATATGTGCTAAAGAAATGGCAAAAGGCGAAACCTACATGAAATAGATTCCGCCGCAAAGCAAGTTGTCATGTATTATAATAGATTAATTATCATCTATTGTACATGCATTAATAATCAAATGCTGGTTTGCCAGTTCTTTTAAAATATTCTCTTGCGTATTTTCTTGCACTGCTTCCGATGTCGTTTTGGCTTATACTCAAGTCCTTGTTGAGTATTCCTTGTAACAACTGGTTCTGCTGTCTAAGCAGTGCTATTTCTCGCTGTGACGTATCGTAAATGGAATCTTTAATACCCGTAATTTCTGCGCCGCCCGCTACTGCCGACTTGCCGCCGACCGTTCCGGCAATTTCCGGTATTCCGTTTTCGCCCGCCATGACAATGCTATATTTTTGTGGAAGATAACCGCCGTCCGCATACCCTTTAATACGAATTTTAGCAAATCCACTTTTCATTGGGTCGCCTGCGCTATAATTATCATCGCTTTCCAGTTCCATTTTGTAACTATTTTGAATAGCATTGGTTAATGCTTCATGCACTTTCCACGCTTTACTGCTTATCGTATCCGCTAAGTTATTCATGAGGTCAGCACCAACGTCTGAACCAATTTCTCCTGCGTTTACCGCGTCTATAATTGACAGGAAAGCAACTGCCGTTGTGTTCGGTACACCGTCAATATTTTCCTTGTACGAATCAACAAGGTTTTCACCCGCTTTTGAGCCGGTATCAAGTGCCTTTGAAATAGCCGTTTGTTGAATATTGTCGAATATTGCGCTATTGTATCCCGGCAATCCGCTTGTTGTGGTCGTAAATCCGTTATACAGCTTTGTACCGCCGTCTGTTCCTACAACACCCAATCTGCCAAAGGTTTCACTTGCCTTGTTGTAAAAATTTGAAATATCTTCTGTAGATTCGCCTGATTTTTCCGCTACATTTTTTTCAATGTCATACATTGACTGTTGCACGGATTCTCTTATTTGCTCATTGTTTTGTTGCATTGTATCCCGCAAATTATCAGAACTGTCCGCAGTGTCGTTCTGTTGTTGGGTAAGATTGTTGTATTCATTTTTGCAATTTGCCGCTTCGGTTGCGGCATTCGCTATTGCATTTTCACATTTTTCATAAGATTCTTTTAATTCTCTATTATCATTTGCTAATTGCCATGTTTCCTGTGAATTTAATCCTAACTCTTTTCGTAAATTGTATGATGTTTTTGTAAAATCACTGGTTTTTCTCATTGGGTCATCTAAAAGTCCCGAAAGCACATCAAATGCGTCACCCAATCCACTGATTTCATATGCTGAATCAAATGCCTGTTTAGACATTCCAGTAAGCTCTTTTACGTATTCATAAATAATACTTTCTGCTTTGTTGTATTTTTCATTATTTTCTTTTAGTTGATTGCCAATATCAATCTCTTGCTTGTACAGGTCTTTTAATACATCTTGCATTGCCGCCGCTTTGGCATAAGCTTCAAGTGCAGAAATTGTATTGTAAACTTCTTCTTTTTGTCCTTTAAATTCGCCAGTTACCGTATCAATCGAATCTGCCAATTCCGGACACTGTTCGACAATGTAATTTGCGTATGCAATAAGCATTTCCTTTTGCGAATCTGTTAAATTGTCAAAATTATCTGCCAATTCAAAGTATTTATCTGCAACGCTTTTAACGCCTGCATAGGTATCACCTACACTATTAAACTGGTCTTTAGATGACTGTATTGTTGAATTTAAACTCTCTGCCGTTGCTAATACAGAATCGCTGATTATAGTATTGGCGCTTACTACTTCGCTTTGCGCTTTTGCGTATCCTATGCCGATTCCTGCGATAGCCGCAACCACACCTGTAATACCAACGATAGCCGCTGTCCACGGTGTAGATAAGCCAATCAGCTTTAAAGCCGCCGCCGCCACTCCTGCGCCTGCCGCCACTTTTGCCAACATACCGACTGTAAAATTAGCACCTTCCCCAATTTTTTCAAAAACAGTTGCAACTGTTAAAAACTCTGTTGCAATACCCGCAATTCCGATTGTAGCTTTTAACTTTGTTGACATTAAAGACGAAAGTGTTTTTGATAGTCCACCATAATCAATATTTCCTATTGATTTTTTAATCCCAGCCGTAAGTGCCTTTGAAATTCCTGCGTTTTGTGCAATTTCAACACCCATTTTTGCCGCAAGTGATTTTGCTATTGACTGTGAAATTGACGTTGCAATGCCCTTTAAAATATTTTTAGCAATTTCCAGTTTGAAATATTTCTTTAAAAGTACTGCTCCAATTATGATTGCTACTGTTTTTAGTTCAACATCACCAATTAATGTTGCTATTCCCTCAAGCACTTTTGACCATTTGATATTTTTTATAGCTGTTTTGATTGTGTCATAAATGCCTTGAACCCACTTATTGATAGCTTTTGCGGTTGAAGCAAAATCAAACGTTTCAAAAAATTGATTTATCCCGGTTGCAATAGAAAATCCTAAGTTTTCCCAGTCAAACGTTTCCCCAAACGATAAAGCCGTATACACAGCAGTATTTAATGCTCCTGCAATAGTTCTGTCGACAGCACCGAATAATTCCGGTGAGATAAGCCCGTTGAGGAAATCAGCAAGGCCTTTACCAAAATTTCTAGCACCGGCATACACGCTGTCCCAGTCAATGCTATTCAGCGTATCTGTAAGCGTATTGCCTATATACTCGCCTAACTCGCGTAAATTTTTAATTTGACTTTTATAGTCTTTCCAAATGGTATCGACTTTCACAAGGCCGCCGCTTGCTCCGTCTGCGCTTGCCGCTCCTGTACCGCTACCCTTTTTGCCATTTCCACCGCTTGAATCCGGTGTTGTAATCAGTTTTAATTCATCAAACTGTCTTACACCCTTATTCAGCTTCTCAACGTTTTTAGCGGCGTTTCCGGTGCTGTCTGCTATATCATCGGCGCTGTCCGCAGCGTCCGACCAATCATCGGCAATGCCTTTGTTAGTAACTTCAAATTTCCAACCAAAAATTGCACCTAAGGCATTTGTTACCGTTTCAGCGAAATTAATAACCTGTGTCATTGCGAAATTTAATCCGCTTAAAAACGGCTTAAACGCATTAATCAACGATGTACCTATAATTCCTGCCAGTTCTTGAAATGATTGCTTTAAAATGACCGTTTGATTGTGCCATGTATCGGCAGTTTTTGCAAAGTCGCCTTGCGCTGCCACCGTATTTGCCATAACATATTTGTATCGCAACATGGTTTTTTCAGCCTGTGTCATGGAACTGATATTAGCGTCAAGTCCGTTTTTTAAAGCCCACTCTTTTAACGTTGCTTGTGTCAAATCAAGTCCATATTTTCTTAATGGCTCTGTTTCGCCTGTGAAAATTGCTTGAAGATTTCTCGCAACGTCTGACTGTTCCATATCGTAAAACGAAGCCATATCTGCCGTCAGCTTTGTCAGTTCAATGGACATATCAGCCATTTTCTTTTGAGAAAAGCCCATAGCGACACCCATAGCTTGAAAACGGCTTGAATACTGCTTTACGGACAGTTCTGACATACCAAAATCCTGTATAGATGTTTTTGCCATGTCGTTTACAAGGTTTTCATAATTTCCGAAAGTGGTACGTACAACGTTTTCAACTTCTATGAGTGATGAAGCTATATCAATCGAATCTCCCAGTTTACTGATTCCTCTAAAAACAAGCCAGTATGAAGCGTATAATTTACCAAATGCGGAAGCCAGCGACCAACTGCTTTTAGTTGCCGAATTTGCAGAAGATGAAACATTCAAAAAGTTTTTGCTTAATGACGTCGCCGCTCTGCCGCTTGAAGCCCCTGTGCGGCTTAAATTCGCAAGCGCATTAGTCATATCAATAAGATTTTGACTTACCTGTGGTGCTTTTGACAGTTCTTGCATAAGCTGTTTCATCGCGCTTGAAAGCTTCGGTATATTGTCAATAGCTTTTGCGGCACTGGCATATCCTAACTGCTTGATTCCTGTCACAAGTTCCGTAATCTGCTTTGTTGCTTCATTGGTTGCCTGCATGGAATTAAAGGACTTGCCTAAGTACGTCATTGCCGTAGAAGCCTTGTTTATTGTGGCAGTGTCAATGCTTGAAATTTTTTTCATGCCCTCCGACAGGCGTGTAAAATCCGCCTTACTTACGTTTTTCATTCCTTGCATTGCGTCTGTAATATTTTTTACGCCATTTGAAAAATTTGAAAAATTAACGTTATTAATAACGCCCAAAGAACTTGATAAATTTTTTAAATTTTCAACCAATTTATCCAGTGCATTGTTTGCGTCTGTTGCATTTGCTTTTATTGTAAGCTTTAAGCTGTCCAGTTCATTATCTGCCACGTCCTCACCACCTTTAGCGCAAAAATAAAGGTGGTAGCAATTCGCATGCTACCACCTATGACGGACTTAATATGCTGCCCTCTTTTTCCAGCATTTTGATTCTTTGTTGCATTTCAAACATTGCAACATCCTCATTACTTTCTTTTGATTTTGGTTTACTTTCTTCTTCAAGTAAAATTGAAACTGGTTTTTTGATGTACTCCGACCTTGCCTTTTTACCGTTTAAGCAACGGTCTATCGCATAAATAAGGGCAGATATTCCATATGTACCGGCGAAGTGCCACATATCGCTATCCTGTTCTTTTCTTTTCAACTCATGTCCTTTTATGCAGTATCCTAACTGTGCCGGTGTCATGTGCTTAAACTCATCTATGTGTATCCCGATTGAAAAGGCTGTCGGAAAATAGTCTTCCCAAATTATTTTATGCCAGTTAATTTCAGATTTTTTTATGCTGTCTGTGCTGTCGCTTCCGGTGCTGTCCCGTACATCTGCTGAATCATGTCGTTCAGCCCCGACAGGTCGAAAAAACCATCTGTTTCCATGCAATTTCTCAATTCGTCATACAGTTTTTTGTACGAAAGCTTATTTTCTTTCATATAATCCCTCATGACTGTTTTTGCTTCTTCATGTGAAAGTGGATTATTTTCTAATAAGCCGGCATAAAAAGCAGTAACGCAAATATCTGCTGTATCGCCAATCATATTTGCTGTGCCGTTGATAATATCCTTAGTAGTAGGATTCTGCATATCCTTTGATTCTTCGACAACGTAAGCACCGC
>ERZ827043.1987-NODE-1987-length-18862-cov-2.610198_pt1 | contig 18862 bp, 26 predicted proteins | sample MGYA00519923_ERZ827043 | MGnify/ENA primary metagenome ERZ827043 (study PRJEB31778, sample SAMEA3449251) | human gut metagenome | biome: human gut; feature: human-associated habitat; material: faeces | place: United Kingdom | collected 2010/2012 ...
CCTCAAGCGTATCCGCCCGCGCGCCAAGGGTTCCGCTTCGCGCATCAACAAGCGCACCAGCCACATCACCATCATCGTCGCACCGCGAGAGGAGGCATAAGTCCATGGGTCAGAAAGTAAGCCCCACTGGTTTCCGCCTGGGAATCACCGAGGATTGGCGCAGCCGTTGGTACGCCGATAAGGACTACGCGAAGCAGCTCGAGAACGACCTCGCCATTCGCAAGTTCCTGGATTCCTACCTGTCCCGCGCCGCCGTCTCCCGCGTGGAGATCGAGCGCGCTGGCGACAAGGTGAAGGTCATCATCCTCACCGCTCGCCCGGGCGTTGTCATCGGCAAGAAGGGTGCAGAGGTTGACGCACTTCGCAAGAAGCTCAACCAGATCGCCAACGGCCCGGTTTCCGTTGAGGTTGTAGAGGTTAAGCGTCCTGAACTCGACGCAAGCCTCATTGCTCAGTCCGTTGCTGAGCAGCTTGAAAACCGCGTTGCATTCCGTCGTGCAATGCGCAAGGCCGTTCAGTCTGCCCGCAAGAGCGGCGCAAAGGGTATCCGTATCCAGTGCGCTGGTCGTCTGGGTGGCGCTGAAATGAGCCGCCGCGAGTGGTATCGCGAGGGTCGCGTGCCGCTGCACACCCTCCGTGCGAAGATCGATTATGGCTTCGCCACCGCTGCAACCACCATGGGTTCCATTGGTATCCAGGTTTGGGTGTACCACGGTGAAGTTCTGCCGGGCCAGAAGGCTCCGCAGCCCGCACTCGAGGGTTCTTCCCGTCCTAACCGTTCCCGTCGCCGCAATAACGATAGGGGTGATAAGTAATGTTGGTACCTAAGCGCGTTAAGCATCGTAAGGTGCAGCGTGGTTCTATGAAGGGTAACGCCAAGGGCGGTACCACTTTGAACCACGGCTCTTGGGGCATTCAGGCCCTGGACCGTCATTGGATCACCAACCGCCAGATCGAGGCTGCACGTATCGCAATGACTCGTCGCATGAACCGTACTGGTAATGTTTGGATCACGATCTTCCCCGATAAGCCCATCACGCAGAAGCCTGCTGAAACTCGAATGGGTAAGGGTAAGGGTAACCCTGAGGGTTGGGTAGCTGTAGTAAAGCCCGGCCGCATCATGTTCGAGATCGATGGTGTTGACGAAGCAACCGCCAAGGATGCTCTCCGTCTGGCTATCGACAAGTTGCCCATCAAGTGCAAGATCGTAAAGCGTGAGGCAGAAGGGCAGGAGTAAATGAAAGCAGCAGAGATCCAGAAACTTTCGGGTGAAGATCTGCAGGCTAAGCTGAAGGAAGCTCGTGCAGAGCTCTTCAACCTGCGCTTCCAGATGGCTACCGGCCAGCTCGACAACACCGCTCGCATCAAGCAGGTCAAGAAGGACATCGCCCGCATCCAGACCGAGATGCGCGACCGTGAACTCAAGGCCGCTCAGGCTTAGGGTGCAGCTAGGAAGGTTTGAACAATATGAGTGAAGAACGTAACTCTCGTAAGGTTCGCCAGGGTGTTGTAGTAAGCATCTCCGGCGACAAGACCTGCGTCGTGCAAGTTCACGAGCGCAAGCCCCATCCTGTATATGGCAAGATGGTTAACTCCACCAAGAAGCTTCACGCTCATGACGAGAACAACGAAGCTGGTGTAGGCGACACCGTAACGATTATGGAAACCCGCCCGCTTTCTAAGATGAAGCGCTGGCGCCTTCTCGACATCGTCGAGAAGGCTAAGTAGGCACTTGCTTACTTAGAAGCATCGAAAGGGATAAGCACATGATTCAAATGCAGAGCATGCTCGCCGTTGCTGACAACTCCGGCGCTCGCAAGGTGCAGTGCATCAAGGTCCTGGGCGGCTCCAAGCGCCGTTACGCGGGCCTCGGCGATGTCATCGTTTGCAGCGTTAAGGAAGCAATGCCCAACGGCAACGTTAAGAAGGGCGAAGTCGTCCGCTGTGTCGTGGTGCGCGTTAAGAAGGAAGTTCGTCGTACTGACGGCAGCTACATCAAGTTCGATCAGAATGCTTGCGTTCTGATCGACAACAACGGCGCTCCCCGCGGTACGCGTATCTTCGGTCCTGTTGCACGCGAACTTCGTGACAAGAAGTACATGAAGATCGTGTCCCTGGCACCGGAAACGCTGTAGGAGGAACATCCATGGCAAAGATGAACATCAAAAAGGGTGACAAGGTCAAGGTTCTTGCTGGTAAGGATAAGGGTGCTGAAGGCATCGTAATCGCTTCCAACCCCTCGGCTCAGCGCGTCACCGTTGAAAAGGTCAACATGATGAAGAAGGCAATGCGTCCGACCCAGGCAAACCCTGAAGGCGGCATTGCTACCGTTGAGGCTCCCATCCATGTCTCCAACGTTATGCTGATCTGCCCCTCCTGCAAGGAGGCAACTCGCGTCAACATCAAACGTGAAGATGGTAAAAAAGTTCGCGTTTGCAAGCACTGTGGCGCAGATATCGACTAAAATATTTAGCCGTGCTTTTATGACCCCCGCGTAATGCGGGGGACGCAAGGTCGGAAATCTTGCGTTTAATTCATCGAGAAAGGTTTTTTAGGACAATGGCTACTCCTCGTCTGAAGGAAAAGTATGTAAACGAAGTACGCGACCAGCTTTTCAAGGAGCTCGGTCTCGCTAATGTTAATCAGATCCCTCGCCTTGAGAAGATCGTTATTAACATGGGTGTAGGTCGTGCCGCTGGCGACAAGAAGCTTCTTGACGGTGCAATTGCCGACCTGCGTACCATTACCGGTCAGCAGCCTATGGTTACCCGCGCTAAGAAGTCCATCGCAGGCTTCCATCTGCGTGAAGGCCAGGCAATTGGTTGCAAGGTTACCCTTCGCGGTGACCGCATGTGGGAGTTCTTCGACCGCTTGATGTCCACTGCGCTCCCTCGCGTACGTGACTTCCGTGGTTGCAACCCCAACAGCTTCGACGGTCGAGGCAACTACACCATGGGCCTCACTGAGCAGCTTATCTTCCCCGAGATCGAGTACGACAAGATCGATCGCACTCGTGGTATGGACATTACGTTCGTAACCACGGCTGAAAACAATGAAGGCGCCAAGGCACTTATGACTGCCATGGGCTTCCCGTTCAAAAAGGAAAACTAACTTCTCGTTTCGAGAATTGGTTATAGGAAAGAAGGATTTTGAATGGCTAAGAAATCGATGATCGCCAAGTCCAAGCGAGAGCCGAAGTTCTCGACGCGTCAGCACAATCGCTGTGCTCGCTGTGGTCGCCCCCGTGCGTACTACCGCAAGTTCGGTCTGTGCCGCGTCTGCCTTCGTGAGCTCGCTAACAAAGGCGAACTGCCCGGCGTGACCAAGGCTTCCTGGTAGGAACCTTATCAACCCAGTCACGTTGTTGAGTGCCGTTAGTCAAGGCGCATACATCATGGGTGTATGCGAACCGGCTTTTCGGCTCATCATGAACAAAGGAGAAACACAACAATGAGCATGAACGATCCTATTGCAGATATGCTTACGCGTGTGCGTAACGCTAACTCTGCTGGCAAGCAGACGGTTTCCATGCCGTCCAGCAAGAAGCTTGTCGAAATCGCCCGCATGCAGGAAGAGGGCTACATCAACGGCTTCGAAATCGAGCCGGCTCAGCCCCGCGACGTTCTGACCATCACCCTCAAGTACGGTGAGAAGAAGGCTCGCACTATTCGCGGCATCAAGCGCATCTCCAAGCCTGGTCTGCGCATTTATGCTGGGAAGGACGAGCTTCCTCGCGTTCTCGGTGGTCTTGGTACTGCTGTTATTTCGACGAGCAAGGGCGTTATGACCGACCGCGACGCACGCAAGGAAGGCGTCGGCGGCGAAGTCATGGCGTACATCTGGTAGGAAGGAAGGAGCACAAATGTCTCGTATTGGTAAGATCCCTGTTGCTATTCCTTCTGGCGTTGAGGTTAAGGTTGACGGCCACGTTGTTACCGTAAAGGGCAGCAAGGGTGAACTTACTCGTGAATTCAACCCCATGATGACCATCAATGTTGAGCGTCCCGACGATTCTCGTCAGGCAAAGAGCCTTCATGGCCTTACGCGTACCCTTATCCACAACATGGTAGAGGGCGTTCATGATGGTTACTCCAAGAAGCTTGAGCTCGTAGGCGTTGGTTATCGTGCTGCGCTCAAGGGTTCTGATCTGGAGATCCAGCTCGGTTACTCTCATCCGGTTATCGTTAAGGCTCCCGAAAACATTACCTTCGAAGTTCCTAGCCAGACCGAGATTATCGTAAAGGGCATCAGCAAGGAACAGGTCGGCCAGGTTGCTGCCGACATCCGCGCATGGCGTAAGCCTGAGCCTTACAAGGGCAAGGGTGTTCGCTATGAAGGCGAGTATGTCCGTCGTAAGCTCGGCAAGGCCGCAAAGTCTGAGTAGTAGCTCAGTAGCGAAGTATTGAAGGGAATCTACTTATGAAGAAGCTTCAAAAGAAACAGGCTGGGCTGCGCCGTCGTCACACCCGTGTTCGTGGCAAGATCTCTGGTACGGCTGCCCGTCCGCGTTTGTGCATTACGCGTTCTAACTCGAACATGTATGCTCAGGTTATCGACGACGTTGCCGGTAAGACCATTTGTGGTGTTTCCACCCTCGGTCCCGAGTTCAAGGCAACCGAGAAGAGCGGTGCTACTGTAGATGGCGCTGCAGCTCTCGGTCTGATCATCGGTAAGAAAGCACAGGAAAACGGTGTTACCGAGGTTGTATTCGACCGCGGTGGCAATCTGTATCACGGTCGCATCAAGGCAGTTGCCGATGGTGCCCGCGAAGCAGGCCTGAAGTTCTAAGAGAGGGTTAAGGTCTATGGCTCGTAAGCAAGAAAACCAGGCAGGCGTTCCCGAACTTCAGGAACGCGTCGTCTATATCAATCGCGTCTCCAAGGTTGTCAAGGGTGGTCGTCGTTTTGCACTCACCGCTCTGGTAGTTGTTGGTGACGGCAAGGGTCGCGTGGGCATCGGCATGGGCAAGTCCCAGGAAGTTCCCACCGCCATCAAGAAGGGCGTAGAGGATGCGAAGAAGAACATGTTCTCCATTCCTCTGACCGAGGCAGGCACGCTTCCTCACGACATCATCGGTGAGTATGGCGCTGGTCGCGTTCTCCTTAAGCCCGCTACTCCTGGTACCGGTGTTATCGCTGGCGGTGCAGCTCGTGCCGTTCTCGAACTCGCTGGCGTAAAGGATGTTTTCGCTAAGTCCCTCGGCACTGACAACGTTCTTAACATTGTTAAGGCTGTTGCTGAAGGTCTTAAGGAAATGCAGAGCCCCGAGGCAGTCTCTGCTCGCCGCGGTATCTCTGTAGCTAAGATTTACGGCTGGAAGGAGAACTAGTAATGGCTGACGCAAAGAAACTGCGCATCACCCAGGTAAAGAGCTCCATCGGCTACAAGTACGATCAGGGTCGTACCCTGAAGGCTCTTGGTCTTGGTAAGATCGGTCGCACGGTTGAGCAGGTAGACAATCCTGGCATTCGTGGCATGATCTTCAAGGTTCAGCACCTCGTAGAGGTAGAAGAACTTTAAATGTATAAAGCCCCGCTCAATGAGCGGGGCTTTTCTATTCTTGTAATGGACATTATGCGGATCGAAGTGTGGTGCATGAAAAAGCCAGAAAGCATATCGGTTTCGTTGCAATACGATTCCTGTATCTACGGGGCATTCGATTCAATTGTTGAACTTATGATGGGCTATCTCTAGCTTATTGAGTTTTGCCCTCCATTTGATTTCAACCTATGGCATAATGATCTAGTTTGTAAGTTCGTCGGCGGCGAGCTGCCGACCTCTATTCCAATTGGTGGAGTAGAGACAGCGTAAAAAAGGAGAAACAGAAAACATGGAACTTAAGGATCTGAAGCCCGCTGAGGGTTCTCGTCACAGCCGCAAGCGCGTAGGTCGCGGTCCCGCATCTGGTACCGGCAAGACCGCTGGTCGTGGTTTGAACGGTCAGAAGTCTCGTTCTGGCGGCGGTAAGGGCAACGGCTTCGAAGGTGGTCAGACTCCTCTGGCTCGTCGTCTTCCTAAGCTCCCTGGCTTCCGCAACATCAACCATGTTGAGTACCTTCCCGTTAACGTTAGCCGTATCGAGAAGTACTACGAAGCTGGCGAAGTAGTAGACGGTGAATCCCTTGTAGCTAAGGGCATCATCAAGCACTCCACCGATCTTGTTAAGGTTCTGGGCGACGGCGAAATCACCAAGGCTGTAACCGTTAAGGTTGACAAGGTTTCCGCTTCCGCAAAGGCTAAGATCGAGGCAGCTGGCGGAAAGGTCGAAGAGCCTTGCTAAGTTCCCTCGTACAGGCGTTCAAGGTACCTGAGCTCAGGAATAAAATCCTGTTCACTCTTGGCATCTTGGTGCTTTACCGATTCGGCGCTTACCTGCCGGTGCCGGGCATTCCATTCCAGGCATTTGCTGATTCTTTTTCTCAGCAGGGTGTCTCGATGGTTATGCTCGACCTTTTCACTGGCGGTGCCCTGTCGAACTTCTCGGTATTTGCACTGGGTATTATGCCGTACATCACTGCATCTATCATTATGCAGTTGATGCAAGGTGTTATCCCTGCCGTAGGCCGCTGGGCTAAAGAGGGCGAAACGGGCAGGCGTCGCATCACTCAGGTTACGCGTTATCTTACGCTTGGTCTGGGCTTGATCAACGCTATTGGTTACCTTTTCCTCTTCAAGTCTGAGGCTTATGGTGTTGTTTTTAGCACCGCTGTTCCCGAGATCGTCACTGATATCTTGGTAGTGTTCACTCTAGTAGTTGGCACTGCTTTGATCATGTGGATGGGCGAGCTCATCACTCAGCATGGTGTTGGCAATGGCATGTCGCTGATCATCTTCGTGTCTATCATCTCTTCGGTTCCGTCGGCGATCTTCTCGTCGATCAACCTGAATGCAGATATGGGTATGGGCATTGCGGTAACCGTCCTTATTTTGGTTGTGGTACTGCTTTGCATCCCTGCGATTATCTTCGTGGAGCGTGCTCAGCGTCGTATCCCAATTAGTTATGCAAAGCGCGTTCAGGGTCGTAAGGTTATGGGCGGTCAGAGCTCTTACCTTCCCATCAAGATCAACGCTGCAGGTGTTATTCCTATCATCTTTGCAAGCTGCTTGATTTATTTCCCTGCGCAGATCGCTGCTTTGTTCAATGTTGATTGGCTCACCATGGCTGCCAACGCTATTTCGGCAGGTTGGGTGAACTGGATCCTCACTGCGCTGCTCATTGTGTTCTTCGCATACTTCTACACCTCGATTGTTTTCAATCCTGAAGACACTGCGAAAAACCTTCAGCGTCAGGGCGGGTTTATTCCTGGTATTCGTCCTGGTCAGAATACCGTGCAGTACATCAAGGATGTCCTGCACAGGGTTACGCTTCCGGGTGCGATTTTCATCGCAGCTATTGCGGTTATTCCTTCCATATTGTTCTACTTTACGAACAATTCTTTGATTCAGGCGTTTGGCGGTACCTCGATCCTCATCATGATCGGTGTTGCTTTGGACACTATGAATAAGATCGAATCGCAGTTGAAAATGTACAACTACGACGGATTCTTCAAGTAAAAAGAAAGGCGGCAATCAGCCGCCTTTCTTTTATGACTGAAGCCACTTTGCTCTTAATCCGCTTCAATTTGTTAAAATAGATTGATCGATTTCTATCGTGTTACGAAAGGAACATTTCCATGAATATCGTTTTGCTGGGCGCGCCGGGCGCTGGTAAGGGCACTCAGGCTGCAAAGCTGGTAGAGAAGTATGGCTTTGCTCATATCTCCACCGGCGACATGCTTCGTGCTGCCGTTAAGAACCAGACTCCTCTTGGTCTTGAGGCTAAGAAGTACATGGATGCTGGCGATCTTGTGCCCGATGAAGTTGTAATCGGCCTCGTAAAAGAACGTCTTCAGGACGCGGACACTGCCGATGGCTTCATCCTTGACGGCTTCCCTCGCACGTCTACTCAGGCTGTTGCGCTTGATTCGGAGCTTTCTTCCCTCGAGCGTCCTCTTGATGCTGCTCTTCTTGTTGATGTTGACAAGGAAGTTATCATCAAGCGTCTCACCTCTCGTCGTATGTGCCGTGACTGCGGTTGCATCGGTTCCGACGCTGACGCTACTTGCCCTAAGTGCAATGGCGAAATGTATCAGCGTGACGACGACAACGAGGCAACAGTACGTAATCGCCTTGATGTCTACGAGAGCTCCACTGCTCCGCTCATCGACTACTACCGCGGTTGCGAACTCCTGAAGGAGATCGATGGCGATCGTGATCCCCAGGTGGTATTCGACGCAATCGTTTCCACGCTCGGCTTGTAAGCAAGCGCCTCAATATGTCCCCGCATCATTTGATGCGGGGATTTTTTTTTTATTCTCGAGCTTCTTCTGAAAGAGTAGTGCGTAACCAATATGGTGCGTGCGTATCTTGTAAAATGATTCGCTATGAAACCTATTGAAGACATTGCACTTGACTGCATAGACCTCGCCAAAGCCAATCGAGGCCGAATCAAACATGCGCTATCCCGTATTTTCGTGGTCGCGGTTGTTGCGCTGCTCCTCGAAATCTTCTTGTTCAATATGAACTATTTTCGATCAGCTACCTATGAGCCGATCAATTTATCTGATCGCATTAGCCTTGATGCCAACGATACGGGTACGTCAAATTTCGGATTGGGACATAGCGAACAGTACAAGTTTACTGAGTCGAAGACTGCTGTAGATTTTTACGATCTCAACAAAGTGGTGAATAATATCCACCTTGATTTCGATAATTCGCAGCCAGCTCAGAACCTTAAGGTCAAAATCAGCTTTACCGACGCTGCGCATGAAACCTATTTTTCAACGACGGAATATACCTTTGGCGTTCCTGAAATAGACATTTCAACGTATAGCGAGCAAAGTCAGTATCTGTACCTTGAGAGCTCAGGCACAATTCAGAACCTGCGTATCGAAATCGTGAACGATGATGCACGATACCCCGTTGTTCTCAATACGGTTGTCATCAATGAGCGTCAGCCCTTTGAGTTCAATGGCCTTCGCTATTTCCTGACGTTTACCGTTCTGCTTTTGCTTTATGTGTTTCGACCTGGCTCGAGCATTTATCGGTGCCGTGTTAAGGAGCATCCGAGATTTTCCCGCGCATGCATCGTGTTGGCAACAGCTTGCGAGGTTTTCGTTCTCACTGCATATCTTTTGCTTGGATCAAACCAGGTTGGTATTGCTACGGCTAATTACAATTCAGGATCCTGGGACGGCCATAGTATCGTAAACACCTATAAGGTTGGTGGAGACAATGCTCAGCAATATGCTGAGCTCGCAAAGGCTATGGCTGATGGCCAGCTGTATTTGGAAGTGGAGCCCCCTCAATGGCTGGTAGACATGGACAACCCCTACGACAAGGGCGCGCGCGATGAATTGCAGAAGCAGACGGGTGAGTCGTACTTGTTCGACGTGGCGTACTACGAGGGCCATTACTATGTGTATTTCGGCGTGTTACCAGTGCTCCTGTTCTATTTGCCGTTCTACTTACTTACAGGGTCGAGTTTCCCAACTGCGATTGGCGTTTTAATTGCTTGCATTATGTTCGTGCTGGGTGTAACAGCTCTGATGGATCGTTTTGCGCGACATCATTTTAAGCGTGTTAGCTTAGGCCTATTCTTATTGCTGCAAATGCCTTTGGTGGCCTGTTCGGGCATGCTGTATCTAGTGAAGTTCCCAACGTTCTATTCGCTTCCAATTGCGATGGCCTTGGCATTTACGGTATGGGGTTTGTATTTTTGGCTTCACGGGCGGTCAACGGAAAGAGCAGCAGGATGGTATCTCGCTGGGTCTCTGTGCATGGCCCTTGTGGTTGCGTGTCGTCCTCAGTTCCTTATTTTCTCGTTGCTAGCGTTCCCGTTGTTCTGGCGCAAGTTCATTACCGAAAAGCACCTGTTCACCAAGAAGGGCTCAAAGGAATTTGCATGTCTTATAGCGCCGTATTTTGCCGCTGGCATCATGATGTACAACCGTGCGCGCTTTGGCTCATTCTTCGATTTTGGAGCAAATTACAACCTTACAGTAAACGACATGACGCAGCGAGGCATGAACGCTGGTCGTTTGCTGCCAGCTTTGTTCGCTTATTTCCTGCAAACCCCCACTACTACTGGCGTATTCCCTTGGCTTCAGCCCACTACATTTGATACTACGTACTTGGGCCAAACCATCAAGGAAGTGACGTTTGGCGGTATTTTGGTCTGCTTGCCTATTTTGTGGGTGCTGGCATTTGCCAAGCCGATCCTTTCCTATCGTATTAGGGAACGTTCTACCCATACCGTTGCCAGCGTCGTGATGACCATGCTGGCATCTGCGCTGATCGTTGCTTGTCTTGATGCTCAGATGGCGGGTATTCTGCAGCGCTATACCGCCGACTACAGCATCCTGATGTTGATTCCCTCTATTTTGCTTTGTTTCATCGCGAATGATGCCCTGGCTCCTGATAAAGAGAACGATGATCGTGGCGTAGAGCTAAAGGTGGGAAGCTCTGCGGTACCCAAGGTGCTTGCGCATCGCCTCTTCCTTCGCGTTCTGGGGGTATTGGTGTTCCTAAGTTTGCTGTACTCCACCCTGATTTGTTTCATACCTGAAACCGGTTGGTATTCCGATGTATACGCATGGGCTTACCAAGATCTCATTGAAATGGTTGAGTTCTGGACGTAAGTGTTAGGTCCTGTAGTGCAGCGTCGTATAGCAATGTGAGGCTCGTGAAGTTGCCTTGATTGCATTGAACGAATCAACGGATCAGACGAGCTTGTCTTGTCTGGTCCGTTTTTCAATTGGGAAAAAGAATACCGAGTTTTTGCGAGGTACTAAAAGGGTACTAATTTCGATTACCTGCCGTTCGCCCCGACAACCCAACCAGTGGCAACTGCCGAATTCCGTCTACCGAGCTATATCTAACACGTTCGGAAACCCTCCAGGGCGAAAACGTGTGGTCGGTACAATTAAGAAGCTTTCTAAAAAGCAAACCTTAAGCGAGAGGAGAGGTATGTCACAGTTGACCGAAATCCGCTGGCATGCACGTGCTGGCCAAGGTGCGGTTACGGCGGCGAAGCTTGTCGCGGACACGGCGCTGCTGCAGGGCAACTACATCCAGGCTATGCCCGAATATGGCCCGGAGCGTACGGGAGCACCCCTGAAGGCGTATACGCGTGTATCCAGTGATCCCATCGAGGTTCACAACAACATTCAGAATCCCGACATCGTCATCATCATGGATGACACCCTGTTGGCTTCTACGGACGTAATGGAAGGTATGCCCGAAGACGGTATCCTCCTATTCAACACCACAATGACGGCTGCTGAAGCCCGTGCAGCGGTAGGCGCTCCCGAAAGCATGCGTGTTGCTGTAGTTGATGCTTCGGGCATTGCGCTTGCAACCATCAAGAAGGACATGCCCAATACCCCGATCGTAGGCGCATTGGCTAAGATCACGGGTCTTTTCCCGGTCGAAAAGGTCAAGGAACGCCTGGTTATCACCTTCGGCAAGAAGTTCTCCCAGGAAATGATCGACGCGAACCTCGCCTCCGTTGAGCGCGCTTATCAGGAGGTGCAAGAGTAATGTCCAAGTACCAGTTTGATGGCTCCAACTACGAAAACTGGAAGCCCGAAGAGTTCCCGACCGGTTATGTATGCCCCGAAGGTGGTACGTCAACCAACTGCTACACCGGCGGTTGGCGCTCCAATCGTCCTATCTGGGATTCCGAGAAATGCTCCAACTGTATGCTGTGCTGGGCTTACTGCCCCGATTCCTCAATTGAGGTTAAAGACGGCGCAATGACGGGCATCGACCTGTTCCATTGCAAGGGCTGCGGCGTTTGCGTTCAGGAGTGCAAATTCGGCGCACTCGAGCTTATCTCCGAGGCTGAAGCCCAGGAGCAGGAAGCGAAGGGGGAGTAATCATGGCCGAAAAGAAGATGTTTTCCGCTACGGGCAACCAGATGGTGGCAGATGCCTTCCGTCAGGTTAATCCCGATGTTATGGCGGCATACCCCATTACTCCTCAGACCACCATCGTTGAGGGCTATGCGAAGTTCGTTGCAGACGGAAAGGTAACCACCGAATACGTTCCCACCGAATCCGAGCATTCCGCGCTTTCTGCATGTATTGGTGCATCTGCTGCTGGTGCACGTGTTGCAACTGCAACAAGCTCCCAGGGCTTGGCCTACATGTGGGAGGAACTGCACATTGCGTCCGGCATGCGTTGCCCCATCGTTATGGCAAACGCTAATCGTGCACTTTCTGCTCCTATTAACATCCACGGCGATCATTCCGACATCATGAGCGCTCGTGACTGCGGTTGGGGCATGATGTTTGCCGAAACCGCTCAGGAGGCTTACGACAACACCATCATTGCATTCAAGGTTGCCGAAGATCCCAATGTTCTGCTTCCCGTTCTCACCACTCTCGATGGCTTTGTTACCACGCATGCTATGGATTGCTGCGTGATGGAAGAAGATCAGGTAGTAAAAGATTTCGTAGGCAATTACGAGCCGAAGTACCCTCTTCTCGATACCGAAAATCCTGTTGGCCAAGGCATGTTTGCAACGCTTGGCAACGGCTACATGAAGTACAAGCTCACCGAGCGTCACGCGCTCGACAATGCCATGGAAGCTTTTGAACGCCATGGCAAGGAATGGGCTGAAATCACGGGCCGTCCGTTCGAGCTGGTTGATGCATGGGGTACCGAAGACGCTGATTTCATCATCGTTGTTTTGGGCTCTTGCGCAGGCAATGCTCGTTTCCAGGCCCGCAAGCTGCGCGAGCAGGGCAAAAAGGTCGGTGTTGTTCGTCCTCGCATCTTCCGTCCGTTCCCTGCAAAGCAGATTGCTGAAGCTTGCAAAAACGCTAAGGCTGTGGCTGTTTTGGATCGCTCCGATTCCTACGGTTCCCCGCATGCTCCTTTGGCGCTCGAGGTCCGCTCTGCCTTCCACGCAAATGGGGTTGACGCTCTTGTCAACGATTACGTTGTGGGCCTTGGCGGCGCAGACATCACCCTCGAGCAGATGAACACCGTGTTCTCTGACCTTGAGGCGCGCGCTGCGGGCGAGGGTGACGGTTCCATCAAGTATCTCGGCATCGAAGAGTAAGGGGCATCCAATGGCAAACATCAAGCAACTTTCTGCCCGCCCCGACGACTTGGCTCCTGGCCATCGCCTGTGTGGCGGTTGTGGCGCATCTATGGCAGTGCGTCAGGTCCTCATGGGCCGCAATGACTACGACGTTGTGTGCTGCTCGGCAACGGGCTGCCTGGAAGTGTCTACTTCCATCTATCCCGACAACGCGTGGAACGTTCCGTTCATTCACAATGCATTTGCAAATGCGGGCGCAACCATTTCTGGCGTTGAGGCAGCCTACAAGGGCCTTCAGCGTGCGGGCAAGATCCCTGCTGACAAGAAGATCAAGTTCGTTGCCTTCGGCGGCGACGGTGGCACCTACGACATTGGTTTGCAGTCTCTGTCTGGCGCCATGGAGCGTGGTCACGATATCGTGTATGTCTGCTACGACAACGGCGCATACATGAACACGGGCATTCAGCGTTCTTCTGCAACCCCTAAGGGTGCATGGGCAACTACGTCTGAGGTTGGTAAGGAGCAGCAGGGCAAGCCCCAGAAGCGCAAGGATCTTACCTCCATCATGGCAGCCCATGGTGTTCCCTATGTTGCTCAGGCAACCGTAGGCAACTGGCGTGACCTGGTAAGCAAGGCGGAAAAGGCAATTGCCGTTGACGGTCCTGCTTTCTTGAACGTTATGGCACCTTGCCCCCGTGGCTGGCGCATCGATTCCAGCATGACCGCAGAGATTTGCCGCATGGCGGTAAACTCCAAGTTCTGGCCTTTGTTCGAGGTTGAGAACGGCAAGTGGAAGCTCACTCCGGTTCGCGATAAGAACCTTATTCCCGTAAAGGACTTCCTGAAGCCTCAGGGTCGCTTCAAGCACCTCTTCAAGCCTGGCAACGAAGCTCTGCTGGAAGAGATCCAGCAAGACGTTGATGATTTCTGGGCTTACCTTGAGGGTCGTGTAGAAGGCTCAAAGGATTTGTAAACGCAGTGCTTGGGCTAAGCTGATTCCCAAGTGAGACTGTCTAACTAAGCCGCGAGATGCACAATCTCGCGGCTTTTTTTCTTGACGGGGCACTGTAGTGCGCTATAGTAACCAATGGAAAATGAATACGGTCTTCAGGGCGAGGTGAAACTCCTCACTGGCGGTAGCGCGAAATCTTCTGTAAGGAAGCAATTGCGAAGCCCGCGACCCTTGTGCAAGCAAGGCTGATCTGGTGAAAATCCAGAGCCAACGGTTACAGTCCGGATGAAAGAAGACGATGAATCGGATCGGTCGTTTGGCTGTGCTTGTTTGTCATGAAAAAAGCCCTGGAACGCTATGTTCCAGGGCTTTTTTCATACAGGATGCATCTCCGTTCGTCGCTTACCCACTCAAGATGGTATTCGCGACAACGAATATGAAAGGAGGTGCAGTTCCTTGACTGACGAGGAGTACATGCAGCGAGCTTTGGAGCTTGCTATGCGCGGTGCCGGGTGGGTCAATCCCAACCCTCTTGTTGGAGCAGTTGTGGTACGCGATGGTCGAATTATCGGCGAAGGCTGGCATCCCGCTTTTGGCGAACTCCATGCTGAGCGTCAGGCTCTTGCCGATTGCCGCCAACGAGGTGAAGCCACCGAAGGTGCAACTATCTACGTAACGCTCGAGCCTTGTTGCCATACCGGCAAAACTCCCCCGTGCACTGAAGCGCTGATTGAGGCAGGCATCGCTCGAGTGGTTATGGGCGCCCCTGATCCCAACCCCAAGGTTGATGGCGGCGGCGTTGCCCAGCTCCAGGCGGCAGGTATCGAAGTTGTTCAGGGTGTCTTGGTTGAGGAATGCCAAGAAATCAACCGAGCGTTTTTCCATTACATCGAAACGGGAAAACCCTATGTCATCTTGAAGTACGCGATGACACTAGATGGCAAGATCGCCACAAGGAGCGGCAAATCGAAGTGGATTACGGGCGAGGAGGCTCGCAAGCGCGTTCATGCAGATCGTCAACGCTATGCCGCTATCATGGTGGGTGTCAACACCGTTATCAAGGACGATCCGTTGCTTACCTGCCGATTGGACAGCTTTGGATCTTCCGACGTAGAAGAGCTGCAAGTGGTTGATGAATCCGATTTTGAGGATCTGCTTGAAAGGGAAATGGAGGAAGACGAGGCTGCTTTTGAAGCCGACCTGGAGGGTTGCGCCGACTCTACTCTGCGTGGATTCAGCACCTTCAAGCCCCGTTGCTCGAACCCTATCCGCATCATTTGCGACACGCGGTTACGTACGCCACTCGATTCTCAGGTGGTGAGGACGGCTGCAGAGATCCCCACGTACATAGCAACCTGCGAACGCGATCTGAAAAAGCACCTGCCGTATCGTGAGCGTGAATGTGACATCATCGTGGTTCCCGAGGCGGCAGGCCATGTCGACATCGAGATCCTAATGGAAAAGCTCGGAGAGCTTGGTATCGATAGCGTGATTGTCGAAGGTGGCGCAGAAATCAACTGGTCGGTTTTGGCCTATGAGGTGGTTTCTTGCGTGCAGGCATACGTAGCCCCGAAGATCTTCGGCGGTGCAGCAGCGCCGAGCCCAGTAGGGGGCTTAGGTGTCGAGGCTCCCAAGTACGCCATTGAGCTGTCCGATCCAAAGGTGACACAGCTCGGTCGAGATCTGCTCATTGAATGCGAGGTGAGGTAAATGTTCACCGGCATTGTGGAAGAAGTGGGCAAAGTGGCTTCCATTCGCAAAGGTGCCCATTCCTGCGTGCTTACCGTTGCAGCTTCGAAGGTGCTTGAGGATGTTCATCTGGGTGACAGCATTGCAACCAATGGTGTTTGCCTTACCGTAACCGGTTTTACGCGCAGCGGCTTTTCAGCCGATGTCATGCACGAAACCCTGAACCGCTCGTCTTTGGGTGCGCTGCGCCCGGGAAGCCCCGTGAACCTGGAGCGCGCCATGCTCGCTGGTGGACGTTTCGGCGGTCATATCGTTTCGGGCCATATCGACGGTGTGGGTACCGTGAAAAGCATCGACGAGGATGACAATGCCGTGTGGTATCGCATTGGATGTGATGCTTCCATCTTGCGCTTTATTGTTGAAAAAGGCTCTATTGCCATAGACGGCATCAGCCTCACTGTTGCGAAAGTCGACTCCGAGAGCTTCAGCGTTTCCATCATTCCGCACACACGAGCACAGACCAATTTGGTTACCAAGCACGTGGGCGATGTGGTGAATCTTGAAAACGACTGTGTTGGCAAATACGTCGAACGCCTTCTGGCTTGTTCGCCGGAGCTTGCAGGCGAAACAGTCCGTCAATCCGCTTCGGCAGTGAGCCCCTATGTCGAGAAGGCAAATGGTGCCGCATCGCAAAAGCAGGGCGGTATCACGAAAGAATTTCTGTTGAGCAACGGCTTTTAGCGGCTGGGCTCCTATAGCAAAACAGGACAATCGCTTCCCCCATTGCGGTGTGGGAAGCATGAGAGGATAGCAATGTTCCAGTTCAGTACCATTGAAGAGGCTTTGGAAGATCTTCGCCAGGGAAAGGTGATCTTGTGCACCGATGATCCTGATCGCGAAAACGAGGGCGATTTTATCTGCGCCGCAGAATTCGCTACAACCGAAAACGTGAATTTCATGGCAAAATACGCAAAAGGCCTGATCTGCATGCCCATGAGCATCGATCTGTGCCGCAAGCTCATGTTTCCTCAGATGGTAACCGCCAATACCGACAATCACGAAACGGCATTTACTGTTTCGATCGATCACGTTGACACCACGACCGGCATTTCTGCTGAGGAACGTGGCTACACGGCTCGAAAGTGCGTTGATGAGAATGCTCGTCCTGAGGATTTTCGTCGTCCTGGCCACATGTTCCCGCTGATGGCAAAGCCTAACGGCGTCCTTGAGCGCAATGGCCACACCGAGGCAACGGTAGACCTGATGCGTCTTGCTGGCTTGAAGGAGTGCGGCTTGTGCTGCGAGATCATGCGCGATGACGGCACGATGATGCGTACTCCCGAACTTATCGAGCTTGCCGAGAAGTGGGATTTGAAGTTCATCTCGATTAAGGCACTTCAGGATTATCGCAAGAAGCACGATAAACTCGTAGAGCGTGTGGCTGATACCAAGATGCCCACCAAGTATGGCGACTTCCGTGCATACGCTTACATCAATAAGCTCAATGGCGAGCACCATGTTGCTCTGGTTAAAGGCGATATCGCCGATGGGGAAGATCTGCTGGTTCGCGTTCACTCGGAATGCCTCACCGGCGATGCATTCGGCTCCTTGCGCTGCGATTGCGGTGATCAATTCGCTTCTGCTATGCGCGCGGTTAACGAAGAGGGCCGTGGCGTAGTTCTGTACATGCGTCAGGAAGGTCGTGGCATCGGCCTGGTAAACAAGCTGCGTGCTTACGAGCTGCAAGACAAGGGCATGGATACGCTTGAAGCAAATCTTGCACTGGGCTTCAAGGGAGATGAACGCGAGTACTTCATCGGCGCGCAGATCCTGCGCGATTTGGGCGTGAAGACCATGCGTCTTCTGACCAATAACCCCGATAAGGTTTATCAGCTCTCCGAGTTCGGTCTCGAAATCACCGATCGTGTGCCGATTCAGATGCCTGCGACCGACCATGACCGCTTCTACCTGAAAACGAAGAAGGAAAAAATGGGCCATATTCTCGAAAGCGTCGAGGAATAACGGAACTGCCTGTAGGCAATAGGGGATTGCATCCCGAATTGAATGGAATTAGCCCCAGGCGTCAAAACGCTGGGGATAGCGAAAGGAAACGCATATGAATACTCTCGAAGGAAAGCTCGTATCTGAGGGCATCAAGGTTGGCATTGTGGCTGCTCGTTTCAACGAGTTCATCACTTCAAAGCTGATCGGTGGCGCAATGGATGGTCTGCTTCGTCACGATGTCAAGGATGAAGACGTGGACATCGCGTGGGTTCCCGGCGCATTTGAGATTCCGCTGGTTGCCCAGAAGATGGCCGAATCGGGCAAGTACGATGCTGTTATCTGCCTGGGTGCGGTAATCCGTGGCGCAACGTCTCACTACGACCTGGTTTGCAATGAGGCCGCAAAGGGTGTTGCTCAGGTTGGTCTGAAGACCGGTGTGCCTGTGCTCTTCGGCGTGGTAACCACCGACACCATCGAGCAGGCAATTGAGCGTGCTGGCACGAAGGCTGGCAACAAGGGCTTCGACTGCGCAACGAGCGCCATCGAAATGGTGAACCTCATCAAGACGATCGAGGCGTAACGGCAAATCCGGCAACGACCCCGCTCCGTTGTGGGCACGCACCCATTTCACGACATTTAAGAAAAGGGTGCAGCTCATCGTAGGAGTTGGGGTCGTTTTTTGTCTTGAAACACGGCAACAAGTATCCTGTATTAATAGTATTTCGCTGCTGCAACGAAGGAGCTGATATGTCTTTGTTGGTTCACCCTCTTCCTCTGGGGAAAGTCAGACTACGCAACCGTTTGGTAATGCCCCCGATGGCTACCGAGAAATCGGAGGGGCAGGGCAAAGTGAGCGATGCCCTGTGCGAGTATTACAACGAAAAGACGAAGGGCGGCTACTTTGGCTTGGTGGTCGCTGAGCACAGCTATATCAGTAAAGAAGGCCAGGCAAGCAAAGGGCAGGTTTCTTTTTCTTCGGACGATGACATTCCTGGTCTAAAAAGGCTCGTTGAGGTCATCCACCGCAATGGTTGCAAGGTGGTAGCACAGATCAACCATGCTGGTGGTAAGTCCATTTCTGCTTTGGGCGGTGAATCCCTGACAGCGCCCGCTCCAAGTGCAATGCC
>ERZ827043.1988-NODE-1988-length-18855-cov-3.317660_pt1 | contig 18855 bp, 16 predicted proteins | sample MGYA00519923_ERZ827043 | MGnify/ENA primary metagenome ERZ827043 (study PRJEB31778, sample SAMEA3449251) | human gut metagenome | biome: human gut; feature: human-associated habitat; material: faeces | place: United Kingdom | collected 2010/2012 ...
ATATACATTAGAAGCAATCTCTATGATTAGTGTAGATGATATGCCGCATGGATTAGGCTATGATCAAAAAAATAATAAACTGTATGTTCCATGTATAAATTCGATAATATGTATAGATATAGAAAATAAAATTATCTATAAAAAAATAGATACTGATTTTAAAGCTTGGCATTTAGAAGTAGATGAAAAAAAGAAAGAAATATACGTGTCAACTTTAGACGGCAAATTAGTAATATTAAAAGAAGATGATCTAGAAATTATAAATACGTTTTATGAATTATTGTTACCTGTTCAAATAAGATTTAATTACATTGACGAAAGAGTGTATATAAGTGATTTAGGATATAATCAGATAAAAATACTAGATTATAGGTTAGGAAAATATATAGGAAAGATAAATGTAAATGGTATTCCACAAGGGTTAGAAATTTCAAAAGATTATAGTAGGCTATTTGTATCAGATACTGAAAATGATGAGATAAAAGTATATGATACAAAAACAAACCAGTTGATTAAGGCAATTCACGTAGGAAAAGAGCCTACAACAATAGTTTGTTTGTAGGCTACTTTTTATATGTAGTAAGTAAGTTTATTACTTCAGCGTACATATGAGAAGCATTCTTTTTCCAGTTATTACAGATGTGGTTTGCTTGCTTTTCAGAAGAAACATTTAAATTTAAGTCAATTAAATTACTCTGATTTTCAATTACCCTAAGATTAACGATGAATTCATTTTCGCTTTGCTTAACAAAACTAGATTTTACCTGTGTTTCAGCTAATAAACTCTCTTTATTTAGTTTTATATAGTGGTCTACTTTGTTAGCTGAATCCATTGGGATTTTAAGCATAAGTGATTCCAATGTCTCAAGTCCCCTTTGAGTTAGACAATAATACTCTTTGTCAGAGTCCTTATATATCTTTAGAAATTTTGATTCCATAAGTTGAGATAAAAGTTGTTGCAGCGAGAAATAATTCATCATTTCAGTTTCTAAAACAACTTGAGTGATTTGAGAATTTGTCAAATCCATTTTAATTTTATATAAAATATATTATAATTATATTAGGAGAAATTACTTATGAAAAAAAATATTTTAATAGCATCATATAACTTAGATTTTGGAGGAATAGAAACTTCTTTAATAAACCTGCTTAAAAACATTAACTTTGATAAATATAAAGTTACTTTAGTACTTGAAAAAAAAGAAGGTGTCTTTTTAAAAGATGTTCCAAAAGACGTTGTTATAAAAGAATATAACGTAAGTGATGCAAAAAACTTTCTTTTTAGAAAAATAGTAAACTTACTTAAAAGAATTAAATGGCTTTTATTTAATTATAAAAGATATTATGCAAGTATATCTTATGCAACATATTCTAAACCATCTTCATTTTTAGCAAGAACATCATCTAATAATAAAACTTTATTTGTTCACAGTAATTATTATATGGCTTATGATAAAGATATTAATAAGATAAAAGAGTTTTTTGATGGCATAAAAATAAATGAATATAATCATGTTGTATTTGTTAGCAACGAATCTAAAAAAGATCTATGTAAGATATATAAAACAATAGAAAGTAAATCGGTTACAATAAATAACTTAATTGATTATGAAAGAATTTTAAAGTTATCTAATAAAAAAATAGAAATAAAAAGAACTAATAAAAAGATTTTCTTATTTGTAGGAAGGTTAGATGAATCATCCAAAAGACTTACGCTTCTTTTAAAAGTAGCTAATAAATGCAAGCAAGATAAAGTAAAAGCTATATTTTGGATAATAGGAAGTGGACCTGACGAAAAAAAATATAAAGATATAGTAAATAAAGATAAGTTAGATAACGTTATTTTTATGGGAGCTAAAAAAAATCCTTATCCATATATGAAAGCGTGTGATTATCTTATTTTAACATCAAGATATGAAGGTTTTCCAGTTGTTTATAATGAAGCAATTATATTAGATACGCCTATTATTACAACAATAGATGTATCAGATGATTATGTATCAATACCTAATAGATTTGGATACGTAGTAGATGAAAATAACATATATGAAAAGGTAAAATCTCTTTCAGAGAAAAAAGAAAAGTTAAAAGAAACGGTTAACTATGACGCTTTAAATAAAAAAAGAATGAAATTAATAGAAGATTTAATGGAGATGAAGTAATGATTAAATATAGTTTTATAGTACCAGTATATAATACTGAAAAATATTTAAAAAAATGTTTAGATAGTTTGGTTAATCAAACATATAAGGATTTTGAGATAATAGTAGTAAATGATGGGTCAACTGATAAAAGTAGTAATATAATTTCAAAGTATCAAAAAAAATATAAAAACATAATCGTAATAGATAAAGAAAATGAAGGACTTTCTATGGCCCGTAATAGAGGCGTTCAAAAATCAAGTGGAAAATACATAATATTTGTTGATAGTGATGATTATGTATCGAATAAATTATTAGAAGAAGTAGATAAAAAAATAGATGATAGCGATATCTTAAGATTTCAGATAGCAACGGAAGATGAAGAATATACAAAAATAAATGAATATCATGAAGAAGGTTTTGAATCTATGTGCGGATATGATGCATTTAAGTATTTGTCATCATATCATTTTGTTGAACCTGCTTGGTGTTATGTAATAAGAAAGAATTATTATATAGAAAATAAATTTAGTTTTAAAAAGGGCGTATATCACGAAGACTTTGGTCTTATTCCGTATGTAATTTATAAGGCAAGAAAGGTTAAATCGATAGACTTTATCGGTTATTATTACATACAAAGAAATGGCAGTATAATGAATAATAACGATTACAAAAAGACTGTTAAAAAGGCCTTTGATATGTTAGAACAATATAAAACAATGAGATTATTTGCAAAAAATATAAATAGAAAAAATAACCTAGATGATTACTTTTTAAGTTATATATCAAACTCTGTTATAGTAAAGGCAAGAGAGCTAAAAAAAGATGAGAAAAAAGTATATATAAATGAACTTAAAAAATTAAACGTATTTGATGGAGTGCTTGTTAATACAAGAATAAGAAGATTTAAAAAATACTTAATGAAACATAATTTAAACTTATATTTAAAGGTGGTAAGATGATGAAAGTATCAGTTATAGTTCCTGTATATAATACTGAAAAATATTTAAGACGTTGCTTAGATAGTTTGGTTAATCAAACACTAGATGATATTGAAATAATTATAATAGATGATAAATCACCTGATAATTCTGCTTTAATTATAGATGAATATAAGAAAAAGTATGATAAAAAGATAAAAGTTATCCACAATAAAACTAATAAAGGGATCGGATATAACAGAAATATTGGTATTAAAAAATCAAGTGGTAAGTATATTATGTTCATAGATAGTGATGATTATTTAGATAGAAGTGCTTGTGAAAAATTATATTCTAAAGCAGAAAATGAACAACTTGATTTAGTGCTATGTAACTTCCATAAAATGCTTGAAAAAGATGATGAATTGGAAGAAATAACACCAGATTTTGTTATTCCATATTTTGAAAATACCACTTTAGATAAAAATCCAAATTTGTTATTAGAGGTTAATTTAGCACCTTGGAATAAATTATATAAAAAAGAATTATTAGATGGTGTAAGTTTTCCAGAAAATTTAAAATATGAAGATGCAATAGTTGTTATGAAAGCTATGGCTAGAGCTAAAAAAATGGGAATAGTAGATGAAAAACTTAATTATTATTTAGTTAGAAGTAAAAGTGAAACAACGGTTATGGACAAAAGGGTATTTGATATTTTAAAGGTAACAAATATGATAATAGAAGAACTAAAAAATCATAGTTATTATAATAAAATAGAAAAGTATGTTTCTGCTTGGTGTACAAGAAATTTATTTAGGTATACTCTGCAACAAAAAAATCAAAAAGATAAAAAATTAGCTAGCAGATTTATTGATGAAGTATTTAAGCTTTTAAATAGTGAATTTCCAAATTGGAAAAATAATGAAATATGGAAGAAAAGAAGCTTTTTAAAAAGAATGATAGAAGGAAATAAAACTTTGACAAAAATATATTGCAAAGCATTTTAATTAAAAAGTCAGAAATTAATCTTTAGCTTTATGGTTAAAGATTAATTTTCTTTTTGAATAATAATCTTTTTATGTTATAATTAAATAGACAAAAGATTATAGAGGTGTATTTATGAACAAAATAAAAGCTATATTTTCAAATTTCAAAAGATATTGGTTTTTAATGACCCAATTGATATCAAGAGATTTCAAAGTTAAATATAAAAGGAGTGTTCTTGGAATACTATGGAGTTTATTAAATCCTATTCTTACAATGACCGTTATGGCAATTGTATTCTCGCAAATGTTTAGATTTAAAGTAGAGGGAGTAAACTACATAGTGTACTTAATGACTGGTATCATTATGTTTAACTATTTTTCTCAAGCGTCAAGTATGGCTATGACATCTGTTGTTGATAATTTTATGTTAATAAATAAGGTATATATTCCAAAATATATATTTCCTATTGCAAAATGCTTATTTATAGGAATAGACTTTTTATTAACATTGATTCCTTGGTTAGCAATTATTGCTTTATCATACGTTGGCTTAGGAGGATATACTTGTCACTTTAATGTTTGGTATTTATTCTTACCTTATATATTTTTCTGTATGTTCTTATTTACTGTAGGTATGGGATTATTATTATCTTGCTTATCAGTTTTCTTAAGAGACGTATGGCATATATATGGAATTGCATTAACATTATGGAATTATTTGACTCCAGTTTTCTATAGTATTGAAATATTACCGGCAAAACTTAGAATGTTAATGAACTTTAATCCTATGTATCAATTTTTAACCGCTGCAAGAAGTATTGTAGTATATGGACAAAGGCCTTCATTTACTACACTTGGAATATTAGGATTAATTGGTGTAGGAATGCTAGCAATAGGTTCTTATGTATTTAAGAAAAAACAAGATAAATTTATCTATTATGTATAGGAGGTAACTGATGATTAAGATAGAAAATGTTTCGATGAAATTCAATCTTGAAATAGAAAAAGACTTTTCAATGAAACAGGCATTCGTAAATCTGTTTACTAAAAAGAAGAAAAAGAAAAAAAACGAAGACTTTTGGGCGCTTAAAGACGTTTCTTTTAACATTGGAAAAGGAGAAGTTGTCGGCCTTATTGGTAGTAATGGTGCTGGGAAATCAACACTATTAAAAGTTGTTAGTGGAGTTATGAAACCCACTAAAGGAAAAGTGAAAGTAAAAGGTGTAATATCACCAATGATAGAACTTGGAGCAGGCTTTGATGGAAATTTAACAGCTAGAGAAAATATATATCTAAATGGCGCAATACTTGGGTATTCAAAAGAGTTTTTGGATGATAAATTTGATGAGATAGTTGAGTTTTCAGAATTAAAAGATTTCTTGGATGTTCCGGTTAAAAACTTTTCTTCAGGTATGACTGCTAAGCTTGCATTTTCTATTGCAACTATAGTTAATCCTGAGATATTAATAGTAGATGAAATACTATCAGTTGGAGATATTAAATTTCAAGAGAAAAGTAAGAAGAAAATGATGGAAATGATAAAAGGGGGAACAACCGTTTTATATGTTTCACATTCATTAGAATCAATTAAGGATTTGTGTACCAAAGTTGTTTGGTTAGAACACGGAAAAGTAGTAAAAATGGGTGATACTAATAAAATTTGTGATGCTTATTATAAAGAACAAATGAAATAGAGGTAGATTACATGAATGATAATGAAATAAGGGTATTTAAAATTTTGAAGAAAGCAAAATTGGTTACTGCAACAAATTTTCTTTTAACACTAAAGGATGATGGAATTTCCGGAGTTTTTAAGAAAATAGGTAATAAATTTAATGCTAAGAAAAAAAGTAGAGAAATAGAGATATTAAAACAGTTAGAGAAAAAGGATGATAGAGTAACAATAGGAAATATAACAAAATATTCCGATAATAAGATTACCGTCGACGTTGTTATAAACTCTGATAATAATTTTGAAGATATAAAAAAGATTTTTCTTAAAAATACATTGAGTGGTAGAATTTGCTATAATTTTATCAAACTAGTTGAGTATTATGATAACGTTAGAACAAAACAAATTAGAATGGAAAGATTGGAAAGATTATTTTCAGATAGAGCATTTATACTGGTTACAGATGATAACGAACTTAATCTCGAAAAATTTTATTATTGCATCAGGATGGTAAACGATGAAAACCTTGAAACGAAAATAAAAGAAGTCTTTGATTCTATTTTTGGTTTGAAACTTTTGGCTAATTATAATAATAAAAATTGCGTATCGGTTAAAAGTGGAACGTTTTTTAACTTTGAAGGTTCTAATTATTATTCTGGTGGTGCCGAAAGATATTTAATAGACCTGTATGAGATCTTTAAAAAAAGAAACATTAATTTAGATATTTATCAAAATGCTACTAAACCGTTTTTTAGAAAATATAATGGTATAAATGTAATAGGTATGGCATTAAAAGACACACAACTATATTTAAATGATGATTTTATGGATAGACAAACAAAACATTATATAGATCTAACAAAAGGAAAATCACAACTTCACATATATTCGGCATTCTTTGAATGTTATCCGAACCATGTTTCTCCATCAATAGGTATATCCCACGGAATAGGATGGGATAATGAATCAAATAGAAATTTTGATGCACAAAGTTTTTGGAACAGCAAAAAAATGATAATAGATAGTGCGAAAGAATGTGATTGCTTGGTGTCGGTAGATACAAACACAGCTAATTGGTTTCAAACTGTAGATTATGATATTGGTAATAAAAAGTTTAGCGTAATACCTAATTATGTTGATGTTAAAGAATTTTCTCCTAGAAAAAATTATACAAAACCTAGTGAAAAAATAATTATAGTTTATCCTAGAAGATTATATAAACCAAGAGGATTATACTTAGCTTTAGAAGCAGCTGATAAAATTTTAAAAAAATACAAAAATGTAGAATTTCATTTTGTTGGAAAAGGTTTTAAACAAGAAACGGATGACATAGATTCATACATAAAAAAATACCCAAAAAATATCAAGCGTTATAGTAAATCTCCTTTTGAAATGCATGAGGTTTATAAATATGCTGATATTAGTTTGGTACCTACTTTATATAGTGAAGGTACGAGCTTGTCATGTTTGGAGGCTATGGCAAGTGGAAATGTTGTAATTTCAACTAGAATTGGTGGATTAAGTGACCTAGTAATTAATGGATACAATGGTTACTTAATAGAGCCTAATGCTGAAGCATTACTTAATACATTAGAATATGTATTAAGTAACTATGATAAACAAATGATTATTAAAAAAAGAGCTGTTGAGGTGGCTAAGGCATTTAATAAAAAGATATGGATTGAAAAATGGGAACATGAGATAGATAAATTCAATTTAAAAAGTACTTCTAATAATTTAGGACTAGTAGAATTTTATGTAGAAGATGTAGACAACATAAGTGATGATGTTTTTGATTTAATAAGAGAAAATTTATTATCTAACAAATTAATATACATCAGAAGCAAAAAAGCAAAAAAAAATGATAATATTTCTTGCAGCCGTATTCAATTGATAGATTTTAATGATGAGGTAGTAAATATTGCAGAAAAAGTTTATGTTGAGAAGAGTTTGAAGGGCAAAATAGAAAGAAAAGAAAAGATATTATTAGTGTAGGTGATATTATGAAGACTTTATCAATAGTTATTCCAACATACAATGTTGAGAAATATTTAGAAAGATGTCTTGATACATTGGTTTTTGATGAAAAAATACAAAAAGACATAGAATTAATAATAGTAAATGACGGAAGCAAAGATAATTCTTTAAAAATTGCAAGACAATATGAGAAAAAATACAAAGACTCAATAGTTGTAATAGATAAAGAAAATGGAGGTCATGGATCTACTATTAATGCGGGATTAAAAGTTGCCACTGGAAAATATTTTAGAGTTATAGATTCTGATGATTGGGTTAATATAGATGATTTTCCAAAGTATGTTAATGATTTGAAAAAACTAGATGAAGATATAGTTTTAACTAATTATTCTAGAGAATTATTATACACAGGTGAAAGCATAAAGTTTGAATATAAAAACTTAGAATATAATAAAACATATGATTTAGATAAATTCGATTATTCCAGTTTGGGATTGGATTACTTTTTTATGGCAACATCAACATTTAAGACTGAAAAATTAAGAAAATCCGGATTGATGCTAGATGAAAAAACTTTTTATGTTGATATGGAATTTATATTATTACCATTCTTAGAAATGGAAGATATGATTTACTTGAATTATGATATATACAGGTATTTTATAGGAAGGCCAGATCAAAGTATAAATATACAAAGTTATGTTAGAAATCGTTCTCATCATGAAAAGGTGCTAAAGAGATTATTGGAATTTTATTTAAACATTCCTAAAAGTAACAAACGAAAGAATTATATTTTTGAAATAATTTCTCAAATGTTAAATTCACATTATATTATATATTGCAAAGCAAAATTAAACTCCAAAAAAGATATTAATGAGATAAGAATTTTTGATAAATACTTAAAATCTAATTATCCTGAATTTTATAATGATATAAGGCTAAAGCATAGATTTATAAAATGGAATCAAAAAACAAATTTTATATTTTCTCAGTGTAACAATAACTTACTTAGTAAGTTAGCAGATAAAATTGAAAATAGGGTATCTAGGAGGAATGGACAATATGAAAAATAAAAAAGGCTTAGTTATTAGTTGGTATTTTCCCCCAATTAATTCTTCAGAAGGGTTATGTACATTTAAATTATTAAAAAATTCAAAATTTAAATATGATGTTTATACGCAAAAAAACAATAAAAGTTGGAGTTATGACACTAACGAAGATAAATTAACTTCCAAAAATATTAATCCTATTTTTTCTGAAACTGATGATATAGGAATGTGGGTAGAAGAAGGCATCAATAGATTTAAAAATAAGCTGAGCGATTATAACTTTATAATGTCTAGATCGATGGCCCCTGAATCTCATGAAATAGCATTGGAACTGAAAAAAATTAATCCTGATATTCCATGGATTGCGTCATTTGGAGATCCAATTACGAATAATCCATATATGAAACTTATTAAGCAGGAATCACCATATAAAGTTAAGGGCAATGGAATTTTATCATTTTCTGTAAGATATATATTTTCTCCAAAAAGAATATTGAAAAATTTATTATGGAATTATAAAAACAAAAAATATATAAATAATCATACAAGAATAAAAAAAGATGAATTATTACAAAATGATGTCTTTAAAAATGCCGATATAATAATATTTAATAATAAATATCAAAAAGAATATATGTTAAATGGTTATTCACAGGAAATTAGAGATAAAGCCTTAATTTTACCGCATGGTTATGATGTTGATTTTTATAGTAAGGGAAAAATTAGAAAAAATAATAAGTATGTAATTTCTTATTTAGGTCACTTAGATGATATTAGGACTCCAAAAAATTTTTTGATAGCATTAAATAGATTAAAACATGAAAGAAAAGAAATATATGATAATTTAGAAATAAACATATATGGCAATATGTCTGATAAGGATAAAATTTATCTTGTAGATAACGATTTATGTGATGCTGTTAAATTTAAAAAACCAATTAAGTATTTTGAAAGCCTAGAAATTATGAGACAAAGTGATTTGTTGTTATTAATTGATGCTAACTTGGGATTAGTAAATTCTGAAAATATATTTTATGCAGCTAAATTAGCTGATTACATAGGATCTGGAAGTAGTATTTTCGGAATCACAATGCAAGATGGTGCTAGTGCAGATATCATTAAGGAAAATGGCGGTGTTATTTCATCTCATAGTGTTGATGATATATATAACAATCTGGTTATGATATTAGAAGGAAAAAAGAAAATAAAAATCATTGATAAAAATAAAAAGTATGATATGAAAAACATTGCAAATAAATATGATGAAAGAATAGTAGCACTTATTGAGGATAATAAATGAAAAAAGATATAGCTGTAGTTGTTCAAACTTTAGTTCAGTTTTATAATATAAGAAATGGTATAGATGAATTAAAAAAGAAAAATATAACGTGTGACATTTATGTTCCAACTTATGAAGATTCAGAGGGATTTAAAGAAATATATGATGCAACATATAATAAAATAGTAGATATGGGATATCCCGTAAAGAGAAAGGCAACTAGTACAGAATATAAAATATTGTTAGAGGCTTATCCAATAGATCATATAATCAACATAAAACATAAATATAGATTAAATTATTTATATGGATCATCTGTTGGAACTAAACCCAATATAGGTTTGTTACCAGATTTTTATTTACATTACGATGGCGTTTTGCTATATAATTATGAAGAGAGTGAATATTTATCTGCATATTGCAAGACATTTTTAATTGGGAATCTTAAGTTTAAAAATTTTTCCAAAAAGCAAAATGACACGGGAAATAAAAAAAGAATATTATATTTACCTACGTATGGAAAATCGTCAGATATAGATTGCACAATTAATTTGGTGGAAAAATTACGAAAAAAATATGTAGTGTATATTAAAGCCCATCATGGGACGGATTTTTTAAAAGAAGAAAAGTTTAAAACAGAATTGTTAAAGAAATCATGTGATTTATATTTTGATTCATCACAAAATATAATTGATTTGTTGTCAGAAGCAGATTTAGTATTATCTGATAATTCTGGTGCAATTTTTGATTCAATATATGCTGGAGTACCGGTTGTGATATTTTCAAAAGATGTAAACAGAAATAAAATAAATGATGACTTTAATACAAAACAATTTGAACTTGTAAAAAATGGGATAATCCCATATACTAGTGATCCTTCTGATATAGAGAAAATAATAAAAGAAGGACTTAAAAATGTCACATTAAAGAAACAAATGAAATATCGAGACGAGAATTTTTATTGTCCAGATGACAAATTAATTGATTTTATAAATGTAATATCTTTATTTTTAAAAGATAAAATAGATAAAAAATATAAGACGTTACATGATAGATTAATGAATTATTATGAAGATTTGAAAAAAGAAAATATTAAAGTGATTAATAACTATGACAAATTAAATTATTTATATAAAAAATCAGAAGAAGAAAAAAAAGATATATATGAGAAGTTAAAAAACATTACTCAGCAAAATAAATTGCTGGATAACAAAGTTAATAGGCTCTATATGAAAATAAGAAGTAAGTTAATATTTGGAGGAAAAGATGGAAAAGATTAAAGTAATGAGTATATTCGGAACAAGACCAGAAGCTATAAAAATGGCTCCACTTGTAAAAGAATTAGAAAGTAGAAAAGAAATAAAAAGCATAGTTTGCGTAACAGCACAACATAGACAAATGTTAGATCAAGTTTTGGAAACATTTAAAATAACACCTGATTATGATTTAAACATAATGAAGCAGGGACAAACATTAGCAGAAGTTACAACAAGAGCTTTGGTAGGATTAGAAGAAGTAATAAAGGAAGTAAAACCAGATATAGTATTAGTTCATGGTGATACCACAACAACATTTGCAGGAGCTCTAGCAGCATTTTATAATCAAGTAGCAATAGGACATGTAGAAGCAGGCCTTAGAACTTATGATAAGTATTCACCATTTCCAGAAGAAATGAATAGACAAATGGTAGATTGTATGACTGATATGTATTTTGCACCTACAAATCTTAGTAAAAGTAATTTAATTAAGCAAAATATAGAAGAATCAAAGATTTATGTAACTGGAAATACGGCCATTGATGCGATGAAAACTACTGTAGATAAAGATTATAGTAATGAAGTTCTAGACTGGGTTGGAAATGATAGAATGATTTTGTTAACAGCACACAGAAGAGAAAATTTAGGAGATCCTATGCGTCATATATTTAAAGCTATAAAAAGAATAGTAGACGAATTTGATGATATAAAAGTTGTATATCCAATACATATGAATCCAAAGGTAAGAGAAGTTGCAAATGAGATATTTTCTAATTGTGATAGAATAAGATTAATTGAACCTTTAGAGGTATTTGATTTCCATAATTTTCAAAATAAATCTTATATAATATTAAGTGATAGTGGTGGAATACAGGAAGAAGCTCCATCACTTGGAAAACCGGTATTGGTATTAAGGGATACAACTGAAAGACCAGAGGGAATAGAAGCCGGAACTTTAAAGCTAGTTGGAACTGATGAAGAAACAATTTACAAAGAAACAAAAAAGCTTTTAACCGATAAAGCAGAATATGATAGGATGAGTAAAGCTAGTAATCCATATGGAGATGGACATACAAGTGAAAGAATAGCTGATGCTATAATAGAAAAGTTTAGTAAATAATAAATTCTAAGTAAAGGGGAAATCTATAATGAAAACTAAATATTTAGTAATAGGTGCTGGAATATCAGGCCTTACATTTGCTAATTACGCAAAAGAAGACTACTTAGTAGTTGAAAAAGAAAAAGAAGTTGGTGGATATTGTAGAACCATCAAAAGAAATGGTTATGTTTGGGATTATGCAGGTCATTTCTTTCATTTTAACACGGATGAATTTAAGAAAAATTTCTTAAGTAAAATGCCAAAGGAAGATATTATATACAATGATAAGTGCACTAAAATTTTATACAAAAATAATTTTATAGACTTTCCTTTTCAGACTAATATTCACCAACTAGAAAAGCAAGAATTTATTGATTGTCTTTATGATTTATTCAATAAAGAGGAAAAAGATAAATATGATAACTTTTTAGATATGTTATATGGTAAGTTTGGAAAATCTATAGTAGAAAAATTTCTTAAACCATATAACGAAAAATTATATGCTGTTGATCTAACTAAATTAGACGTTGATGCAATGGGGAGATTTTTTCCATATGCAGATAAAGAAGCTATAATTAACAATATGAAAAATAGTAAGGTAAATTCATATAATGCAAGCTTTTTGTATCCAAGAAATGGTGCGGCTAGTTTTATAGATATTTTATATAATGAGTTGGATAAAAGTAAAGTTTTATTAAATACTAGTGTTGTTTCATTGGATTTAAATAATAAAGAGGCAAAATTATCAAATGGTGAGACTGTAAAATATGAATATTTAATCAACACAATGCCATTAAATAATTTCTTAAAATTAATAGGTGGACACGACGAGCTATTAAATGAAATGTCATATAATAAAGTGTTAGTATTTAATTTAGGCTTTGATAAAGCATCTCCATTATGTAAAAAAGAGCACTGGTTATATATTCCATCTAAGGATTGCAATTATTACAGAGTAGGTTTTTATAATAATATATTAGGTGATGAGAAACTAAGTATGTATATAGAAATCGGATATAACAAAGATACTAAAATAACTAAAGAAGAAATAGATAAACAATTAGATTTAACTCTTAAAAATTTAAGAGAATCAGGAATTATTAGTGATGATATGAAATTAGTTGATCACGAAACTATTATAATGGATCCAGCTTATGTTCATATTGAAACGGAAACTACTAAGAAAATAGATGATCTAAAAAATGAATTTAGTAAAAACGGCGTTTATACAATTGGTAGATATGGTGCTTGGATTTATAATTCAATGGAAGATTCTATGGTTAAAGCTAAAGAGTTAGCCGAAAAATTAAGATAAAAGTTGCTTTGCAACTTTTTTTGATTATTAAAATATGATATACTTATAGTAGAATTGGAGGACATATGAAAAATAAAGTATTTAACATATTATTAATCGTATTTTCTTTACTATTTTTAATATATCCAACTTCTTATGGAATGATTGATTTAAAAATTTCATTTTTATTTATAGCAATGATAGTATCAATTTTTTATTTTTTAAAAAAAATAAGATTTAAAATTAATATAAATGAAAAATATTATCCGTATATAATAATTGGTTTATGCTTTATTACTAGAGTTATTATTGTATTGATTTTTAATTCTTATATTTCACAAGTTTCAAATTTTAGAGATGCTTTAAATGCAGCAAAAACATTAAATTTTTCCGGTAAATTTTATAAAATTTTCAGTCATTGGACGCTTTATCCATTTATTTTGCATTGTATATTTAAAATTTTTGAAACTTCACAATTGGTAGCATTGTTAACAAATTCAGTAATTTTAACGATAAATTCATTTCTTATATATAAAATAGGTAGTGTGGTGGCGAATAAGAAATTAGGATTTATATCTTCAATAATTTATATAATATGGCCTGCAAATATTCTATATACGTTAATTGTAAATCCTGAAAATTTGGGAATATTTTTATTGCTATTTTCAACATATTTATTTTTAAGACTTGAATATAATAATGATTTGAGTCGAAAAAGAAAGATACTAGATTTAGTTATAATAGGTACATTTCTGGGATTAAGTGTATTTTTTAAAAACTTTGCACCAGTTTTGATAATAGCGTTTATTATATATTATTTTTTATTTGCGTTAAAAAACAATGGCTCAAGAAAGTTTCTGCTTTCAAAAGTAGTTTCAATTATAATTATTTTTGTAATGTTTACATTATCAAAACAAATTATGTTTTTAGCTATAGATAATTTGGTTGGAACTAAAGTTGCAAGAAATATCGTTCCTGGTTTTTTAAATATAGGGTTAAGAGGAGATGGAACGTTAAGTGAAAATAGATGGGTAGTGTATGAAGAATTACTAAATAAGTATGATTATGATTTTAAATTGGCTAATAAGGAAATGACAAATTCATTAATAGAAGATATAAAAAATAATGATAGTGCTGTAAGAAAAAAGGGTTTTTTTGAAAATAAAGCTAATATTCTATTTGGTGGTGATTATACTAGAATTGACTATGTAATTTTATCTTTGGGTAATCATACATATCTTAAATCTTTGTTAAGTAAATATATCATTCCATTAAATAATATATTTTATATAGGTGTTATAACTTTCATGGCAATAGAAGCACTGTTTTTATGAAACAAAAAAATTTAGGTTTAATTTTATTAGAAATTATAATTCATGGATGTGCTTTAATGCTTATAATAGTTGAAGCACAAAATAGATACATGTATTCAATACAACCATTTATGTGTATTTTGGCTTCAAATGGAATTATTACACTAAAAAAAGAAGTATGTAAAAAATTTAGTATATAGGAGTAATTATGAAAAATAAAAAAATAAAAGAAAAAAATATGCCATTAGTAGCATTTCTAATTTCATTATTATTAGGATGTGCTATTATAGTTCCACAAATCATAAAAGGTCATGGTATATTTAATTTAATAGCTGATTTTAATGCGCAACAAATACCTTTTAATAAAATAGTTAATCAATCTTTAAAAGAAGGTTCCTTTTTATGGACGTGGTATAATGAATTAGGAAGTAATTTTATTGGTACATTTAGTTTCTATAATTTGTTTAGTCCATTTAATATAATAGGATATATTTTTCCATCTGGCTGGTTTGAATACTTAGTAGGACCGATTTTGATTTTGAAATATGCTGTAGCTGGGTTAACGTCTTATCTATTTATACAACGTTATGTAAAAGATAAAAAATATGCTATTTTAGCCTCTTTACTATATGCATTTTCCGGATTTCAATTAACTAATACATTATTTTATCATTTTCATGATATAGTAGCCCTTTTCCCATTATTGTTATATGCATTAGATAGGTTAGTATATGATGATAAAAAAACTATTTTTGGCCTTGTAGTAGCTTTGCTTGCGATTACAAACTGGTTTTTCTTTATTGGAGAAGTGGTTTTCGTAATAATATATTATATTATTAAACTTATAACAAAAAGTTATAAGTTTACAATTAAATCATTTATTAGCATAATAATTGAGTCTCTTTTAGGAGTTATGCTAGCTGCTTTCGTTTTATTACCATCGGTGCTATTTACATCGTCTAATCCAAGAATTAGTAATGGTTGGAATGCAACTAGTATGTTAAGATACTCTGATTCCGTTTATTTAGAATTAATTCGTTCCATGGTTTTACCATCACAAATAATGAGTTTCACTGCAATAATAAATTCCGCTAACTATTCTAGTACAGAGCTTTTCCTACCTTTTGTTGGAATGATTTTAATGTTTGCTTATGTTGTTAAAAATTATAAAAAATGGGATAGCATATTTATAATTATATTATTTATATTCATGTTTACACCAATACTAAATAGTTCTTTTTTTGCTTTTACTAATACTTATTATTCTAGATGGTTTTATATGCCTATTTTGATTTTTTGTTTAGCATCTGCTAGATGTTTAGATAATAAATGCAAGTTAGAAACTGGAATAATAATGAATATGTTGTTAATATTTACTTTTTGTTTATTATCCTATGTTTATATCAATAAATATAATGTTCAACAATTTATTTTCAATAGAAACTATTTTTTAATAATGATTATCATTACTATTTTAAACATTTGCTTAATAATGATTATCAATGGATTAAAAAATTGGGAAAACAAGTTTAAAATGTTGTTTATTTGCGTTTGCGTATTTATTTGTATATGGGGAAATTATACAATATATAAATATAAGCAAATAGATAAATCTTCTATAGAATCATACGAAAATTATTTAAATGTTAATGAAATATTAAATTTTCAAAAAACATATAGAACTAATAGTTCGGATAGTTGTCCGTACAATTATGGTTATTTAACGAAAACTAGTAATTTAAAGTCGTTCAATAGTAACATTAATGGATCTTCATTTGAATTCTATAATAGTATTGATTATGGAAGAGGTGTTGCTACAATAATTAAACCTAGCGATAAAAAATTAAATGACTTTTTAGGAGTTGAATATGTAATAAGTTGTGGAAATGATAAACTAGAGGAATATGGATACACATTTAAAGAGAAAAAAGGAACATTTTCTATTTACCATAACGATGATTATAAAAAATTTGGTTTCAACGTAAATAAATATGTTTCTACTAAGGAGTTTAAAAAGTTAAGCTATGAAGAAAGAATTGGTGCTCTGAATAACTCTGTTGTATTAACGAATAATCAAATAAAAAAATATCATTCAATTATAGCTAATGATGCGAGTTATGAATTGAATGAGTATAAATTTATGAAAAATGGGTTTAATTCAAAAATAATATCAACGAATGAAACTTTAGCAATATATACAATACCATATGATGATGGATGGTCCGCTACTATAAATGGAAAAAAAGTAGATATAGAAAAGGTTGATAATGGATTTATTGCTGTAAAAATAAATAAGGGTAAAAATGAAATAAAATTCAAATATTTTCCTAAAGGTTTAAAAGAGGGGTTAATGATTTCAGGAGTATCATTGATTATATATATAATTTATGTTATTCTTTATATGAAAGGTAATTGGTGTTGTAATGAAAAAAGAAAGCAAAATTAGTACTTTATATGTAGTAATACCTTGTTATAATGAGGAAGAGGTATTGGAGGAAACTACAAAACAATTAAAAAAGAAAATGGAAAAATTGATTAAAGATAAAAAAATTTCGGGAAAAAGTAAGGTTATGTATGTTAATGATGGATCAAAAGATAATACGTGGTCTTTAATTAAAAAAATAAATGAGAAAGAAGCTTTATTTACTGGAATTACATTATCTAGAAATAGAGGACATCAAAATGCATTGTTAGCAGGTCTTATGACCGCAAAAAAATATGCAGACGTTGTAATAAGTATGGATGCTGATTTACAAGATGATATAAATGCAATGGATGAGATGATTGAAAAGTATAATAATGGAAAAGATATTGTTTATGGAGTTAGATCATCTAGAAAAAAGGATACATGGTTTAAAAAAACAACTGCCCAAGGATTTTATAAATTTATGAAAATGATGGGTGTAGATGTTGTTTATAACCATGCAGATTATAGGTTAACAAGTAAGAGAGTACTTGATGAATTTGAAAATTTTAAGGAAGTAAATTTGTTTTTAAGAGGAATGTTTCCTTTAGTAGGATACTCATCAGACGTTGTTTATTATGAGAGAAATGAAAGATTTGCTGGAGAATCAAAATACCCTCTAAAGAAAATGTTGAATTTTGCCTGGGATGGAATAACTTCGTTTAGTGTAAAACCAATTAGGTTAGTGTTGAATTTAGGAATATTAATTTTCGCTATAAGTTTATTGGTGTTATTATATTGTTTAATTGTTAAGGTGTGTGGAAAAGCAGTGACTGGTTGGACTTTTGTTGTAGGTTCAATTTGGTTAGTTGCTGGTATTCAAATGTTATCTATTGGAATTATTGGGGAATATATTGGAAAGATATATAGTGAAACTAAAGCTAGGCCAAGATTTATTGTTTCTGAAAATTTAGAGGAAAAAAATGAAAAAAATAATTAATTTATATAAGAAATACGAAGAGATAATTAACTATTTGATAGTAGGAGTTTTAACAACTGTTGTTAGTTTAGTAGTTAAATGGGGATTATTATTTACTATTTTAGATCCTAAAAATTCAGTACAATTACAAGTTGCAGTAGTTATATCGTGGATTGCGGCGGTTGTGTTTGCATACATTACAAATAGAATATTTGTTTTTAAAAGTAAAAGTAAAAAAATATTAAAAGAGATTACAAGTTTTTTTGGTGCGCGACTATTAACTTTAGGATTAGAGATGCTTATTATGTGGTTCTTTGTTACATTTCTAAAACTTAATAGTGATTTATGGGTTTTGATGTGGACTATGGTTGCTCAGATTCTGGTAATAATATTTAATTATATATTCAGTAAATTGTTTGTTTTTAGAAAAAAGTAAATATCTAAATAATTAGATACTTACTTTTTTAAACATTATTTCCTATTTTA
>ERZ827043.1994-NODE-1994-length-18807-cov-3.160463_pt1 | contig 18807 bp, 15 predicted proteins | sample MGYA00519923_ERZ827043 | MGnify/ENA primary metagenome ERZ827043 (study PRJEB31778, sample SAMEA3449251) | human gut metagenome | biome: human gut; feature: human-associated habitat; material: faeces | place: United Kingdom | collected 2010/2012 ...
CGCAACGCCGTGAAGGAAAAACGCTACGATAATGTGGATGTCCGCAGCGAAGCGCGTGATCGGATCACGAAGTATCTGGTCAAGAAGACCGGAAAGCGGCCGATGGTGCTGCCGGTCATCCTGGAGATCAACGGCGGTGCGGAGTCCTTCGTCGAGAATTACGAGAAATAAGCGGTTTTTGAGTTATTCGTGTTTGACAGATGAACGTATAAACACTATAATAACAGAAACGGGAGAGCGAAGAAATTCTCTCTCCCGTTTCTGTTATACACAGAGAAATGAACATGGTTCGACGGTTGAAATTTAGCATGGCAGGATGGTGTTAGAATGAAGTTTTTGTTCCAAATCATCAATGGGTTGCACATCGGGAGTATTTATGCCCTGGTTGCCCTGGGGTACAGCATGGTCTACGGCATCGTCAAGCTCATCAACTTTGCACATGGCGACATCATCATGGTGGGCGCTTATGCGGCGTATGTGCTGCTGGTGCTCTGCGGCCTGCCCGTTTGGGTCGCTGTGATCGGGTCGATCGTCTTTTGTGCGCTGGCGGGCGTGCTGATCGAGCGCATCGCGTACAGAAGACTGCTGGTGAAGGAAGCGCCGCGCATTTCACTGCTGATCACAGCCATCGGCGTGAGCATTTTCCTTCAGAACCTGTTCCAGCTGATCTTCACTTCCTCCGGCAAATCCTTCCCTTCCATTTTCAACTACGAACCGATTGTGATGGGCGAGAGGCAGGTCAGCATCGTCTCCCTTATCACCATTGTCACGACCGTGGTGCTGATGGTGCTGCTTCAGCTTCTGGTCAAAAAAACCCGTTTGGGCAAGGCGATGCGCGCCGTTTCGGAAGACGCCGGCGCGGCCAAGCTCATGGGCATCAACACCAATTCCACCGTTTCCTGGACCTTTGCTATCGGCTCTGGGCTGGCTGCGGTGGGCGCTGTGCTCTATTCCGCATCCTATCCGCTGATTGACCCTTACATGGGCTCCATGCTGGGCCTGAAAGCCTTTGTCGCCGCAGTGCTTGGCGGCATCGGTTCCATTCCCGGCGCGATGATCGGCGGCTTGATCATGGGCGTGGCGGAATCGCTGACGAAGGGATATATCTCTTCTACGCTGTCCGATGCGGTGGTGTTCGGCATCCTCATCATCGTGCTGTTGCTCAAGCCGAGCGGCATCATGGGTAAGAATGTGAAGGAGAAGGTGTAACGTATGAAAAAAGAAAATCGCGTGCTCCAATTCCTTACCTCGAAAAAGGCTCGTTCTTACCTGCTGATTGCAGTGCTGGTTGTCGCTTTGTACGTTGTGTTTAATCTCCTGATCGGCGCAGGAGTCATCAACCGCTATTATGAAGGCATTGTCCGCCTGATTTGCATCAATATTATCATGGCGGTCAGTTTGAACCTGGTTTGCGGTTTTATGGGCCAGCTGGCACTGGGCCACGCGGGTTTCATGTCTGTCGGCGCTTATGCCGCTGCGTTGTTTACGATGAACTCCGGCCTGCCGGAGGCAGTGGCGCTGCCGCTTTCTTTGATCGTCGGCGGATTGTTTGCTGCAGTGATCGGCTTTATCATTGGCATTCCCGCGCTGCGCATGCGCGGCGACTATCTGGCTATCATCACGCTGGGCTTCGGCGAAATCATCCGCGTGGTGGCCAACGCCCTGCCGATTACCGGCGGCGCGATGGGACTGAGCGGAATTCCTGCCTACACCAATTTCACCAATGCCTATTGGGTGATGATCATTTCTGTCTTTGTCATCTATGCCTTTATCAAGTCCCGTCATGGCCGTGCGGTTCTCTCGATTCGCGAGGACGAGATCGCGGCGGAAGCTTCCGGCGTTCGCACTACCTATTATAAGATGATGGCGTTTGTACTGGCGGCCTTCTTTGCGGGAATCGCAGGCGGCCTGTACGCGCATCAGGTGGGCGTGCTGGCGCCTTCCAAGTTTGACTTCAACTATTCGGTCGAGTTCCTGGTCATGGTCGTGCTGGGCGGCATGGGCTCCATTACCGGTTCCATCATCGCTGCAACCGTTCTGACCATTCTTCCCGAAGCGCTGCGTGGTTTCTCCGATTATCGCATGCTGCTGTATTCTGTAGTGCTGATTGTGATGATGCTCTTCCGCCCGACGGGCTTGCTGGGAACCTATGAGTTCTCGCTGACCCGCATGCTTGGCTGGAAGCCTAAGCACCGCGAGGGCAAGAAGGGAGGAGAAAAGGCATGACCCAGATTTTGAAAGTGGAAAACCTCGGCATTACCTTCGGCGGTCTGAAAGCAGTTCAGGGCGTTAATCTTTCGGTCAACCAGGGCGAGATTATCGGATTGATCGGCCCGAACGGTGCGGGCAAGACGACAGTGTTCAACATGCTCACCAATGTTTATCAGCCCACGACCGGCTCTATCGAGCTGGAAGGCCGCTCCATCGTCGGTAAAAAGACCTATGAGACGACCGGCATGGGCATTGCCCGTACCTTCCAGAATATTCGTCTGTTTAAGGATATTTCGGTCATTGACAATGTCAAAATCGCCATGGATCAGTCGATCCATTACAATATGATGGAATCCATCCTGCGCCTTCCCAGATATTGGAAGGAAGAAGCAGAAGTGGATCAGCGGGCGCACGAGCTGCTCAAGGTGGTCGGATTGGATGATCTGGCGCAGAGCAAAGCGCGCAATCTGCCCTACGGTCAGCAGCGCAAGCTGGAGATTGCGCGTGCGCTGGCAACCAAGCCGAAGCTGCTGCTGCTGGATGAGCCTGCTGCGGGTATGAACCCGACCGAAACCCATGAGCTGATGACCACGATTCGCGATATTCGCAGCCGGTTTAATATTTCTGTCCTGCTCATTGAGCATGATATGGGATTTGTCATGGGGATCTGCGATCGGCTGTATGTGCTGGATTACGGTGTGATCATCGCAGAGGGTCTGCCGGAGGAAATCCGCACGAACCAGCGCGTCATCACCGCGTACCTGGGAGGAGAGTGAGCAGATGGGAAACATGCTGAAAGTGGAGGATCTCCACGTTTACTATGATGCGATCCATGCCATCAAAGGAATCTCCTTCGAGGTGGAAGAGGGCGAAATCGTCACTCTCATCGGTGCAAACGGCGCGGGAAAGACCACGACGCTGCACGCCATTTCCGGTTTGCTGAAGCCCCGCAGCGGCAAAATCAGCTTCCTCGGGCAGGATCTTCTGGCGACCAAGCCTTACCGTATCGTTCGGGACGGATTGGCGCAGGTGCCGGAGGGGCGGCGTGTGTTCTCGGAGCTCACCGTGCAGGAGAACCTTGAAATGGGTGGCTATATCCGAAGAGACAAGGCGGGCATTCAGGATGATTACGACATGGTTTTTGAGCGCTTGCCGCGACTGAAGGAGCGGCGCAAGCAGTTGGCCGGTACGCTCTCCGGAGGCGAACAGCAGATGCTGGCCATTGGCCGCGCACTGATGTCCCGTCCCAAGATGCTGCTGCTGGACGAGCCTTCCATGGGACTTTCTCCCATATTGGTTAAGGAGATTTTCTCCATCATTCAGGAGGTCAACGAATCCGGCATGACGATTCTGCTCGTCGAGCAGAACGCGAAGATGGCGCTCAATATCGCCAATCGCGCTTATGTGCTGGAAACCGGCAGCATCGTCATGAGCGGTGACGCCAACGTGTTGTCGAACGATCCCAAGGTCATCAAGGCCTATTTGGGCGGCTAAAAAACACATTTTATTATGGGCACAACGGATGCTTTCCGCTGTGCCTCATTGATGTAAAAGAGGTCATCATGATACTTGCAGCAGAACATATCTCCAAAGCTTACACGTTGAAAACCCTTCTGACCGACGCCACGCTCTATATCGAGGACGGGGATAAAATCGGCATTATCGGCATCAACGGAACGGGCAAGAGCACCTTGCTCAAAATCCTAGCCCGTCTGGAAGAGCCGGATGAGGGGACTGTCACCAAGGGCAGCAAGGTGCGCATCGGGTACCTTCCGCAGAATCCGGAATTCCGTCCCGGGGCAACTCTGCTGGAAGCGGTCTTTGACGGAGTCGGTGCAGATGTGCGTGAACTGAAAAGCTATGAGGCGCGCACGATCCTGACGCGTTTGGGCTTTGCGGATATGGAACAGAAGGTCGATCATCTTTCCGGCGGGCAGAAGAAAAAGGTCGCGCTGGCTGCGGCACTTGTCCGCCCCTGCGAACTGCTGATTCTGGACGAGCCGACCAACCACCTGGACAGCGAGATGGTTGCCTGGTTGGAAAAAATACTGCAGTCCTTTTCCGGCGCGCTGGTCATGGTGACGCACGACCGCTATTTTTTGGAGCGCGTGACCAACAAGATTGTCGAACTGGATCAGGGAAAGCTCTATACCTATCCGGCGAATTACTCGAAATATTTGGAATTGAAGGCAGAACGCGAAGATATGGCGCTTGCCAGTGAGCGCAAGCGCCAAGCGATCCTGCGCGTAGAATTGGCTTGGATGCAGCGCGGTGCGCGTGCCAGAACCACGAAAGCGAAGGGACGCATTGAGCGCTTTGAGCAGCTTTCTGCCGTCGAAGCGCCCAGGGCGCAGGAAAAGGTCAGCATTGGTTCGGCTTCCTCTCGGTTGGGACGCAAGATCATTGAAATGGATCACATCACCAAACGGTTCGGGGAGCGTATACTGATCAACGATTTTACCTATATCCTGCTGCGCGACGATCGCGTGGGTATTGTCGGGCGGAACGGCTGCGGAAAGTCTACACTGCTGAATATGATTGCCGGGCGTGTGCAGCCGGATTCGGGCGCGATTACCCGAGGGGAGACCGTTCGCATCGGTTATTTCGCACAGGATAATTCCGACATGGACGGCGAAATGCGTGCCATTGACTTCATCAAAGATATTTCCTTGAGCGTGGAAACCGACGAGGGCACCTTGACGGCCACGCAGATGATGGAGCGCTTTTTGTTCAACGCCGATCTGCAATACACGCAGATCAAGCGTCTTTCCGGCGGCGAAAAGCGCAGGCTCTATCTGCTCTCCGTGTTGATGAGCGCGCCGAACGTGCTGCTGCTGGACGAGCCGACCAACGATCTCGATATTCAGACGCTGACCATACTGGAGGACTACCTCGATCACTTCAACGGTGCGGTCGTGGCAGCCTCCCATGACCGATATTTTCTCGATCGCCTGATGCAGCGCATCTTCGCCTATGAGGAAAACGGCGTGATTCGGCAGTATCCGGGCGGATACAGCGATTATCTTGCGGCGCGTCCGGAACCGGTGCAGGTCAAAGAAGCCAGGGCTGAAAAAGCGCCTGCCACACCCTCCCGGACGAAGAAGGCGAAGTTCACCTTTAAGGAGCAGCGTGAGTTCGAGACGATTGACGCAGATATTGCCGAAGCGGAAGAAAAAATTGCGCAGCTCGATCAGGCGATGGTGCAAGCGCAGGCGGATTATGTGGCTCTTCAGGAGTTGACGGCGCAAAAAGAGGAGGCGGAGGCGAATCTTGAGCACCTGATGGAACGCTGGGTCTATCTCAACGACCTTTACGAGCAGATGCAGGACGAGCAGAATGGATAAATACGAAGCGCTGCGCCAAACCTTTGGCTATTCTTCCTTCCGGAGTGGCCAGGAACAGATTGTCGATGCGCTGCTTTCCGGCAGGGACGCGCTCTGCGTCATGCCGACGGGTGCGGGCAAATCAATCTGCTTTCAGATTCCCGCATTGCTGCTGCCCGGCGTTGCGTTGGTCATTTCGCCTTTGATCTCGCTGATGAAGGATCAGGTGGCATCGCTGAATCAGGCCGGAGTGCGCGCGGCCTATCTCAATTCCTCGTTGACGCCGCGGCAGTATGCGCACGCCATTGAAAATGCGTGCAGCGGGATGTATAAAATCATCTACGTTGCTCCGGAACGACTGGAAACCTATGAGTTCCGGGAGCTTTGCAGGGAAATCGAGGTTTCGCTGCTGGCGGTGGACGAGGCGCACTGCGTCTCCCAATGGGGGCAGGATTTTCGCCCGAGCTATCTGCGCATCCGGGCGTTCATCGAGTCGCTGCCCAAGCGCCCCGTTGTGGGCGCGTTTACCGCGACAGCGACCGAAGAGGTGCAGGCCGACATCGTCAAATTGCTGAATCTTCAAGATCCATTCCGCATGACGACGGGCTTTGATCGGCCCAATCTTCGCTTTGAGGTGCGCACGCCGCACAAAAAGGACAGTGAGCTGCTCGATATTCTGGCGGAGATGCGGGATCGCAGCGGCATTGTCTATTGCTCGACGCGGAAAAACGTGGAGGAAGTGTGCAGCCTGCTTTGCGCAAACGGGTATGCTGCGACGCGCTACCATGCCGGTTTGGGCGATGCAGAGCGCCGGGACAATCAGGATGATTTCCTCTATGACCGCAAGACGGTCATGGTGGCGACCAACGCCTTCGGCATGGGCATCGATAAGTCGAATGTGGGCTTCGTGATTCACTACAACATGCCGAAAAACCTGGAATCCTATTATCAAGAAGCGGGCCGTGCGGGACGCGACGGCAGCGATGCGGTCTGCATTCTGCTTTACAGCCCGCAGGACGTATTTACCAACAATCTTCTGATCGAGCGGGAGAGCGACAACCCGGAGCTTTCACCGGAGGAAGCCGCTGCCGTTAAAGAGAAGCTGCGCTTGGGACTGCGCCGCATGACGCAGTATTGCACGACGACGGGCTGCCTGCGCAGCGATATGCTGCGTTACTTTGGCGAGCAGGCGAGGGATTTTTGCGGGAACTGCTCCAATTGCTCGGCGGAATACCGCGAGGAGGATGCGACGCAGGCAGCCAGAGCGATTTTGGAATGCGTGATGGAACTGCGTCAGCGCTTTGGCAGAACGGTGGTCAGCGAAGTGGTGCGCGGACGCAAAACTGCGCGGATTGCCAAGCTGGGGTTGGATCAATGCCGCAGCTTCGGCGTCTTGCAGGGACAGGATGAACGGGAAATCCGCAGCCTGATGGACACCATGACGGAAAAGAATCTGCTGGCGGCGGATGGTTCGGAATACCCGGTTGTTCGCTTGGGCGCGGAAGCAAAGGATTTTCTGGACGACGGCCTTGCATTTTCCATCCGTATTCGCACGGATGCAGCGCAGAAGGATGCGGATGCGGCGGCTTCACGCAAAACGACAAAGCAGAAACGCGGCGGGGAAGTCGAGGATGGAAACCCATTGCTGGCAGATTTGCGCAGGCTCCGCCTTCAGCTGGCGGCGCGCGCACATGTGCCGGCCTACATCATCTTCTCAGATGCGACGCTGCGCGATATGTGCGCAAAAAAGCCCGAAACCCGGGAAGAATTCCTTCAGGTTTCGGGCGTGGGGGAGCACAAGCTCAATCGCTACGGCAGAGCGTTTCTGGAGGTAATTCAGAAACACCTGCACGGGCAGAACCAATAGCCGTTAGTCGGTGACAAAGGCCACGAGCAGCTTGAGCGTATTGTCCAAGCCGGAAACGTGCGTCCGTTCGTATCCGTGGGAGGCGAACACGCCCGGCCCGATCAGTGCGTGGCGGAAGTTGTGACCCGCGGCTAGAGAGGCGTCCGCGTCGGAGCCGTACATCGGATAGATGTCCACGGCGTACTTGAGGTTGTTCTCGCGCGCCAGCTCGATCAGCTTGCCGGTCATCTCGTAGTTATACGGCCCGCGGCTATCCTTGGGGCAGATGGAAACCATCGTCTCGTCACAGCCGAGATCGTCGCCGACGCAGCCCATGTCCACGGAAAGAATGTCCTCGGCGTCTTCGGGAAGTCCTGCGGCGCAGCCGTGGCCGACTTCCTCATGAACGGTGAATACCAGATAAATCTTTCGGGAGAGAGTCAGATCCCCGGCCGAAACCATCTTGGCCAGCGCCAGCAACACGCTTGCGCTGGCTTTGTCGTCCAGATGACGGCTCTTGATGTAGCCGGAGGGCGTGTTGAACGCGCGGGGGTCGAGAGAGATGAAGTCGCCCACCTCGATGCCCAGCGCACGAACGTCCTCCTTCGTGGAAACGTTCTCATCCAGAACCACTTCGATGGTGGTATCGTCGCGCTTGATGTCGGGAATACCCTTGTAAACATGGCTGGCCGGGGTGGTCAGATAGAAGGTGCCGGTATAGGTGCGGCCGTCACGGGTGTGAACGACGCAGGTCTCATTTTCAACATTGTTGGCCGGATAGCCGCCGATGGCCGTGAAGCGCAGGCGGCCGTTGGGCTTGATCGAGCGGACCATTGCGCCCAGCGTGTCCACATGAGCGGCAACGACCAGCGGGTGACCTTCCCCGCCGATTTCACAGACGACATTGCCCTTGTGCGTCTTGTAGGGAGTAAAGCCGTATCCGCGCAGCACGTCCAGCAGGTATTCTGCTGCGATGTGCGTAAAGCCCGTCGGGCTGGGAATATTGACCAGCTTCATCAGATGATCGACGGCAACGGAAGTATAGGGATGCATATTCATAGCCTAAATCCTCCAAAGAAAAAGAATCCGATTTTATTAATTTGGATTCTATAACGGCTTTTCCTGCCGAAAAAGGACTCAGAGTACAAAATTCCAGATTAAAATGTAAAAACAGGCCGACCCCAACAGGATGAAGATGTGAAAGAGCTCGTGGAAGCCAAAGTATTTCCAGGAAATGCGAGGAATCTTTAACGCATAGAATACGCCGCCGATGGTGTAGACGATGCCGCCGCCGAAAAGCCAGCACAGCCCCCGCATGGGAAGTGCATGGCTCAACGGCCAAATGGCGATCAGCGCGGCCCAGCCCATCGCGATGTAGAATACCGTGGAGAGCCAGCGCGGCGCGTCCATCCAGAAAATCTTGATAAACAACCCGCCCAGCGCACATGCCCACACAATGCCGAACAGCACCCAACCCCATGCGCCATGCAGCGTGACCAGACAGATGGGCGTATAAGTCCCCGCAATCAGCATGAAGATCATGATGTGATCGATCTTGCGCAGGATGCCATGTACCTTATCTGAGATATAAAAGAGGTGATAGGTGGAGCTTGCCGCATAGAGCGCGATCATCGTCGCGCCGAAGATGGCGTAGCTGACGACGTGCCAAGGCGTCATGCCTGCGCCGCGAATGATCAAAAGCACCGTTCCGGCGATGGAAAGCCCCAGCCCGAGTAAGTGGAGCCAGGCACTCATCAAATCCTTTTCTTTATTAAAAGTCATACGTACACCTCCTGCATCTAGTAATGAAAATTATATAACGATGATACGAAAATTGCAAGATGGAATTTTGACCATGGTGGACAAAAAAAGGGAGCGGGATGCTTTTGCATCCCGCTCCCCTCTGAATCTGAATACAGGGTATTGCGTCAATCGGGAATCAACAGACCGAAATTGCCGTCTGCACGGGTATAAACCACGCAGATCTGGTTGCTGGTCTTATCGCGGAACAGGAAGAACGTGTGCCCAAGCATCTCCATCTGGGAGATGGCTTCGTCCACATCCATCGCATCCACCTGGAAACGCTTGGTGCGCACCAGCTGCGGCTCCGATTCTTCTTCCGGCAGGAAAACCTCCACAGGATCGGCATCCCGTTTCATGCGCTTGGCAAGGCGCGTGCGGTGTTTGCGGATCTGGCCTTCCAGCTTGCTCATGGCGCTGTCAATGGAGACATACATATCTGTCGTCGATTCCTCGGCGCGGAGAATTTCACCGGGCAGCGGGATGGTGATTTCGCAGGTGTAGCGGTGGCGTTCAATGCTCAAACGAACCTGCGCTTCGATCTCGTCGTCAAAATAGCGATCCAGTTTTCCGACTTTTTTGTTAATGTAGTTTTCTACTGACGGGGAAGGCACCATCATGTTGCGCATGGTAATGTTTATCCGCATAGTCCAACCTCCTTTTGCCCCGGCATCGGTCGATGCTTCCTCGGGGATTATAGTATAAGGATTCGACAGATAACGTTAGAAATCCTGCCGGAGAAAATATGAAATTTTTACGCTATTTTAACGAATAAATTGTGACCCCGTGGCTGGAAAAAACGACGGGCAAATCTTCAAACAGCGCCGCATCCGCACCGAGATTGTATTCGTATTCCGAGAGCACGACGTGCGTGATGCCATATTTCCCGGCCAATTCTTCCAATGCGCCCTCCTGCGTGTACATGGCGGTGACGTCCGCTGCGCGGTCGGTGTCATAAATGCCGTGGAAATAAAGGAAGCTGGGCGAGCCTTGCACGATGGTGAAGCCGGAAAGACAGGCAAAGGGATTGTTGTGCTCGTCCGCAGTGAGCAGGATGGCGTCCACGGGGAGGTTTTCCCCAGCAAACCTTGCCGCGGCAACCTCCGGGGCGGAGAAAAGCTGATAATCCGAAACCGTCTCCCGGATCAGCGTCAGCGTTCCGGCAAGAAGCCCCGGCGCGAGAATCAGCGTCCCCAGTGCCGCGCGCCCCGGAAGGCCGTGAAGCTTGTGCCACAGCGTGGCCAGGAAGGAAGCAACCACGCCGCAGGACAGCATGTGCACGACATAGAGCAGTTTGTTGTTGTCATAGTCGTTGGGCTGGAAAATAATGAATTCGCAGATCACCCACAGCGGCAGCGCGCAGAGCCAGAATCCGCGCAGTCGCTTTTCACTCAGCAGTGCAAAGGGCAGTAGCACAAACACCAGCCCAATGTTTTTGATGTAGAACCAGAAGTAGGGATCCTCTTTATTGATCCAGTTGAAGCCGAAGTGCAGAAAATGAGAGTTTCCGACCTGCGCAAAGGTGAAGCAGATCAACTGCGGCAGGGAGAACAGCAGCGCAATGCCCAGATACGGCAGATACCGCAGCACGCTCTTCAGCTTCGGCGAAATCCAGAGCTGATGCACAACCGCACAGGCGGAGATCATGCCCAGCGCCATGAAGGAATGCGCGTGGAGCAGCGGAAGCCCGCCGGCCAGCACGCCGAGATAGACGCTGTATCGGGTTTCCTCCTCAAAGGCCAGGCGGTAGAGCAGATACAGGCAGGGCAACAGAATTGACCAGCCGAACAGCGTCGCGCGCTGGGGAATCAGTAAATCGGCAATGGGGTTGACCCAGAGCACGTTATCGGCGACATTGTTGGTCGGTGTTTCGTAAAAAGCCGTAAAGATCCGCGTAAAGTTTTCCGGGAAAGCCTTCGCACCATCCAGAAAATAAGAAAGTCCCAATCCGCCGCCGAGGAAGAAGAGCGCATAGGCAAGCGCCGCACGCTTCGGGCTGCGCAAAAAGCGGTTCATCAGCAGGAAATACCAGGAGAACACTGCGTAAAGCGCCGCCACCATGGGCAGGATATACGCCAGCTTGAGACGCGCACCCAGCATGACATAGGTGGAAGAAATGCTGTCGCACAGGAAGGGATAGCCCATCTTGACGCCTGCTTCAATCGGATAGTTCGGCGGGAAAACGCCGCTGCGTGCAATGGAGGTAATCAGCGGCAGGTGCATGCAGATGTCCCCATAACACGATTGCCCGGTGTAAAGTGCGCCGTCCTCCGCACGCAGCACATGGGTGTAGAGCAGATAAGCACAGAGCGCCATGGCAGGTACGACGCAGGCAAAATGCAGCCGGAGCGTCAGCGCTTCCTCTTTGCCTGTCGGTACGGAGCGTTTTTTTCTCAAAAACCAAAGGGGAAACAGGAAAGCCGTAAGCCCCAGCAGCTGAGACGGCAGCGCAAAGCCCATCACAAACGAAAACAGGGCGGGCAGCCACATTTGTGCAAAGAGCCCCAGGCGCTGATGCGGACCAGCCGCCCTTCGCGCGGCAAAAGCAGAGAAGCATAGCGCACTCCGGCCAGCAGATAGGCCGCAAGGTATAGCACCGCGCAGATATCCCAAAGAACTTGCATTTTCATCCTCCCGACATTAAGATCACTTAAAAGATTATAGCATAGACCTCTAAAAACTTGAATAAGGGGCGGGAAAATGTTACAATCAGGTCAGTCGGGTCGTTTTCATTGTATAGACCCGTGATTTCGGTTCGGGATTGCAAGTTTCTAATGGAGGATAACCCATGGGGAATTTTTTGAAAAAACTGTTCGGTTCGTCCAACGATGCGGAGATCAAGCGCCTGCGCAAGACCCTCGATAAGGTCAATGCGCTGGAAGCAGAGATTCATGCGCTTTCGGACGAGGAACTTCAGGCCAAAACCCCGGCCTTCAAGCAGCGCTTGGCAAACGGAGAAACGCTGGATGCGCTTCTGCCCGAAGCCTTCGCGGTGGTGCGCGAGGCGGCGCAGCGCACGCTGGGGCAGCGCCCGTTTGACGTACAGGTGCTGGGCGGCATCGTGCTGCACCAGGGCCGCATTGCAGAGATGAAGACCGGTGAAGGCAAGACCATCACCTGCGTCATGCCCGCCTACCTCAACGCGCTGACCGGCAAGGGTGTACACATCGTCACCGTCAACGATTACCTCGCCAAATATCAGGGCGAGATGATGAGCAAGATTTACCGTTTCCTGGGCATGTCCGTGGGACTGATTCTCAACGGCATGGATACGCAGCAGCGCCGCCAGTCCTATGCCAGCGATATCGTCTACGGCACGAACAACGAATTCGGCTTTGACTACCTGCGCGACAACATGGTGGTGCGCGCGTCGGATCTGGTTCAGCGCGAGCTGAACTACGCCATTGTGGATGAGGTAGACTCCATTCTGATCGACGAGGCCAGAACGCCTTTGATTATTTCTGGCCAGGGCGATGAGGCAACCGACCTCTATGCCCGTGCCAACGCCTTTGTGTTGCGTCTGCGTAAGGGTGAAGTCATCAAGGACGAGGTAACCGACGAGGAAACCATGACGGGCGATTACGTCATGGATGAAAAGGAAAAGACCGTCAACCTGACCCCGGCGGGCGTGGCAAAGGCGGAAGCGTATTTCGGCGTGGAAAACCTTTCCGATCTGGAAAATACCGACATCAACCACCACATTCAGGTGGCGCTGAAGGCGCACGCGCTGATGCACCGCGATATTGACTACGTCGTCAAAGACGGTCAGGTGGTCATCGTGGACGAATTTACCGGCCGCTTGATGGTGGGCCGCCGTTATTCCGATGGTCTGCACCAGGCAATTGAGGCCAAGGAAGGCGTTGAAGTGGCACGCGAGAGCCGCACGCTGGCGACGATCACCTTCCAGAATTACTTCCGCATGTACCACAAGCTTTCCGGTATGACCGGTACGGCCATGACGGAAGAGGATGAATTTAAGTCCATCTATTCGCTGGACGTGGTGGAGATTCCCACCAACCGCCCCATGATCCGCAAGGACGAAAACGACCTGATCTACCGCACGCAGCAGGCCAAGTTCAAGGCAGTTGTGGAGGACATCAAAAAGACCCACGAAACCGGCCAGCCCGTGCTGGTGGGTACCGTTTCGGTGGAAAAGAGCGAAATGCTTTCCGGCATGCTGGATCGCGTGGGCATTCCGCACACGGTGCTCAACGCCAAGCATCACCAGAAGGAAGCGGAGATCGTCGCGCAGGCCGGCAAGGTGGGCGCTGTGACCATCGCGACCAACATGGCGGGCCGCGGTACCGATATTCTGCTGGGCGGCAACCCCGAATTCCTCGCGCGCCGCGAACTGCTGCGCCAGGGCATGAGTGAGGAGCTGGTGGAGGAAGCACGCGGTTATTCCGACAATGCGCCGGAAGAGGTGCAGGAAGCACGCAGGGCGTACCGCGATCTCGTGGCGAAGTATCGCCAGACCACGGATAAGGAACACGATCAGGTGGTGGAGCTGGGCGGCTTGTACATCATCGGTACAGAGCGCCATGAATCCCGCCGCATCGACAACCAGCTGCGCGGACGCGCCGGCCGTCAGGGCGACCCCGGTAAATCCCGCTTCTATATCGCGCTGGACGACGACCTGATGCGCCTGTTCGGCGGCGAGCGCATTGCCCCGATGATCGAGCGTCTCGGTTTGGAAGAGGACGTGCCGATCGAATACGGCATGCTCTCCAAGCAGATCGAGAGCGCGCAGAAGCGTGTGGAAGGCCGCAACTTCGATATTCGCCGCCATGTTCTGCAATATGACGACGTCATGAACGCACAGCGTGAGGTCATCTACAAGCAGCGCAGAGAAGTGCTGGACGGCATCGACGTCCATGAGCAGATCCACAAGATGGTGGACGATCAGATTGAATACGGCATCGGCGCGCATTGTTCGGAGCATACCATTCCCGAAGAGTGGGATTTCAAGGGGCTGGAGGATTATCTGCACACGCTCTTTGCCTATCCGGCGAACGCCTTTGACAACCTGACGGAAGATCAGTATGCCGCAATCACGCTCAAGAATCTCACTGAAAAGCTCAAGAAGGAAATTTGGGGCGCCTATGCGCGTCTGGCCAAGGAAGCGGAAGCGGCCAATGTCGATATGGGAGAGATCGAGCGCGTGGTGCTGCTGCGCGTCGTCGACCAGAAGTGGATGGACCACATCGACGATATGGATCAGCTGCGTCAGGGCATTGGTCTGCGCGCCTACGGTCAGAAGGACCCTGTTGTGGCCTACAAGATGGAAGGCTACAATATGTTTGAAGAGATGGTGGCCAACATTCAGCATGACGTGGTGCGCACGCTCTACCATGCGCGCATCAACCGCGTGCCGGAGCGCAGAGAAGCCCCGAAAGCCGCGGAAGGCCCTGCGGAGGCAAAGCCGGTGAAGAAGAACGTCCCGGTGCATGCAGCGCAGAAGATCGGCCGCAACGATCCCTGCCCCTGCGGAAGCGGCAAGAAGTACAAGAACTGCTGCGGCAAAAACGTTTGATCCGGAAAGAATAGGCGCGGCAAGGCGGTAAATTTACCGCCTTGCCTTTGGCGTGTTTACAGGAGAAATCTATATGAAAATCAAAGCGGTGCTCTACGACATGGACGGAACCCTGCTCGATACCGAAAAACTGCATAAGCGCGCCTGGACGGTGACGGCGGCAAAGCGCGGCGTTACCATGGGGCCGGAGTTTTATCAGGGCGCGATGGGGCGCAACCTGACGCGCGTGTTTGCACTGATTGAGGAGCTTTATCCCAATATCGGCGATATCCGGAGCTTATATGAAGAAAAAGAGGCGCTTTGCCGCAAGTGGATGGAGGAGGGCGGCGTGCCGGTGCTCCCCGGCGTATATCACACGCTGGGCCTGCTCAAAGCGCTGGGGGTTAAGCAGTGCGTCTGTACGTCTACCTCACGGGACAGCGCGGAGAAAACACTGACTTCCGCAGGCATTTTACCCAAGCTCGACGCGCTGATGTGCGGAGATGATCTGGAAAAATCCAAGCCGGACCCGCAGATATTCCTGCGCGGCGCGCAGAAGCTGAATACGCCCATTGAGGAGTGCGCCGTGGTGGAGGATGCGCCGGCAGGTGTGGAAGCGGGGCTGCGCTCCGGGGCGCGCGTGTTCATCGTACCCGGCATGCTGGAAATGCCGCAGGAATTTGAAGCGCGCTGCACGCGGATCAACAGCCTTTGGGAGCTTCCGACCCGGTTGGAGGAGGCATAGCTCCGTTATTGCCAAACGCCGAAAAAATCGCTATAATGAATAAAATAACAGGAAACTTTGAGGAGTTTTGAAAAATGATCGTAGAACTGGACCGTTTTGAACAGGAAGTCAACGACCTGGAAAAAAAGTTGGACGACGTTGCCTCCGCGTTTGACGTGGACGCGATGCATGACGAACTGGATCAGCTGCACAGCGAGATGGAGCAGCCTGATTTCTGGAACAATCTGGACCGCGCGCAGAAGGTCAATCAGCGCATCAAGACCATCGAGGACCGCACCACCGGCATTGCCAATCTCCGTACCCAGTGCGAGGATATCCGCACGCTGGTGCAGATGTGCGATGAGGAGCAGGACGAAAGCCTTGTGCCCGAAATCGAAGGTGAGCTGGAATCTCTGCGCAAGCACGTGGAAGAAATGCATCTGGCGACGCTGCTGCGCGGCGAATACGATTCCTGCGACTGCATTCTCTCGCTGCACGCGGGCGCGGGCGGCACGGAAGCGCAGGACTGGACGCAGATGCTCTACCGCATGTATACTCGCTATGCGGAGCGCCACGGCTTTACCGTCAAAGAGCTGGATTTCCTGGAGGGGGATGAGGCGGGCGTTAAATCCGTGACCTTTGAGGTCAAGGGCGAAAATGCCTACGGCTATCTGAAGGCGGAGCGCGGCGTGCATCGTCTGGTGCGCATCTCGCCCTTCGATAGCGCGGCTCGCCGCCATACTTCGTTTGCCTCTTTGGACGTCATGCCCATCCTACCGGACGACGGCGGATTGGTGATCCGTCCGGAGGATCTGCGCATCGATACCTATCGTGCCGGCGGCGCGGGCGGACAGCACGTCAACCGTACCGACTCTGCCGTTCGTATCACACACATCCCGACCGGTGTGGTCGTGCAGTGCCAGAACGAGCGCTCTCAGATTCAGAACCGCGAGCAGGCCATGGTCGTGCTGCGCGCGCGCTTGATGGAGCTGCGTGAGCGTGAGGCGCAGGAGAAGATGAGCGATATCAAGGGCGAGATGAAGAAGATCGAGTGGGGCAGCCAGATCCGTTCCTACGTCTTCCAGCCCTACACGATGGTCAAGGACCACCGCACCGGCTTTGAAGTCGGCGATATCAGCAGCGTGATGGACGGCGATCTCGACGGATTCATCACGGCTTACCTCCAGATGCTCTAAGAGATAAAGAAGGTTCAAACACACTTCTAAGGGAGGATGACCCCTTATGAAAAAGAAACTTGCAGGAATTCTGTCGGCGGTTGCGGCTTGGCTGCTGCTGCTTTCCATGCTGCTCACCGGCGTATTCATCTGCACGACCTCACGCGCCTATTACCGGCATGAGTACCAGAAATACGGTCAGGCGCAGAACATCGGCATCGACGATGACGGCTTGATGCGCATCACCAACGCGCTGCTGGATTATCTTTGGGGCAGTCGCGATTCGCTGGATATGCAGGCGGAGATCAACGGGCAGCTGCGCGAGGTCTTTACGCAGCGCGAAAAGGACCACATGGTGGACGTCCGCGCGCTGGTCAGCCTGGCCCGAATCGTGATGGTTGCCTCCTTCGTGGTGGGCGTCGGGCTGTGGATTGCGGCGGCCCGGATCGGTAAAAAGGATAAGGGCGGCATTCGCGCTTCAGGCATCGGTTATCTGCTGGGAGAGCTGCTGCTGATCGTCGCGGTCGGCATCGTGGTGGTGCTCGCCATGCAGGATTTCAATGCGGTGTTCATCAAGTTCCATCAGATTTTCTTTACGAATGATCTCTGGCTGCTGAATGCGGACGATATGCTCATTTTGATGGTGCCGGAACCCTTCTTTGCCGATTGCGCCACGCTGATTGCCATTGTCTTTGGCATCGGAGCACTGATTACCTCCGTGATTGCGATCCTGATGACGGCGCGCGACGGGCACAAAAGGGACAAGGGCGAAGATTGGAAGCTGACGGCGGTAGACGGCGGCGACGGGGACAGCTTTTACCGCATTGACCCTTCCGAAGCGGAAGAGGATGAAGATCTGGATGCGAGCGAAATCTTTGCCCGCCTGGGATTGTCGGACGAAGAGGAGAGCGACGAGGAAGAAACCGTTCCGGTCGATCGGCTGAAGGAGAAGAAAAAAGAGCCGGAAGGACAGATGCAGTCGGTTCAGCAGCCTGCGGCTGTCCCGGAAGCCGTATCCAACCAATGTTTTTTTGATTTGAAATCGGAGGATCGGGATCTGAGAGTGCGGCTGGACATGACGATGGATCTTCGCGTCAGCCGGGGTCAGGACGGGCAGGTCAGCCTGACGATGGATCCCGATTGCAAGCCGAAAATCACGCTGACCAGCGCACAGGGAAAGCTATCCTCCGACGCGGAGCTGTCGGAAGGTGCGGGTATGGAGCAACAAAAGCCGATAATGGACGCGCCCATCCGCGTGCCGGCAGCGGCGCTGGAGCCCGCCCCCTCACCGGAAGAGCTGCTGCGCCAAATGGATGAGCTGATGCAGGGATTCCCAAAGAATAAGGAGGAGCAAGAGGATTGACCTATCAGGAAAAAGTCCGGGAAAAAATGCAGGCTTTGCAGAAAAAGGACGCGCCTTTGCTGCTGGCCATCGAATCCTCTTGTGATGAAACATCTGCGGCCGTGATCTGCAAGCGGGAAATCCGTTCGCTCGTTATTGCGTCCCAGGTGGAAACGCACGCCCTCTATGGCGGCGTGGTGCCGGAGATTGCTTCCCGCGCGCATGTGGAGGCCATTTGCGGCGTGGTGGAGCAGGCGCTGGAAAAAGCGGGTGTTGCGCCGGAAGATTTGGACGGCGTTGCGGTGACCTATGGTCCCGGCCTGGTCGGCGCGTTGCTGTGCGGCGTTTCCTATGCCAAGGGGATTGCTTACCGCTATGGGCTGCCGCTCATTCCCGTCCACCACATCGAAGGACATATTTCGGCAGCTTATCTCGCCCATGAGGATTTGGAGCCGCCTTTCCTCGCGCTCGTCGTGTCGGGCGGTCACAGCCACCTTGTGCTGGTGAAGGATTACGGCGCGCATGAAATCCTCGGGCGCACACGCGATGATGCGGCGGGCGAGGCCTTTGATAAAGCGGCGCGCGTGCTGGGACTTCCGTATCCCGGCGGCCCCACGATCGACAAGCTCGCCATGAACGGAGACGATCATGCGCTGCCCCTGCCCAAGGCCCGGCAGGAAGGGTACAATTATTCCTTCAGCGGTCTGAAAACCGCGCTGCTGCAAGCCGTTGCACGCGCGGAAAAGCAGGGAAGCAAGCCGTCGGATGCAGATATTGCAGCGTCCTTCCGGCGCGCCGTGGTCGAGCAGCTGATCGATAAGGCAGAGCTTGCCCTGCACGAAACCGGCGTAAAAAAGCTGGTGCTGGCGGGCGG
>ERZ827043.2040-NODE-2040-length-18382-cov-115.683254_pt1 | contig 18382 bp, 17 predicted proteins | sample MGYA00519923_ERZ827043 | MGnify/ENA primary metagenome ERZ827043 (study PRJEB31778, sample SAMEA3449251) | human gut metagenome | biome: human gut; feature: human-associated habitat; material: faeces | place: United Kingdom | collected 2010/2012 ...
TTCGGCTGGTTTACTGCTGATGGTTATTGACTGGATTTTTGAGAATTGCTATAGTAAAGTATATCTCTTTCGCCCCTGTCTCTTCTGCTCCCGCCGTTCCGCAGAACAGCGTCATCAAAGAAACGAGTACCAAGAGGTACGCCAGAATCTTCTTCATGTAGCTTCCTTCCTTTCATGTCGGTCGTAAAGAAAACGCTGCCTTCGTTATGCCGCCCAATCCTCCCCTCGTAAGAGGCATAACTTTGATGGCGCCAATGGCATTTTATTGACCGCAAGCATCATTTCACTTGTAGTATAGCGTAACGCTTGATATATGTCAAGTGCTTCAGCTTGTAAACTTACGAAAATCATCCAGCGTTTCCGAAAACGGTTTTCGTTTTGGCTGCACACGCAAAAACGCCTGCCCCTCACGCATCGTCAGGGAGCAGGCATTTGCAATTGCTCGCTTATACTATTTCCAGATAAGAATGCGCCAAGATGCGCCGCGAACTTTGCATTTTGGCTAACACGAATAGAACACCTCGTAGCAGCGCAATTTTTCTGCCGTTCGCGTCGCTCTGCCGCGCTTTGTCCCCAAATCCTTCCGCGGAGGATCAAAAAGACTGCCCGCTCCGCGCAGACAGTCTTCCTTCTATTCGCCGTCAGTTCCCTATCAGTAATGGCACTCCGCCATCTGAATCCTCACATACATCAGCACATTCGCCAGAAACTCGCAGCTCGTCGGGCGCGGCTCGTGCGGCGCGGGACTCCGCCCCATCAACGCGCAGTACACAGGTATGTTCTGCTCCTGCCACGTCTGGTTGACCGCCGTGCGAATCGCCTGATCCACCCCGATGGGCGTGGTGTTGCACTGCTTCGCGACCACCGGGTACACCTCGCCCGTCACCAGTCGCGTCTCAAACGGGCGATTCACCAGCAGCAGCAGCGTTTCCACCAGATAGTTGAACCCCGACAGCCGCGCTGGAACACCCAGACACCGCAGCAGGCTGGCGATATACCACCGCATCGGCGTACCCGGTCTCGGCACAGGCAGCGGCGGCAGTTGATTTTCGGGCGGGCGAGGGGCAAGCTGAGCGTTGGTGGACATCTGGACGAGCGGAATCGCCTGCTGTAGGGGAAAGCCCTGTAAATCAGAAGCCACGATGTAGTACGTCGGCGCGACGTTCACGGGCACGCTTGCCTCACTGCGGCTCTTCACGATTCGGTAGGGTTTGGTATCAAAAGCAGGGTATTTCGCATCATCCACAGGAAAAACCTCCTTAGCAAAGCGTCAGTGTCAGAAAATGGTTATTATAATCAATACACGATACCCTTCACGCATACCATGATTGAAAAACGGCCTTCCAGCGCTGCATCCTGACGCCTAAACTGCACCACTGGAAGTTCTCGTATGCCTATTTTAGCACATTTTGCAGGAAAAGAAAAGTAGCATATGTTATTTTTCGACATATTTCGCGCAAAAATACAGAGAAAACACAAAAGAAGTTGGAATTTACAAAAACACTACATAGGCAATCGTGTATTGCAAGGGGATATTACATGCCTGGTGAATTACAGGTGGAATCAGCGCATCAAAAAGCAGACTTTTTCTTCGGGTTTCCGCACTTCTGTCGCCCGCCCATCGGAATTTCCATTCCTTCCGCCGTGGGGTGAAGGCGTATTATACACTCTTTCCAGATGAAAATGCGGCAAGATGCGCAGTGGCTTTTTGCATTCTGACTAATGCGAATAAAACGCAGCATAGCAGCACTACGTTGCCACGCGAACTGTTGGCTATTTGGCTCCCCTTTTGTGCCATGAAGAATCCTTCTTCGTTTGCCATTGAAAACGAAGCGGGTGGAAATTTTCCAAAGCAAAGCAGCTCTGCCGACTTTCTTCTTTCCGAAAATCAGCAGAGCCGCCAAGATATGCAATTAATGCATTTTTCCTTTATTCCGCCAGCTGTACAATCGCGCCAAGCAGCCCCGGCCCGGTGTGAATCGCCAGTGCGGGACTGACCGGGCTGATGAAGCTCGATACCACGTCGAGCCGCTCCATCAGGCGGTCGCGGAGTTTCACGGCATCGTCATATGCCGCGCCATGCACCACCGCCAGACGCACCTTGTGCCCCTGATAGCGGCGGATGATCTCGTCCACCATCGCCGTCAGCGCGTTGGAGAAGCCGCGCGCCTTGCACAGCGTGTTGTAGACACCTTCGTCGTTCACATAGATAACCGGCTTGATTTGCAGCAGCGAGCCGATTGCGCCCTCAACGCGCCCGATGCGCCCGCCCTTGCGCAGGAACTCAAGCGTGCGGATAACGAACGCGCCCAGCTGATGTTCGCGGCGTTTCTCCAGCAGCGCGATGGTATCCTCCACCGACATGCCGTTTTGCAGCGATTCCGCCGCTTCCAGCACCAGCAGCCCCAGACCGCAGGAGAGCGTTTTGGAGTCGAAAACATGAATTTTCATGTCCTCAAAGTCCTCCGCAAGCAGAGAAACCATGTTGAACGTTCCGGACAGGCTGCCGCTGATGGACAGGTGCAGGATGCTCGTTGCGCCCTCGTCGTGCAGGGTGCGGTAGAGGTTGCTGACATCCTCCGGCAGCGGCAGGGATGTTTTCGGCACTTCCCGCTGAAGCAAATCATAAAGCTGCTCCTGCGTGATTTCGAGCCGGTCGCGGAACTCTCCCTGACTGGTCGCTACACGCAGCGCAACTGTGCGAATATCATATTGACTGAGCTGTTCATCCGACAGATCGCAGGACGTATCCGTCACCAATGCAACCCGTTCGTTTCCAATCTGGAACACGGAATATCAGCCTCCTTCCGTCTGCCGTTATTATACCACAGCTTTGCGCTTTCATCAAGCGAAGCAATCTTGTTTTTCAATTCGGTAACACTTTATCGTTGCAGGGAGAATCGCCACTTTTGAGGCTTCAAGCAAAATGGCTTACGCTTCCTCAATCGTGCAGCCGCCGATGAACTCACGCAGCAGGCTCAGCGGGGGGATTTCCGCCAGCACGCCCTCGTCAATATCCGGGAAGTAGTTCAGCGTCTTAATCAGCCGGCGCGCAGCCAGATAGTTCTCATTCTCCGGCGGAATCGCCTTCAAGAGGTCGTAGGCATAGTGGCGCAGGACGGGCAGCTCGTAGTGCAGGGCGGTGTTGAACATGCGGTCGGCGTTCTCCTGATAGGGGAAAATCCACGTTTCTTCGCCGTGGCGGACACTGGGCCACATCGAAAGCGTGTTGTTCGGCGGCGTCGCGCGGAACTGCATGTCGCGCACGATACGGCGCAGCAGGCGGACATCCGTCGTGCGGATGCGGTTGTGGTCGTCAAGGTTCAAGCATGTCAGGGCGCTGACGAACACGCGGTAGATGGCATCCGTGTGCAGTCCCTCGGACAGCGCCGGATTCAGCCCGTGGATGCCCTCGATAACCATCACTTGCCCTTCCCGCAGGCGAACTGGCGTGCCGCCCGGATTGCGCTTGCCGAGTTTGAAGGAGAACGTTGGCAGCAGGACCTCGCGCCCATCCAGCAATTCCGCCAAATGCTGGCGGAAGAGCGGCACATCCAGCGTGCTGATGGCTTCGAGGTCGAGCGTGCCGTCCTCTTGCAGCGGGATGCTGTCGCGGTCAAGATAGTAGTTATCCAGCGAAATCACCAGCGGCTGAAGCCCGATGACGTTCAGGTGGAGTGCCAATCGCTGGGCGAACGTCGTCTTGCCGGACGAAGACGGCCCGGCAACCAGCACGATTTTCTTGTGCTGGATGGCAATATCCGCCGCAATGTCGGCAATCGCCTTATCGTGCAGCGCTTCATTCAGGCGGATGAAGTGGCGGAAGCGGTGTCCCTCCATCATCTCCGCGACGTCGGCGGCGTTGTTGACGCCCAGCAGCGCGCACCACCTTGTCGATTGGTCAAAGACTGCCAGATGCCCCGCGCGATGCACATACGGCGCAGCTTTCTCTGGGTGATTGGCTGCCGGCAGACGCAGAACGATGCCGCGGTCGGGCAGCCAAGTGAGTTCAAAGACCTGCGTCATGCCCGTGCGCGTCGCCATTGCGCCGTAGAAATATTCCCACATACCGTCCAGCCCGTACATATGGAAGAACGGCGTTGTTCGACGGGAGAGCAGCGTGACTTTATCCGCCTGCCCCTGCGCGTCGAAGTAGGCAATGGCGTCGTCGAGCGTCCATTCTTTCTTCTCAAATGGCAGATTCTGCGCCGCGAGAGCGTGCATCTGCCGGGCGATGGCGCGCGTCTCCTCCTCCGTGATGGCGTGACCGGGCATTCGCAGCAGCACGCCACCGCTGACGCTGTACTCAATGCGGACGCGCTGACCGGGCAGGACGCGGTTCGTCGCCGCAAGCAGGAGTAAGCGCACCGAGCGCTCATAGATGCGCCGGCCTTCCTCCGTGTGCATGGTGAGCAAGTAAAGCAGCCCCGGTTGGGTGACGGGTGCATTCATTTCCAGCACACGTCCGCCCTGCTGGACGGCCAGCACGCCTTCGCGGCTGACGCCGAGCTTTATCAGGCACTGTTCAACGGTCATGCCCTGTTCGAGTTCCATTTTCTTATCTTCACAAGCAATCAACATTCTTTGATTCACCTCGTTTCACCAGAGGCGCTGCCTCTGGACTCCGCCAAAGGGTCTTCGACCCTCTGGACTCCCTTTCGCGCGATTGAGTTGCGCGCATTTTCATACTGCTTTCGCGTGTTGTGCAGGGGTTTCGCGCCTGCGGGCGCGACAAGGGGGCTTTGCGGTCGCCCCCTTGACCCCTTCGCCTTCGCCTCCGGATGTTACTATGTGGTAGTGTTTATTGGGAGAACGAAAGGCACACTAACTAAAAAGCCTTCGATAAAAATCAATTAACAGGAGTGGCGACCGAAGGTTTCCAAAGGGCGACCGCAGACTTCGTCTGTTTTCATTGCCCTTTGGTCGCCTCCGCAGAGGCGATTCCCTCTGCAACAACAAAATCAATTAGCATGGGGGAAATGCCCCCGCAAGGGGTGCTGGGGAGCGCCAGCATCACCGCGAATAAATCCCCGTGAGGATTTCCCGAATGTACGCCTCCCGGTGCGGGAGGTGCGCATCCCTGCGTGCAACCTCTGCCGCGGCTTCATTATCATATGGCACAGAAATCACCGACATCAGCAGAACGCCCGGTTCACGCGAGCCAAAATCCCCCTCAACAATCACCGCGTGGGCTTTCGGGACGCCCATGCTGTTGCCGACGCTGCCCGTGTTGACGATGTAGCCCACATCCAGCGTCCGCAGGAACGGACGGTGACTGTCAGCAAAAACTACGCCGCCGTAAACTTTGCCATTCGCTGTGAAAGGCTGTGCCAGAACACTCTTGTCGTGCTGCACAAGCATCAAGTCCGTCACAGGGCGGCCGTGGAAAAAGCGAAAATGCGTGCCGCTAATCCACTCGTCCATGTCCAGCGGAAGCGTGTTCAGCCAGTTCATGCGCTCTTCGCCCAGCTGATCCCAGAAATAGTTATCCGCGGCGAAGCGCTTGCCGCCGATGCCATAATCCCAGTTGCCGCCGACGAAGCGGGTGCAGTTTGCCCGCACCCAGTCGCATGTCTCGCGCGACTGCGGCCCTTTGCCCACCGCGTCGCCCAGAAACCAGATTTCATCAACGTGATAATCCTTCAGCGCCTTTTCCATTGCCAGCGTCGCCGTCAAGTTGCCGTGCAGGTCGCCCAACATTGCAATTTTCTTCATGCGCGGCCTCCTGCCTTAGTCCGGATAAGCCATGGACGCTTCAGAACAACGGGACAACACGCCGCAGTACGCCGCGGCTTCCTGTTTGGCACCGGTCAAATCATGCTCCAGATAATTACCGCACTCAATTTTCTTCGCGCCGGGAATTTCGCCCTCAAAATCCGCCGCGAAACGGAATGCGTCGCGCACAAGCTGCAAAGCGTCCGCCTTGCTCATGCTGTCGCGGAGGATGAGGTAGAACCCCGTCCGGCAGCCCATCGGGCCGAAATACACCACCTGCTCCGATGCGGTAGAAGAGCGCACGAACGTCGCAATCAGGTGTTCGAGCGTATGCAGGGCGGGCTGCGCCACATAATCCCCCTGATTGGGGAATTTCAGCCGAAGATCGTAGGTCACGCAGTCGCCGTCGATGCGGGAAACATACATGCCGGGCGTGAGCGTATCATGATTGATGGTGAAGGACGCGATTTTTTTCAGCATAGGGAAATCCTCCTTTGCGCATATCTCTTATATTATAACACACTTGACGGCACGGGGCAAGTATTGACTTGCGGGCGATTGCGGGGTATGATAGGGGCGGAGGGGATGCGTTATGTCAATTCTTGTCACAGGTTTTGAACCGTTTGGCGGCAGCAGCAGCAATGCCTCATGGGAGGCAGTTTCGCTTTTGCCGGAGACGATTGCGGGGCACGCCGTATACCGGATGCGGTTGCCGGTCTGCTACGGTCAGGCAGGCGATTTGCTGGTGGAGATGATGCGGCGGATTCGCCCGACCGTCACGCTCTGCTGCGGCGTTGCGGGCGGACGCAAGGTCATCACACCGGAGCTGATTGCGGTAAACTACCGCCGTGCCGCGATTGCGGATAATGCGGATGTGCTGTACGCCGGCGAGAAGATTGACCCGAAGCGTCCCGATGCGCACATGACGCGCCTGAACGTCCTGCGCATGGTGGACGCAATGAATTCCGACGGGCTTCCTGCTGATTTGAGCCTGACCGCTGGGACGTATGTGTGCAACGACCTGTATTTTGCGCTGCTTGACCGTGGGCTGACTGTCGGCGGCGAGGGCGTGTTCGTGCATGTTCCGACGGAGGATGTCGTTTCCGCCGTGGATGCAGCGAAGGGGCTGGAGATTTGTCTGCGAACGGCGCTGGAGGGGTAATGCAGGCTTTTTTCTTCCTTTTTCATATGAAACTTATGCTGCTTGCAGGGATTTCGCGCCTGCGAGAGAAGTCTATTCTATGCAAAGACAGCATAACCACAATTACAAAAATCACCCGTGCATCGGCTTTTCTGCCCCATGCACGGGTGATTTGTTTATTGCAATTGCGCGAAATAGGCTCGGCAGTCATCCGCATCGTGCGCAATCTGCGCGCGCAGTGTCTCGATGCTATCGAACTTCTGCTCCGGGCGCATGAATTTCAGGAATGTCAGCCGGACATTCCGCCCGTACAGCGAGAGGAACTCATCCAGCACATGCGCTTCCACCGTGACGTGCCCTTCCGGCAGCGTCGGATGCCGCCCGACGTTCACCACCGCCGGGAAAATGCCGCCGCTCGTTTCCAGATAACAGGCATACACGCCGAACGCGGGCAGCGCCTTGTGCGGCGGAATGGTGATGTTCGCCGTCGGGAAGCCGATGGTGCGCCCGACCTGCTTGCCCTCTTCGACGCGCCCCGCAATGCTGTAGCCGCGTCCGAGCAGGTTGTTGACCTCGTGCATATCGCCCTGCGCAAGCAAGCGGCGGATGCGCGTGGAAGACACCGTTTCGCCGTCAATTACGACTTCCGGCACAATCACCGTGCGGAAACCGTGCTTCTTGCCGTACTCCTTGAGCATCTGTCCATTGCCTTTGCCGCCCGCGCCGAAGGTGAAATTAAAACCGCACACAATCACAACCGGTGCGTACACCTCCACCAGTTCCGCCATAAAGTCCTCCGGCGACTGATTGGCGCGCGCCCGTGTAAACGTCGTCACGCACAGCCCGTCCACGCCGAAGGACTGCATGACCGCTGCTTTTTCCGGCAGCGTCGTCAGCATCACTGGTTCTTTCTCCGGCGCAAGCACATGCAGCGGGTGTGGCTGGAAAGTGCAGACCGCCAGCGGATACACCATCTCCTGCGCCAGCTCGTCTCCGCGCATCAGCAGCGCCTGATGGCCGCGGTGCACGCCGTCAAACATCCCCAGCACCAGCACGCAGGGGTTCAGGCGCTTCGGGTCACGGATGATTCGCATTGTTCTCCTCCTTCTCCGGCGGAAGCAGGCATTTCCAGACGAGGAATTCCCCTTCCCGCGCCGCCATACCCCAGAATTCGTCCCGCAGATACACGCGTGTGACCTGCCCTTCCGGCAGCGCCAATACGCCGGGCAGCTTCTTCGCGGGCAGCTTCACGCCGTTGCACACTTGCTTGCGCAGCCATTCCGGCGCATCCGCACGCGGCATGTGCTGGATGCCGTAATCCAGCGGCAGCAGGTGACTTTGCAGCGTCCCCTGCGCCTGATACGCTGCTGCTTCCTCCATCGTCATCGCGCTGTCCAGCGTGAATACGCCGCTCTGCGCGCGCAGCAGGAAGCGCATATGCGCCGGGCAGCCCGTCAGCTTCCCCAAATCGTCGCAGATGGAGCGGATGTACGTCCCGCGCCCGCAGCGAATCGTCATGCGAACGCCGTGGTCGGGCGTTTCCTCGTGCAATTCGATGGATTCCACATGCACGATGCGCACCGGGGCTTCGACATTCTCGCCATCGCGGGCGCGTTCGTAGAGGGGCTTGCCGTCCTGCTTGATGGCGCTGAAGATACTGGGGCGCTGCTCAATATCGCCGACAAGGTGCTTCGCCGCTTCCTGCACGGCGGAAAAATCAGGATAATTCTCCCCCGTCGCGATGATTTTGCCCGTCGCATCCTGTGTGTCGGTTGCCGCACCGAACGCGCACTCCGCCACATACGTTTTTTCCTTATCCACCAGATAGTCGAACAGCCGCGCCGCCCGCCCAATCATGATGGGCAGCACGCCCGCCGCTTCGGGGTCAAGCGTCCCGGCATGACCGACGCGCTTTTCGCCCGTCATGCGGCGGACATACCCCACGACGGCGGCACTGGTCATTCCCGGCGGTTTGAGGATATTCAGAAAGCCATTCATGCTTCGGGTTCTTCCTCGTTGGCCGCCGCTTCCGGCTGATTTTCGCTCTGGTTCTTCTGCGCCTGCGCCAGCACCTGCGCGATATGCACGCCATAGGCGATATTCTGGTCGCTGACGAACTGGATTTCCGGCGCATAGCGAATGACCATCTGCTTGCCAAGCTCATGGCGGACAAAGCCTGCCGCGCTTTTCAGCGCCTTCATCAGCGGCTCGCGCTTATCGTCCTCCAGCACGGAGACATAAATTTTGGCATAGCGGAGGTCGCGGGTGACTTCGGCGCGGGTGATGGAGAATGTGCCGGTCACGCGGGGGTCGCTGACCTCGTCGCGGATGATGCGGTCCACCTCGCGGCGGACTTCCTCGGAAATGCGTTCAATACGCTGATAGCTCATGATTTCCTCCTGATGGGATGGTTAGAAAGAGAAAAGAAAAACTTTCGGGATAGATTTGTTTGGAAAGTGCGTCCAAGCCGGGTAGCCAGTCAATGGGTGTCGAGAGGGGCTTTGCCCCTTCGCAGGGTCAAGGGACAGCGTCCCTTGTGGGGTTTGGGGCAACGCCCCAACTGTTCCTCGTCAAACCTATTCAAAGGGAGAAGTCAAGCAAAGTCGCGGCAGCGAAGCGTCCCGCGCCCAAACTTCGCGCTTCCTCAGAAGCGCCCCCAAGCTGCTCTTTTCAACGTTTATGCTGTGTCGCGCAGATGGCGCGACCGAACTGCTTATCTTTCAGACATGGCTGCTTGTTTCCGCAAGCAGGAATTTCGCGCCTGCGGGCGCGAGTCGGGGGCTTTGCGGTCGCCCCCGACTCCCCTTCGCAGCGCTCACCCATGCGGCTTGACTTTTATCGCAACATTAGTTTGCGCATCTGCCGACGCAATCATGCCCTGCCGCAATGGATTTGCGGATGTTTGAAAAAAGGGGCAGGGAAAGCCAAATGGAACTGACTTTGCCCTGCCTCCTGCATTGCGCAAAATGGAATTAGCGCGGGATTTCCTCCATGATGAAGCACTCGACGACATCGCCTTCCTTGATGTCGTTGTGCCCTTCCAGACTCATGCCGCACTCGAAGCCAGCCGCCATTTCCTTGACGTCTTCCTTGTAGTGCTTCAGGCTGCTCAGTTTGCCCTCGAACACGACAACATTGTCGCGCAGCAGGCGAACCTGCGCATTGCGCTGCACCTTGCCGTCGGTCACATAGCAGCCGGCGATAACGCCCGCGCCCGTAATCTTGAACACATTGCGCACCTCGGCATGGCCCAGCAGCACCTCGCGGTACTCCGGCGCAAGCAGACCCTTCATGGCCAGCTCCATGTCCTCAATCGCCTTATAGATGACGGTGTACAGGCGCACATCCACCTTTTCGCGCTCCGCCGCTTCCCGCGCGGACGCATCCGGGCGGATGTTGAAGCCGATGATGATGGCGTTGAACGCGCTGGCAAGGTTCACGTCGTCCTTGGTGATGGCGCCCGCCGCGCTGTGCAGCACATGCACCTTCACTTCGTCGCTGCTCAGTTTTTCCATTGCCTGCTTGACAGCTTCGACAGAGCCTTGCACGTCCGCCTTGATAATCAGGTTCAGTGTCGTCTGCTTGCCGGATTCCATGTTCGAGAACATGTTCTCCAAGCTAACCTTCGCCATCGTCGCCTCGCGGGATGCCTTGACCTTCGCCTTGCGTTCCTCCGCGACCTGACGGGACAGACGATCGTCGCCGACAGCCTGCATCTCGTCGCCCGCAGACGGCACTTCATCAAAGCCCATGATTTCCACAGGCGTGGACGGACCGGCTTCCTTGACCTTCTCACCGCGGTCGTTAATCAGCGCACGGACACGGCCGCTCGCCAGACCCGCAATGATGTTGTCGCCCACATGCAGCGTACCATTCTGCATCAGCACAGTCGCCAGCGGACCGCGCGCCTTGTCCAGCTTCGCCTCGATGATAACGCCGCGACCCAGACGGTTCGGGTTCGCGCGCAGCTCCATCGTGTCCGCCTGCAGCAGAATCATTTCGAGCAGCTCATCAACGCCCTCGCCGGTCTTAGCGGAAACGGGGCACATAATCGTGTCGCCGCCCCAGTCCTCGCAGACGATGCCGTACTTCGTCAGGTCGGTCTTGACGCGCTCCGGATCGGCTTCCGGCTTATCCATCTTGTTAATCGCCACGATAATCGGCACATTCGCCGCCTTCGCGTGGTTGATGGCTTCAATGGTCTGCGGCATGACCGAGTCATCCGCCGCGACAACCAGAATCGCAATGTCCGTCGCCTGTGCGCCGCGGGCACGCATCGCCGTGAAGGCTTCGTGACCGGGGGTATCGAGGAACGTGATATCGCGGCCGTTCATCTTGACCGTGTATGCGCCGATATGCTGGGTGATGCCGCCCGCTTCGCCCGCAGTGACGCGGCTATTGCGGATGTAGTCCAGCAGGGACGTCTTGCCGTGGTCGACGTGACCCATGATGGTCACAACCGGCGGACGCGGCTGGAGGTTCTCCTCGCTGTCGTCGAAGTTCTCGGCGGTCAGCTGATCCTCCGCGGTCACTTCCGGCTTCTTTTCCAGCGTGATGTCAAAATCCGCGCAGACAAGCGACGCGGTATCGAAGTCAATCTCGCTGTTGATGGTCGCCATGTTGCCCAGCAGGAAGAGCTTCTTGATAATCTCCGCGCTGGTCTTGCCGATCTTTTCGCACAGGTCGCGCACAACAATCGTGTCGCCGCTCATGTAGGCATGTTCGATCTTAATCGGCGCCATCATCTGCTGTGCGGACGGCTTTTTCATGCGGCTGCGCTTGCCGCCACGCACCACGTCGTCATCATATCCGCTGTAACCCGCATCGCGGCTGAGCTGCTTGCGGTTGCGCGCCACATGCTCCGGGTCATGCTGACGGACGTAGTTCTTCTTGTTCGGGTCGTAGTTGGAGACGCGCTCCTTGCCCATTGCGGGCGCCATATCCGGCACAGCCGGCTTCGGGCGATTCATGCCCACGCCAGCCGGACGGCCCGTGCCGCCCTGCGGACGCGCCTGGAAGCCAGCGCCCCCTTGCGGACGAGCGCCCTGCGGACGCGCCACAAACGCGCCGTTTCCACCCGGACGAGGCTGGAACGAGCCATTGCCGGGGCGATTCTGCTGCCCCTGCTGCGGACGCGCGATAAACGCACCGTTTCCGCCCGGACGAGGCTGCCCCTGCTGCGGACGCGCGATAAACGCACCATTTCCGCCCGGACGAGGCTGTCCCTGCTGCGGGCGGTTGCCCTGCGCCCCCTGCTGTCCCTGCGGACGGGGCTGCTGCGGCCGCGGCGGACGGATGACATTCGGTGCCAGTCCAACCGGCTTGGGCGGCAGCGCCTGACCCGGCCGGGAGATAATCTGACCAATCGCGGGCTTCTTGGGCGCTTCAGGCTTGGGCTCTGCCTTGGTTTCGGGCTTCTGCTCGCTCTTTGGCGCTTCTGCCTTCGCTTCGGGCTTGGGTTCCGCTTTCGGAGCGGGCTTCTGCTCGCTCTTGGGCGCTTCTGCCTTCACTTCGGGCTTGGGTTCCGCCTTCGGAGCGGGCTTCTGCTCGCTCTTGGGCGCTTCTGCCTTCGCTTCGGGCTTGGCTTCCGCCTTCGGGGCGGGCTTCTGCTCGCTCTTGGGCGCTTCTGCCTTCACTTCGGGCTTGGCTTCCGCCTTCGGCGCAGGCTTCTGTTCGCCCTTGGGCGCTTCCGCCTTCACTTCCTGCTTCGGGGCAGACTTAGCTTCCTGCTTTTCCGCCCGTTCCGCCTTTTCCGCCTTTTCCGCTTCCTGCCGCGCCGCATTCACCGCCGCCTGCTCATCCACGTCGAGCATGACATACGCCTTGGAGTGGTCAGAGAGACGCTTCTCCTCCTCGGCGCGCTTTTCCTGCTCCGCTTTCGCATTCAATGACTTGATAAATCCGTTCTCCAGCGCACGGAGAGACTTTGCCAGTCCGTCTGCGCTCTGACGCACGCGGGATGCGTCATCGCGCACCTTCGCCGCGTCCGTGGTTAAATCCTTGATGGCATCCTTCAGCTTCACTTTCGTCATTCGACGCTTGCACCCCCGCCATGATTTTCCGATTTCATCTGTTGCCCGTGCTCTTCTTTGCCTTCAACGGGAAGGTTCTGCCTGATCTGCTCTGCCAGCCCGCCCGGCGCGACGGCCATTGCCACGCCCGACCGCCCGGTTGCATCCTGAAGCAGTCCCCGCGGCAGCAGCGCCATCTGCACCCCTGCATTGTCGCAGACACCGCGGTATTTATCCTGAGTGGCTTTTGACGCGCCGCTGTCCAGCAGCAGCACGGCGCATCCTCCGCCACGAATGCTTTTCAGGCAGCCATCTTCACCGAAGGTCGCCTGTCGTGCGCGAACGCACAGTCCCATCAGCCCGCGCAGTTTCGTTTCCCTATCCATTGGCGTCAGTTTTCCTCCGCTTCTGTCTGGGATTGGGACAGCTGCGCCAACTCCTGCCGCAGGGCTTCCGCCACGTCGTCAGTGAGCTGCACTTCCAGCTGACGTTCCAGCTGTTTCTGCCGGATGGCGCGCATCAGGCAGCTTTCCTGTCGGCATACATACGCGCCTCGGCCGGGCTTTTTGCCGCCCGGATCCATGGACACGGTGCCGTCCGGTGCGCGGACAACGCGGATGAGTTCGCGTTTAGGCTTGCTCTCCCGGCATCCGACGCACATGCGCATCGGGATTTTCTTCGGCTTCATCAAGGCTCCTTTTGGCGATTGCCGCTTGGGTCAACCGCCGAATCTCGTTTCCTGCTGCTCCCTAAACTTACAGCGTGTCGTCCCCGTCGGCGGGCGTTTCCGGCGCTTCCACACCCTCATAGGGCTGGAAATCCTCCGGCAGCTCCTGTGCCGGCTGTTCTTCATCCTCCACCTGCGGGACGGCCGCCGCCATCTGCTCGGCGTACTGGCTTTGACTCTTGATGTCAATCTTCCAGCCCGTCAGCTTTGCCGCCAGACGCGCATTCTGACCTTCCTTGCCGATGGCCAGGGACAGCTGATTGTCCGGCACGACAACGATGCAGGAGCGCTGACCGCTCGCCTCGGTGTACACTTCGCGGACGTTCGCCGGATTCAGCGCGTTGGCAATGAATTCCGCCGGATTCTCGCTCCACTTGATGATGTCAATCTTTTCGCCGCGCAGTTCATCCACCACACGGGTCACGCGGTCGCCGCGCTGACCGACGCACGCGCCCACCGGGTCAATCAGCACCTCAGTGGAATGCACCGCCATCTTCGTGCGGCTGCCCGCTTCACGGGCGATGCCCTTAATCAGCACCTTGCCGCCAGCGATTTCCGGCACTTCCATCTCAAACAGGCGCTTGACCAGATTCGGATGCGTACGGCTGACGCGCACCTGCGGGCCGCGGCGGGTCATGTCGTCGCCGCGCTGCACTTCCAGCACATAGACTTTCAGGTGGTCACCCATGTTGATGACTTCGCCGGGAATCATCTGATCGCGTTCGAGGTAGCCCTCGGTGCGGCCCATCAGCTCCACCACAGCACCCTTGTCATCCACGCGCGTAACGACGGCCGTCAGGATTTCGTTTTCCTTATCGGCGTACTCTTCATACACACGGCCGCGTTCTGCGTCGCGCAGGCGCTGCATAATGACGCCCTTAGCGGTTTGTGCAGCGACGCGCAGGAAGTTGCGCGGCGTCACGTCCGTCTCCACAATGTCGCCCATCTGGTAGGTGTCCTTAATCGCGCGGGCTTCCTCCAGCGAAATCTGGTCGGCGGGCTTCTCCACTTCTTCCACAATCAGGCGGCGGGTATACACATGAATTTCACCCGTCGCGCGGTCAATGGTCGCGGAAATGTTGTTGGCGGAGGGTTCTGCCTCGCCCTTGGCGCGGTTCTTGGCATACGCCTTTTTCAGCGCATCCTCGACCGTGGCGAAAAGCATATCCTCGCTCAAATCCTTCTCTTGGCACAGCGCGCGGATGGCTTCCACGAGTTCTTTGTTCTGTGGATCTGCCTTCGGCGCAGCAGTTGTCTTGGTCTTTCTCATGACTGTGTCACCCTTCAATAATTTATGCTGTTTCTGATGCGGAAGCTACTTCCGCAATGGTTTTCATTTCCGATGAAAATTGCTTTCTTACGGGGAATCGGCTTGCCGGGTTATTCCTCGCCCAAATCGACGTCTTCGACGCCTTCCATGTCAACCACCGGCTTCACCAGCGAAGCTGCTTTGCGCGCGAAACGCTTTTCTTCGCCCGCGATGGTCAGCACCATGTCCTGCGCGTCAAAGTCCGACAGAATGCCCGTAAAGACCTTCTGACCGTCCACGGCCTTGAACAGGTGAACCTCCACCTCTTCGCCAAGCGCGCGCTCAAAATCTCGATCCTTCTTCAGCGGACGGTCAATGCCCGGCGAGGATACTTCGAGGAAATCGAAATCGTATGATTCCACCAGCGGCATAATGGCGCGGTGATACCGTTCGCAGTCATCCAGCGACATGCCTTCGGGACGATCAACATAGATGCGCAGGAACTTGCCCGTGTTCTCCTTATCAAGGCACACATCCACCAGTTCATAGCCCATTTCATCTGCCAGACGCTGACATTTGGGCGTGACAACGGTCGTCAATTCCGCTTTCGCCATAACTCCTCACCTCTTTCACTGCGGGTTCGTTTTTTCGGAGGACTTTCGCCTGCAATGTGCAGGCAATCAAAAAGAGTGGCTCCCATCACCCGTCAGCACCACGACAGCACAGCGGGCATACCTCTGCCCGTAACACTGTCCCGATGCCGCCAAGCCATGTCCACTCTCAGATGTCAAGCCCTTCTTTCTGCACCCCGAAACACCGGACAGACCCGGCTGAAAAATCGCTTCCCTGAAAACCAGGGCAGCGGTTCATGGATTCACACTTGTCAGTATACCACAGTTTCTCCCGGAATACAAGCATTTTAGCGGCTCTGCGCAACATTTTCCTTCCATTTAGGGCGCATTTTTCACACAAAGCTCTCGTCCTTGCAGAAAACGGGCACAAAATCCTCCGATGCGCTTTCCGGCTCCTGCAAATACCCCGGCAGTCCCAAATCCAGCATATGGTCGCGCACGCGGATATATTCGCGGTTCGTAATCGTCCGCGTCAAGCCCGGAATCGACACGTTGTTGCACGGGATGTACTGCCGCATCAGGCTGACCGGCACACCCTCCGGCAGGTTCTCCTTCACCCAATCCAGCAGCTGGCAGCTTTCGCTCGTCAGACCGGGGAGAATCAGGTGACGGATGAGCGTGCCGCGCGTCATGATGCCGTTCTCATCGTAGACAGGCGTTCCTGTCTGGCGCACCATCTCGGTGATGGCGGCGGACGTGGCGGCAAAATAGTTCGACGCTTTCGCGCAGAGCTGCCCCATCTTTTCGCTCCGGTGCTTGAGGTCGGGCAGGTACACGTCCATCACGCCGTCCAGCATCCGCAATGTTTCGACCGTCTCATACCCCGACGTATTCCACACCAGCGGCACATGCGGACGGTAAATATCCAGCGTCTCCAATATCTGTGGAACATAAGGTGTCGCGGTGATGAAGGAGATGGTGTGCATCCCCATATCCTCCAGCCGTCGCAGAGAATCCGCCAATTCGCGCGGCGTGAAGGGGCGTCCGGCGTTGCGGTGGCTGATGTCGGCGTTCTGGCAGTAGGCGCAGCGGAGCGTACAGCCGGAGAAGAACACTGCGCCCGTGCCGTTCTTGCCGGAAATCGGCGGTTCTTCCCAGAGGTGCGGCGCAATTCGGGCGATGCGCATGGTGGTCGGCAGCTGGCAGAAGCCGTTGCCCGTGGATTCATTGCGCTCGGCGCGGCAGGCGCGCGGGCAGAGGGTGCATTGCATAAAGGGAACCTCCTTGGCGGATGGGTTTTAATGTTGCTTGTGGAAGCCGAAAGGTACACTAACCAATTGGAGTAACAATAAGAATTTACTATGCAAGAGGGCACCGAAGGTTTCCAAAGGGCGATCGCAGACGTTCGTCTGTCTTCTTGCCCTTTGGTCGCCTCCGCAGAGGTGAAACCCCTGCATAAACACGCGGAAAAAGTATGCAGAAGTCACCAACCCAATCGCGCGAACGGGTCAAGGGTCGAAGACCCTTGCGGAGTCCAGAGGCAGCGCCTCTGGCGTCTCCCCCTTCACAGCCACCCCGCATACGCGCCGACTGCGCCGAGCAAATTGATACAGAACCCCATCACCATCAGCGGAACGTTGAGGATCGACGTGCGCCCGCTTTGCGGCTTCAGGGCGAGAATCGCCACATACACCCACGGCAGCATATCCAGCAGGTAGCGGTTGCCGAACTGGAAGCCGCCCAGCGTCTTGTGGCAGACGATAATCATCAAGTGCGCCCCGACCATCAGCGGCAGCCCAATCAGCCAGAACGCATTCCCGCGGCGGCGGCAAATCAGCGCATAGAAATACACGCACAGGAACGTCACCAGCATGGGCGTAATCAGGTAGAACGCCATGCAGTCATACGAATCAAACGCCAGCGGCTGACCTCTCCCCTGATATTTCGGCAGGCGCACCAGCTGCTGCAAATGCTCCCACGCGTACGCCAGCGAAAACTGTCCGTTCTCCGCCAGCTGAAATTCCGGCAGGTAGGTGTGCCCAAATTCCAGCGGATTGCCGAAGCGCAGGTAGTTCAGCACCATGTAACTCGCGGCAATCAGCGCCGCGGGCAGCAGATTCGCCATCTGCCGCTTCCAGCTATGCCGCACGCCGCTTTGGTTGAGCAGATGCACCAGCAACGGAAGATACAGCGCCGCCATCGGTCGGCACCCAACTGCGCACGCCCACCACGCCAGCGCCCAGCCGCTTCTGCCGCGCTGCGCCGCATCTACCGCCATCAGCGAAAGCGTGAAGCACATCGTCTGCGCCAGGAACCACACCCAGCCTTGCAGGGCAATGAACAGATACCCGTTCGCCAGATACAGGTACAGCACATATCGCGCCGCATAGTGCGAGCTGCCCGTCATCCGCCGATAAATCCGCAGCGCATAGACGATGCCAAGCAGCGTCACCGCCAGATTGATGAAGTGATCCGGCGTATCCAGCCCGAAAATCGCCGCGAACGGCAGCATCACATACGATGGGAACAGCGGAAAACTCACATAGAACTTGCCGCCGTACTCCGCCAATTCCAGCCATGTGAAATTCGGGTTGACATCCAAATGTCCTTCCAGCCACGCGCACGCCTGAATGGTGTACGAGCCATACGGGTTGTCCGTCGTCAGAAATCGTCCCGTGAACGCGCCCATCACCAGCAGGACAATCAGGACGATGAGCGGATACAGCGCATATTCCGGCGCAAGCGTCCGCAGACGATGCCATGCGCGTTTCGCGATGGTTTGCATCGTGATGATCCTCCTTTGCTTGTTTTGTTCGCTGATAAGACGCAGTTCTGAGGGGAACGGTTCATTTTGACAAGCCATACGGAAAAAAAACGGTTCTTCACGGAAAGTAGGGGGAGCAAACAATGGTTTAGGCGAAGCGCCAAAAAGCTGCACGCGGAAGGAGCATGAAAGCGCGACCAACT
>ERZ827043.2053-NODE-2053-length-18262-cov-13.229088_pt1 | contig 18262 bp, 17 predicted proteins | sample MGYA00519923_ERZ827043 | MGnify/ENA primary metagenome ERZ827043 (study PRJEB31778, sample SAMEA3449251) | human gut metagenome | biome: human gut; feature: human-associated habitat; material: faeces | place: United Kingdom | collected 2010/2012 ...
GAACGGTTAGTACGTATAAAATAGCTGGCTACAAAACGGCTACAAAATTCGTAAGAAATCTATGTACAGCCCGAAATACGTGGATTATTTGGACAAAATGCGTATCAAGAGTGCATTTTATAACCCTAAATCAAAGCCCAAGACTTGAGTGGGAATGATACGACCCCAAAGGTGGCCAAAAACTACAAATACGCAAAAACCTCCGGCTTCGCCGGAGGTTTTGGTTGTACCACGACAAAAGTTGTGGTATGCTGATGAAAAACAGCGGAGGAACACACCTATGCGTCTGATCTCATGGAATGTGAACGGGCTGCGGGCCTGTCTGAATAAAGGTTTCCTGGCCTTCTGCGCCCTTGCGGACGCGGATGTCATCTGTCTGCAGGAGACGAAGATGCGGCCGGAGCAGGCGCAGTTTGAGCTGGAGGGCTATCACCGATTCTGGAACAGCGCCGACAAGGCCGGATATTCCGGCACGGCTGTTTTCACCCGACGGGAGCCTCTGGCGGTGACATACGACTTTGGCGAGGATATCCACCGGCATGAGGGACGGGTCATCACGGCGGAGTACGAGGATTTCTTTCTGGTGTGTTGCTACACGCCCAATTCCAAGGACCAGCTGGCACGGCTGGACTACCGGATGGCGTGGGAGGACGACCTGCGGGAATACCTCTTGGAACTGGACGCCAAAAAGCCGGTGGTGTACTGCGGGGACCTGAACGTGGCCCATCAGGAGATCGACCTGAAAAATCCCCAGTCTAACCGGATGAACCCAGGCTTCTCCGACGAGGAACGGGACAAAATGACGCAGCTGCTGAGCAGCGGGTTCGTGGACACGTTCCGGGCGCTGTATCCAAAGCGGATCGGGGCGTACTCCTGGTGGAGCTACCGCTTTCACGCACGGGAGAACAACGCGGGGTGGCGTATTGACTACTTTATCGTGTCAGCACGGCTGATGCCCCGGGTGAAGAATGCGGATATCTGGCCGGAAATCACCGGCAGCGACCACTGTCCGGTGGTGTTGGAGCTGACGGAGTAGAGCATTATCTGTAGCGAGCAAAAAAGACCGCCTTTCAGCGGGTGGTCTTAGGGATTTATAATCCTTGAAAAAACGGCATAGTCGTTTTTATAGCGACTATGCCGTTTTTTCGTCTTTAGCTGTATCCGGCAAAGTGAACTCACCGATGCAGTTGTATATGATTTTGATGCGCTGAACCCGGTGGCCATCGACCTTTTCAGCCTTATAGACATACACCTTCTCTACGAACTCTCGGATGATTTCCGCTGTCAGTTCTGGAATTTCGGTGTACTTGCGTACCAAGGTGAGGAAATGGTCTGCGTTGAGCGCCGTTTCCTTTTCCGCAGAAATGGATGCCCGCAGTTCAGTCGCTCTCTGCTCAAGGGTGTGTTGCTCCGCTTCGTAGTTGGCGGTCATCTTGGCAAAACGCTCATCGCTGATTTTACCCTCAAGGTTATCCTCATAGAGCCGTTGGATGATTTCGTCCAGTTTACGGATGCGCTGTGTGGCCTGTTCCAGTTCACGCTTGTTATCCCGCAGGCTCCTGTCCAGAGCCACCTTAGTCTTTTTCGTGACCATCTCCAGAAATTCAGCTTCGTGGTCTTTGGCAAAGGCGGTGACCCTGCGGATATCGTCAAGCAGCGCCTCCTCGATGACCACATTGCGGATCTGGTGGGAACTGCATCCACCCTTGATTTTGCGGTAGGTGGCACATACGAAGTATTCCTTGCTGTGTTCCCATCCACGGCCACGGACTTGGTACAGTTTAGCACCGCAGTCGGCGCAAAACAGCATCCCAGACAAAACCGGCATTTCACCCATCGGTGTGACCCTGCGCCGCCCATCACGGATTTTCTGCACGATCTCAAATACCGCTTCGTCCACAATGGCTTCGTGGGTATTCTTAAAAATCCGCCACTCGGAAGGGTCATTGTGCATCTGCTTCTTGTTTTTATAAGATTTGCGGTAGGTCTTGAAGTTGACCGTGTGGCCGATGTATTCCATCCGGGAAAGGATGTGCGTGACCGTGGTATCCCGCCACAGGTGCGGGTCATCGTAGAACTGCCGTGCCGGAGGATTCATACCCATCCGCTTTGCGTGTGCCGTGGGATTTTCAATTTTGCGTTCCGTAAGGATATTCGCAATCTGCGTGGGACCATAGCCATCCATACACAGCTTGAAAATCTCACGTACCACCTTGGCTACATCCTCATCCACAATCCAGTGATGCTTGTCATCGGGGTCTTTGAGGTAGCCGTAGGGTGGCTTGGTACACAGCGGTTTGCCGGATTCGCCCTTTGCCTTGAACACCGCACGAATTTTCTTACTGGTGTCCTTGGCGTAAAATTCGTTGAAAATGTTGATAAACGGAGTAAAATCACTGTCCTGCTGATTGGCGCTGTCCACGCCATTGTTGATGGCAATGAAGCGAACATCTGCGCCGGGAAAGGCTACCTCAGTGTAAAAACCGACCTTGAGGTAGTCTCTTCCCAGTCTGCTCATGTCCTTTACAATGACCGTACCGACCTTGCCTTCGCCCACAAGGGTCATAAGGCGCTGCCAATCCGGTCTGTCGAAGGTAGTCCCACTGTAGCCATCGTCAACGAAAAAGATCGTGTTTCCGAAGCCATTGTCATCAGCGAACTTCTGGAGGATAGCCTTTTGGTTAAGGATGGAGTTGCTATCCCCTTGAAGTTCATCGTCACGGGAAAGGCGGCAATACAGAGCCGTGATTTTATCCGTCGCAATAGTTGAAGAGTATCTGTTATTCATATTGTCCTCCTTTCCGACACTCTTCGGACGGTACTACATATTCCCGTACTATTGCGAAGAAGTCAAGTTATATCAGCGGTCTTTTTTGATAATAAAGTGTGTACTGCTATGCGGCACGGGGTGGGTGTTCACAGCGTTCAGCATTGTCCAGTATCAAGCGTTTGATTTTATTGTAGGCGGTCTCCTTTGCATCAGTGCTGACAGCACTTTCAATGATGCAGAGGGTATCGCCTATATGCATTTCCCGTACACTGACGGTCTTGCACTTGTCCTGTTCTTTCATGGTGGCTCCTTTCCGACCCGGTAGGGCGGGTCTAATCTCTGCGCCTATATAGGCGGACAACGGGCATGGGGTCGCGTGTGCAAATTCGCATAAGTTTTTAGGGGAATAGCCCCTGCAGGATGCTCCCCACAGGGGCCTCCCGGGAAATTATGCGGTCATCTGCATGACCTTGATGGCTTCGGGACGGACGAGTTTTCCGTCCAGGAATTCGTATGCCAGATAGCCAACGCAGTCCACCATCGCAAACTGCTCGGTGAGGGTACGGACGCTGACAGGGCGGCGGGATACGATCCAGTAGTAGGACATATCTCCGAATACGATAGGCTTGCTGCCGGATTCGGCATTGGGCATGAACTCGGAGATGCAGACCTTGTGACCCAGAATGGTGTCGTTAGACTGATTCCAGATAGGCTGTCCGGCATCGTCCTTGAGGGTGCGCAGGGCCAGTGCGGTCTCATCGTTCATGAGCCAAGTGCCATGCTTACGGTACTCCGGCTTCACAGAGAAGAACAGCTTAACCACATCATCGTAGGTCAGTGCAGAAGTGGTCACACCGATCTCTGCGCCGCCGTTCTCCGCCAGAATGCCGGTGGGCATATTCTCGCCGGCGCCATTGATGAAGCCGTTGTCCTCGGCTCTGCCGAAGTTCTTAGCCAGACGCTTTACCAGATAGTCCTCCACCTTGAAGTGAGGGTCACGGATGAGGGCATCCTCCAACTTGAGGAATACAGCCAGCTTGTGGCTCTCCAGTGCAATGTCACTGAAATCAGCCATGCCATCGGTGATGGGAATCGTGCCGCCCTCCGGCACCCAGACTGCCACATCATCACCCTCTACGGTCTTGATATTGTAGGCGTGGTCATAAATCTGGATATCGGTGGCAAGGCTGCGGAACAGACCTTCCTGCTTGATGGCAGCCATGTACTTGTCCTGTCCCTTGGGCGTGAGAGTAAATGCGCCGGTGGCGGTGTCGATGCCGTTCACAAGATGCGCCTTGTGACCCTGCTTGCCACGGATGGCATTCCAGAAGTGAGTTTCGTAATCGTGGCCCTCGATATGGGGTAGCATTTCGGTATAGGTTTTCATTGCGTTTTCCTCCTTAATTGTTATTAGGCTTGATGGACAGACCGGCCAGATTGCAATAATCGGCGAGATCAGCACAGTCCATTTCAAACTCAAGACCGACATCGTTACGGCGGATACAGGGTGCCTTGCTGATGGTCAGCGGGATATTGTCCTGTGCGTAGACGGTTACCTTGTCATGCTTCTTGAGCTGCTTTTCAAAATAGTCCTTGGTGATGTTCATAGAATTAACCTCCATAATGTTTGATTTAGGGCATATTACCCCTTTGAATACGCGAATTTGTGCGTGAGACCCCACGCCCGTTGTCCGGGTGAAAAGCCACAGAGATGATGACCACCCCTCCGGGCATGAGGTGCGCACGGGTGCATCAGCCAATGTTGATGACAGGCTTCAAGCAGAGATGGTGCTTCTGGTAGAAAGCCATCAGTTCATCGTAGGTCTTGAAGGTGATCCTGTGATGACCGCCGTTCACGACCAGGTTGTGGTGCTTGGCAAAGGTGACGGGAGTGCCATCTGCCTTGTAAAGCGTGATGGAATCGTGCTTGCGGAAATACTCCTGCAAGAACTCCTTAGTGATTTTGTTAGCCATAAAATTTTCCTCCTTATTTCTTGGTGCAGGCGCTGCATACGTACAGGCCACGCTTGGTTTCGTTGATGTCATTGCTGATACGCTTCAGCGCCGCACCGCAGCGAGGGCAGCGGATGTTGAAGGTATCTGCGAAACTGCTGCTTTGGCTATAGAGCCGGAAGTGGTGAGGGATCATCTCCTCAAGCCACATCTTGCTCTGCATACGAATTGCAGTGGCATTGGGTGCGGGTATCATTGCCACTTTTTCCGTGCCCTCGGTATCGCAGTCGATAAGCGGGTAATACTTGATTTCCGTCATGGCTTACACCGCCTTTCCGTTAGCATCCAGAAAACGACCTCTGCAATATGCCAGTGCTTCTGCTTTCGTGCCGAAGAACACGGAAGAAAAGCCGTTCTGCACTTTCCAGAAATCCATCTTCTTGTGACGGGACACCGCCACAGGCATACCACGCTTGTTCTGGAAGATGACGTGGCAGTCATAGTCACGCTCGGAGAAATCCTTGGGACTGAAATTGTTGATACCCGGCTCAATGCCGTAGAAGAATTTGTGTCGCATTTTTCTGCTCCTTTCGTTGATTTTGGGGTATGAGTTACAGGGTGCTACGCAATCATAGGCACCACCTCCTTTCTGCTTGGGGCAATGTGGCAAGTAATTATGGTTTTTTATAAAATATTTGTTTCTATAGGAAAAATATAAAATCACTTGCCACACTGCCCCAAGCGTGTGGGTTAAGCTGTCAGCGGCGGTGTATCGAACTCCGAGACCAGTCTGTAGCCGATGAGAAGTGTGGTTTTCTCACCGCCCCTCTTGGGTCTCTTGCGTACGACTGGTGCAAAAGCCTCCAAACCCTGTTTGAAGTTTTTCATCCCTTCCGCATAACAGCCGTTGTCCTTACACCAACCTTTGTAGCGGGCATAGACAGTGGAAGTCAGTTCCTCTGCGGTATCGTCCGCTACCAGATTGTCCTCAAAGAACAGCACCATCTTGTCACTATCGTGCTGATAGCGTTCGGTGGCTGCCTTTACGGATTTGGGGAGTCGCAGACCTTCTTTCCGTAACAGCCGATACCCCTCCAAGAGCCAATTGAGGATGGCACTCTGCACCTCCACTTCGGCAAATTTCTGCTTGAGTGATGTATCACGGGTCTGCTCATCAAAATGCCTGTCGAATGGGATAATGATGATGCGGTCACTGGTGAAGAGGGTCATATCGTTAATAACCGGGAGGTAGTTGGTGTTGACGTAAATTTTGAACTGTGGCTGAAAATCAAAGCTGTTCTCATGGAGGTAACGGGCGTTGAGGGTGTCGTTACCGGTCATTGCTTTGATCTTGGAGGCATCCAACACCATTCCTTTGGTCGGCTCGGAGATATTGACAAAACGGACACCCGCTAAACGAGCCACATCCTCACTCGGCTGTGAGCCGTTGGTGTAGTTCTTCATGGCTATGGTTTCCGCACGGGAAGTGCATCCGTATTCTCCCAACACCTTCAGCACACTTTCACAGAGAGTGCCTTTGCCGTTACGGGTGGTTGCGCCGTAGAGAATGGTCATACACTCATGACGGGTATCTCCGGTAAGGCCGTAGCCGAGAATCTTCTGCAAGAACCTGGCCCGTTCGGTATCACCGCTCATGATTTCATCGATGTAAGTGCAGAAGCGTTCCGAGTGTGCGGTGGGGTCATACATCACGTGACTGATTTTTGTGAGAAGGTCGGTGCTGCGGTGTTCGGTGAACTTCCCGGTGTCGATATGCAAAGTGCCGTTCTTACAGTTGAATGCGTAAATATCTGCATCGAAATCTCCGTAGTGAATGGGGTGATGCACCTGTGCGTCCTTGAGGATATTGACCCGGTTGGAGTGGTTCTGCCACTTGGCGGCATATTTCATATAAGACTTACGCTTATCCTCATCCCTGATCTCAAGGGCAAAGGAGTACATAAGGTTGGCAAGTTCCATACAATATTTCATTGCACGGAGGTTGCCCGTGTCCTTATTCCAGATGCCGGCTTCGTAGTAAAACCACATTTTTCGTTCCGGCACATAGCGTAGTCTGTCTTGGTAGAAGTCTGCGAAGATGTGACCGGCACCGATATCGTTCCACGGGTATTTGCTTTGGTTTGTGGGGTCGAGTTCCTTCAGCCGATCCACACCGAAGTCCTCGACGGCAGAGCGTGGGATGATGGGTTTGTAGTAATCGGTCATCCGAGACACCGCTTTCTCGATGGAGATATTGCCGTAGGTATCAGCACCACGGAGGGAGTCCCACTTCTCTCGCATCAAGCCGGACTGCCGGAACAGCCTGTCCATCTGCGCCCGGTCACCGCTGCACCAGAATGCCAAGGATGCAACAAGGGCAGCATCCGCTTCGCTTTGGCTCTTGTACCCGGCGATGTCACCGTCCCACAGCCTGCGGAACTTTTCTCCGTTGTGAGCGGCAGAGGCTTTTGCAATGACGGCATCATCACTGAGGTAGCTTTCGCCGGGAACTGCCACAGCAGGAGTCGGAGGTGTTGGTCTGCGCATATAGGTGTCGAGCAGCCAGAGGAGTGCCTCTGCTGTTTCCACTACATCGGCATCCGTGAGAGCGTTGCCGGTGATGGTGAGGAATCGGTTGGTGTGGCCGGGGATGTAAACCTCGATGTCACCCTTTTTGATGTAGTAGGTCTTGGTATCGTAGATGAAGCCATCTGGCAAAAGACAGAAGATGCGGATGCCTGTGCCGGAGGGGCTGACCTCGATATAGGTCGCATTGAAGTTGTCTGCGATCTCTTGCGCCCACGGGAGCAGTTTTCCATCCATGATGCAGTGGTCGAGGTCGATGCCCACGATCCTGCCGTGGACACGGATGCCGATGCCATCATAGCCTGTTGCGGATGCCGCAGTATCAAAGGCTGTGAATGTGGCAGGGATTTTCACATTGGCCTTGCGTGTAGTGCCCGGTGTGTACGGCACCTTGGTTTTGTCACCATCCCGCAGTTCGTACTTCCAGTTGCAGAACTGGCCGTGCACCTTTAGGAACTGCGGTATTTTTTCTAATTGAACTTGCACTGTGTGTGCCTCCTTTCAGTTGATTGCTCCTTACACTTCCCAACGGACATGAGAAGTGCGTTTTGGCGAATTTTCAGAAAATTTCTTTTTCCACTACCCACTGGAGGTCATTTCTCGGTTTGGCCGAAAACTTTAGAAAATTTCTTCCCTCTACTCCTCTTTAGAGATGAAAGATGCATTTTGACGAAGGAAATCATATTTTTATATGAAATTTCTGCCGCCCTCGTATACATGGGAGAAATGTCAACCCCCACTACCCACTGGAGGTGTGGTCTGCGTTTGAACAGAGAATCTGAAAATTTCTTTACCTCTGCCTATATGCGAAAAAGCTGCCGTAATCGAACCCCCTTTCGCTCAAAAAAGAGCAGAAGTTGATTTTTCTTTCACTACTTAGCCACGGCAGAGAACCTTTTTTGCCGGGGCAAAACAAAAAATCCCCATGTCATTTCTGACACAGGGACAAGGTTTGATGAAAATTATATGAAAATCGCATATATTTGCGACTACATCTTGAAAAATTCATATTTTGTCGTTATAATATTAATATACGACTTTTACAGGAGGCATAGTATGTCTGTTTCATATAATCGTCTATGGAAACTTCTAATCGATAAGAAAATGAGCCAGTCTGAATTGAGGAAAGAAGCTGGAATTGCCCCTAACACTATGACCAAAATGCGTCGGGATGAGGCAGTCAATTTAGCTATCCTTGGTAGAATATGCGATGTCCTTCACTGTGACTTCGGAGATATTATGGAACACAAGTGCATGGACGATGATAAGGGGGAGGTGTAACACATTGTTAAAGGATAAAACCATGACATACATTTCCCTGTTCAGTTCGGCGGGTGTTGGTTGCTATGGATTCCACATGGAAGGGTTTAAATGTGTTGCAACCAATGAGCTTTTGCCGAGACGTATGGATGTGCAGCGTGTAAATAAAAAATGCAAACTGAACTCCGGCTATATTCCTGGCGATATTACGCAGTCAGCAATTAAGCAGAAGATATATGATGAAATCGACAAGTGGGAAAAGATGGGCAATGATGGCATTGACGTGGTTATTGCAACCCCTCCGTGCCAAGGCATTAGTGTCATCAATCATAAAAAGAATGATCGGGAAATCAACAGAAATAGCTTGGTAGTTGAATCTGTAGAGATTATTGACAGAATTAAGCCCCGTTTCTTTGTTTTTGAAAATGTAATGGCATTCCAAAAAACATTGTGCATTACCCCAGACGAGCAGGTCATGCCTATTGGCGAGTACATCAGAAGTGCATTGGGTGCCGAATACATCATTTCCGGAAGAATCCTTAACTTTATGAATTATGGTTCTAATTCTTCCAGAACGAGAACCTTGATGATTGGTGTCAGCAAAAAGTATAGAAACAACATCACACCTTTTGATTTATATCCCAGCTTTAGACCTGAAAAAACATTGAGAGAGGTTATTTTTGATTATCCCCGACTGGAGTGGGGCGAAATCAGCCAAAGTGACTTTTATCATGCGTTCAGAACATACGATCCTGCTATGCGCCCCTGGATTCATGATTTGAAAGAGAGTGAATCTGCGTTTGATAATGCCGACCCTGCAAAACGGCCACATCGTATAGTCGATGGTAAGCGGGTCGAAAATGCTCGCAAAAACAGAGACAAGTACACACGGCAACCCTGGGACAGATTCGTTCAATGTGTTCATACTCGTAACGATCAGCTCGCAGCACAGAATACCATCCACCCAGAGCAGGATCGTGTGTTCAGCATCAGGGAACTTATGGATATGATGACCATACCGTATTCTTTTAGGTGGGTTGACTATTCAATTGACGAACTCAATGCAATGAGTGATGCTGAGAAACGGAAAGTATATAAAGAGCATGAAGTAAATATCCGTCAATGCCTTGGCGAGGCTGTTCCCACAGAGATTATGCGCCAAATTGCTGCCCGTATTAAAACGGCAATACAAACGAAACGGAGCGATGCAGCCGAGATTAACCGCATCATTGCAGACAGCAACCTTGCAGAAAGAGACAATTTGATTGTGTTTTTGAGGGATAATCCGCTCAATTTGGACATTGCTTCTCTGATGAGAATCACAGAACTCTGCAATGCACACAGGGAAAAGAATGCGGCATTTTATACGAATAAGTTTATCGTAAATGAAATTATGGGGCGACTCCCTGTGTTCAATAAAGAAGAGATCCGTATCTTGGAACCTTCTGTTGGAGCAGGAAGTTTTATTCCATTTCTGTTCAAGCAGTATGAAAATGTTCCTCATGTAATCCTTGATGTGGTTGATATTGATCCGGCAAGTTTGGAAGCATTTTCTCTTTTGCTGAATCGGATTGGAGTACCTTCCAATTTCACTATCAATCAAATCTGTCATGACTTTGTTACCTGGCAACCAGAGTATAGATATGATCTGGCAGTTGGAAACCCACCTTTTTCTAAGTTGAAGAAGAAAACCCCTGCTATTGCAGAGGCACTGAAAGCAAATGCCAACCAGAAAACAAATAACTTAGCAGCGATATTTTTGGAAAAGTGTATTCGTTGTAGCGATTGTGTTTCTTTGGTTTTGAATAAGAATATCCTTGCGTCCGAAGAATACTCCCAAACAAGAGAGTATTTGCGGACAGTAAAGATTGATAGCATTATTGATTTTGGACGGTATGGCTTTACCGGGGTTTCTATTGAAACCATGTGTATGATTATTTATCCTCGGCAAAAGCCAAAGGACACGACTGTTTATAGTATGAAGTACAATATGCAACATACCCGTAGTCAGGAGTATCTTACCGATCCGGCGTATCCCTCCTTCGTGATTTATCGCGATGAACAATTTGATGAGGTTGCCCAAAAACTTCGATTTGATGTATTTACTGTATTCCGAGATAGGCAAATCACCAAAGCAAATACCGTTGCAAAATCGAACGGTAATTGCCTGTGGGTCATCAAAGCCAGAAACATTGATGATGATGGATTGGGCATAACACATATACCGGATTACGATGTATACCTTCCAATGCAGATTGCTGAAACTGTGTCGGCATCTCAGTTTGTAAACAATGAACGAGTATACCTGACTCCGAACATGACCTATAATCCGCGGGTTATTGACAATTTGCCAAACACGATTCCTGATGGCTCCGTAGCTGTACTCATCCCAAAGGAAGAGCTCCGATTAACAGCGAAGCAAAAGGCGTTCTTTTCATCCGAGGAGTATAGACGGTTTTATGGGATTGCGCGGAATCTGTCCACTCAGTCAATTAATGTCGACAATAATAGCGTGTATTATTACGGGGTGCTAAGAGATGAATAATAATCTTGTATCGAGGTTTTTAGAAGAACGAAATTATGATGTCCGTATTTCGGGCAATGGCCGTTGGATTGACCAGAAATGTGCTTTTGATGCCGTATGCTTTGTTGCTGATTGTATTATGGACTATATTCAGAACGGCGGAAGCCAGCCGTTCCAGTCTCCAAATATTTGGAAATCGGAATATGCTATTACGAATGTTCAAAATATTTTCTGCAAGCCCGACCCCCTGCGTCGAACTACTCTGGATGAATATAATAAGTTCTTCCGGCAACCAATGAAAATGCTGGCTGCTGCAGGCGTATTGCGTGAGGACGGTGTTGTTCGCAATACAATTCAATTTAGCGTTGCCAATATGGATATCCTGCAGTATATCGCACTTCGGGAGAGAAATGCGTTTGACTTTCTGTGCCTCTATATCGAGAAAACGCTGAAGGATAGTGGGTTGTGGGACAGTTTCGAGACATTCTTCGATGAGCAGACAAATGATGCTCTTCAGAGCCTTAAGGATACCTTTGCGGCGTTCTGCATTAAGTACACCCCCATCAACACCGCTGTGGAGGCAAGTAGAATTTTCACCAAGGTTCTCAATCCTCTGGCCTGTAAATACCACAAAAAAGGCACCGCCAAGGGGAAAATATCTCCTTCCATGATTACATATGACAAAATCATTTATAATCAGACCAATTGGCGTGATGATGCGGCGGGCAAGGATAAAAATGTGGCACGAGGAGACTTTGTTCCCGTTGCCCAGACTGACGATGAGTACCAGTACCGTGTATCCAGAGCAATCAAGTATTTGCGACAGTTCAATGACAAATACAATGATGGAAAATCCGAAATTCTGGATCGATTCTCTGTTGGAGAGAAAGCCACGCATATGCATCATATTTTCCCGAAACACCGGTATCAAGAAATTGCAGAGTACCTGGAGAATTTGATTGCATTGACGAGTGGTCAGCATCTGCAAAAGGCGCATCCTAACGGAAATACTTCTGCAATCGACAAGGACTATCAGTACACTTGCCTTATCGCTAAAACCGATAGCATACGGAAGAATCTCATGGATAATCACGGTGAGCCTGTAATTTATGATTTTGCGGATTTCATGTATGTTTTGGATGTCGGTTTGGAAACGGATTATTTCGGAGCGTTACCGCAATGCGATTTTGGTGCTGTTCTGACCGGAATAGAGTTCAATTTCTAACTTGGTATTGAGAGGTTTTCTATGGCAAAAGAGTGGAAAAATGTAAGTAAAACAGCCGATGGCCAAGAGTATGTTGAACCCTGTATTTTGGGTTCTGGCCCCAGAAGTGCTTGCAAAGCGGTATTTTTCAGAAATTGCCATAAATCCAGCGGAGTGCAAATTGTATCCCTTAAAATCGCTCGTCAAAAGAAAGCGGGGAATCAATGGATCACCAAAGAGGACAAGGCCATCACTCTTAAGTCCGAAGAAATCGATAAATTAATTGAATATATTCAAGAGTACTACACACCATTGAATATTGGTATGACAGAGTTTATCGAGGCAGACGAGGATGCTGCTAAACTATTCACAAAAGTTCGTGATTTAGGTATCTCTGATGATGAGGTTGTATCCAAGCTGATTGAATCTGGTATTTTAACGCAAAATCTCACTGTGGCAATCACCGCTGCGGAACGAAATAATGCAGTCCGGGAATTTGAACAAGCAATTGATGTAGAGAGAACGGAATCGTTCTGGCAGAATTGGTTCGCTCAAAACAAATGGGTGCTCGGTTCAGAATATCTTAACATTTTGCCGGAGAGAGATATTGATACCAACGATATTGCTGATTACTTGATGCGTTCGATAGACGGATTTCTGGATGTTGTTGAAATCAAGCGCCCTGATCTGCAATTTTGGGCGGGGCCAGATTCCCATGGGAATTATTATCCCACTGCTCAGTTGACTGCAGCAATTTCCCAATGCTTAAATTACCTTTACAGAATTGAACTTCAATCCAATTCTGTAGAATTTATGGAACGTGTGGATGGAACGAAGACTGTAAAACCACAATGTATGTTGGTTTATGGACGCTCTGACGATTGGGGCGAAGATAAGATGCGTGCACTCCGCATTTTGAATGCCGCATACCATCAGCTTCACAGCATTACATATGATCAGTTGTTACTGCGTGCAAAACAGCTGCTCGGTTTTTCTGACCAGGATGAGGACGAGGAGGATTATGATTCTCTTCCGTTTTAATAACAAACAAAGAAGGTACCGATAGTGTCCAAATTTCAATACTACTCAACGGATAGCCTTATTCGCTTCTTCCTTGAACAAGGCAAAGAAGGTGACTGTTGGGATTTTAAGCAAGAATGGCATGAGAATATTGCTGATTTGATTAAGGATATTGTTTGCTTTGCTAACACTGTACACGATGAAAACTGTTATTTAATTTTCGGTGTAGCAGACAATCTGGATGTCACAGGTATGCAAAAACCGAGAAAGAAACAGGCAGATATTATCGACGCTATATCAAATCTCATTTTTGCCGGTGATGTGTACCCTACTGTGGAAGTAAAGACCATCGTTTTCGATGGTGTTGAATTGGATGTGTTAACTATCTTCAATGTTGAAAACACACCCATTTTTTTGAAGAAGCAGTATGGGCAGATGCGTCCAGGGTGCATTTATACTCGGATAGGCGACAAAAATACACCGGATAATGGAAATGCTGATGTGACTGATATAGAGAATTTGTGGCGAAAAAGACTGGGTCTTACCAAGCCTCCATTAGAATATATCTATGATCGGCTACATAACAAAGCAGAATGGACTACTTCCGATAAAGGGTATTACAATGCTTATCGCCCAGAATACACAATAGAAATACATCCGAATGACGATAATTTGGATGCAGAGTTCTATGCCTATGCCATGCCGAATTCCAATACTTCCTATGATGAATTAAATATCAAGTACCAGACTACAATTCTCGACTCGTATCAGATTGTTGTTCTTGATGGCGGAAGATTGCAGATTCCTACGCCCACCTGGGGGTATATTTGTCATGACGAATATGGTCTGCATCACAAATACAGTTATAAGTATTATGTTGGTGGTAGCAAGCGGTATAGACTGTTGCGATTCTTATATGATCCCCAAAATGGTGAACATCGGTATGCTTTTATGCACCTCCAAGAGGTTGTGGTATTCTATTACTCGGACGAGGAGAGGTTGGCCTTTGAGGCATATATCGAAGGACACCAAAACTTGCTGAGCGATAAAATCAGTGAGATTATAAGGTTTGACCATATTAATACAGACTCGGATAGGAAAACAGAGGTGTATAAAGAATGGCTGAAAGTAGGAATTGCTCTTAATGCATTTCTCGAAGAATGGCGGAAAACACTCGGTGCTATATAATTAGCAAAGGAATTGACCATACAACGGATACCATATCCCGTTGCGTGGTCTTTCTGTTCACACTTTGTTATCTGGACTTATCACACCTTCTATGGCATAGTGTCTCGCTGCAAGGAGGTGTGATATGGGAAACATACTTGAAGAGTTCTGGTATGGGAATATAAATCCCCAGGAACAGAGCAAGGAAAGCAGCCGAGCAATAAAAGAACTGCTCAAACTGATGGGGCGAAACCGGGATCGGCTACACGATTCCATGACAGCGGAGCAACGGGAGACGCTTGAAAAGTACGATGACTGCGTCAATGAAATGTACGGTTTGATCGAACTGGAGATGTTCTCCTATGCTTTCCGGCTCGGAGGTAGGCTGATGCTTGCCACGCTGATGGATAACGGCGAGGAGGCATAAAGCAGAAAAAGACCACACTCAAGGTTTTACCCTTTGGTGTGGTCTTTACTCATTGTGCCGCCCGAAAGAAAGTCGGTTAAAAATTAGTTTTTGTGCCAATCCCTAACCGCAACTCACTTTCGGCGGTCTTTTTCGTATAACGACATTTTTTAACCCTCGCTGCTGGTGTCGGCAGGATTTTTAACGGGGATCAGTTCGCCCATGAGGACGTAGCGGGCATTATCAAAATCGTAGTCGCAGGTGCTCAGGGTCAGGATGCTGCCCGTGGGCACACCGGAGCCGGACTTGAAGGTGGACTCGTTGATACACTGCTGGAGATAGCTGTCGCTGAGAGAGGTGGCATACACATCGGCGTCATGATCCACAATACAACCGGCAAACAGGTTGACCTTGTAGGTCTGGTTGGGGGTGTACAGATAGAAGTAGGGATGCGCCTCGTAATAGCTCTGGCTCTTGTAGTTCATCAGGGACGCGAACATCATGCCGGTCTTCATATTGTGGCCGTAGATGAGGTTGTTCTGAGAGGTGAAGTCAGAGTTGCAGCGGATATCCAGGAAGACGGTGCCGTTCTTGTTGTCCTTGCCGTCGATATCGCGGTACAGATAGTACTCGCCGCCCTCGTCCGCGGACTGCACGATGGGCAGCTGCAGCGTCGTATTGGCGCTATACACATAGCCCACCACGTCGGGGTACTTGGCCTGCATGGCGGTGAAGTCCACCTTGATGCTCTCTTCATCCTTCTTGACAGGCTTCTGCGTCTCCTGGCTGTCGCCGTCGGTGCCATCGCCGTCGGTATCGGTATCGCCGGCGGTATCGTCTGGACTGATGAAGTCCTGATTGATATGGTCGTTGATCCTCTCGGTGTCCTTCTGTTCCTTCAGATACGAAATGATCTTGACGGACGAGAACACCAGCACGCCCACCAGGATCACCAAAACGGCGTAATACAGGGCTTTTCCGTTCTTTCTGCCGCCGCGGCTCCTTCTGCTGCGGTGACGACTGCCGGTACGCTCAGCCGGCTGCTCCTGCTGCACACGGGATCTTCTCTTGGGTGCATCGTTCATAGGTACACGCCTCCTTATCGTTGGGTATTGTAACAGGTTTTTTCGTTCGGTGCAAGGGATATAGACAAGATGTAATGAAATTGTAACAGTTTCTCTTTACTTCTGAGAAACCAGGGATTACAATAGAAATGTTGGCTGCCGTATAGACGGCGGAGCCGCCGGCTCCGTTCCATCAAAAAGATAAAGGAGAACCACAATGATCTATTTCAACAGTGATTATCTGGAGGGCGCGCACCCCTCTATCATGGTCAGGCTGGCCGAGACGAACATGGTACAGACCGTGGGCTACGGCGAGGACGAGTACTGTGAGGCGGCGCGTGAGAAGATCAAGACCGCCTGCCAGGCCCCGGAGGCCGACGTGCATTTTCTGGTGGGCGGCACCCAGACCAACACCACCGTCATCGCCGCCATCCTGCGGCCCTGGCAGGGCGTGATTTCCGCCGTCAGCGGTCACATCAACTGCCATGAGGCCGGTGCCATCGAGTCCACGGGCCATAAGGTCATTACCCTGCCCACCACCAACGGCAAGATCACTGCGCAGCAGGTGCAGGACTATGTGGAGTGGCACAGAAACGATGAGTCCACGGAGCACATCGTCCAGCCCGGTATGGTGTACATCTCCCACCCCACTGAGGGCGGCACGCTGTATACCAAGGCGGAGCTGACGGCGCTGTATGACACCTGCCGCCGGTACGGCCTGCCGCTGTTCATTGACGGCGCACGGCTGGGCTATGGCCTGATGGCAGAGGAGAGCGACATGACGCTGCCAGAGATCGCGCGGCTGTGCGATGTGTTCTACATCGGTGGCACCAAGGTGGGCGCCCTGTTCGGCGAAGCCGTTGTCATCATGAACGAAAATCTGAAAAAGGATTTCCGCTTTATTATGAAGCAGCGGGGCGGCCGCATGGCCAAGGGCCGGCTGCTGGGCGTTCAGTTCGACACGCTGTTCACCGACGACCTGTATTTCAAGATCTCCCGCCACGCCATCGAGATGGCTCATCAGATCCGGGACATTTTCGTCTCCGCGGGCTATCCCCTGCTGTTCGACTCCCCCACCAACCAGCAGTATCCCATCATGTCGGATGACGAGCTGGCCATTCTGGGCAAAAGCTTCGGCTATGAGTACTGGGAGCGTGTGGACGAGACGCACTCCGGCGTGCGCTTCTGCGCCAGCTGGGCCACAAAGCAGGAGCACGTGGACGCCCTGCGGGCGGCTGTGAACGCGCTGAAGAAGTAAGCATTCCTCTGCTGTGAGATAAGCATAGCGCAGGTAGCTGAAATGCACCTTAAAGTTACTTAAAAAAATTCCCCGACGATGTCGGGGAATTTTTTTAGCAAAGCAAAGGCACCCTCGCAGGGTGCCTTTGTCGATAGCGTACTTACGCCTTGGGGCCGGCGGCCACGACCTCGTCGCTCATGTGGGTGTACTTCTTAAAGTTCTCCACAAAGCTGGCGGCCAGCTTCTTGCAGCTCGCCTGATAGGCCGCCTTGTCCTCCCAGGTGTTCTCGGGGATCAGCAGCTCACTGGGCACGCCCTCGATACTGGTAGGCACCTGCACGCCGAAGGTAGGATCGGTGACGAACACACTCTTCTCAATCTCACCGGTGAGGGCGGCGGTGACCATAGCGCGGGTGTAGCTGAGCTTCATGCGCTTGCCGGTACCGTTCCAGCCGGTGTTGACCAGATAAACCTTCGCGCCGGCCTTCTCCACCTTGTCGGCCAGCATGGCGGCATAGACAGAGGGATCCAGGGGCAGGAAGGGCTCGCCGAAGCAGGTGGAGAAGGTAGGCACAGGCTCGGTGACGCCGATCTCCGTGCCGGCTACCTTGGAGGTAAAGCCGGAGACGAAGTAGTACATGGCCTGGTTCTTATCCAGCTTGCTGATGGGGGGCAACACACCGTAGGCATCGGCGGTCAGGAAGATGACCGTCTTGGGAACGCTGGGGCTCATGCCGGACAGCTCGGCGTTGGGGATATACTCCACGGGATAGCCCACGCGGGAGTTGACGGCCAGGGAGTCGTCGTCGAAGTCGAACTCGCGGGTGTCGGGATCCATGACCACGTTCTCTACCAGCGCGCCGAACTTGATGGCATTGTAGATCTCCGGCTCACCCTCGGGGCTCAGGTTGATGCACTTGGCGTAGCAGCCGCCCTCGAAGTTGAAGACGGAGTCGTCCGCCCAACCGTGCTCGTCATCGCCGATGAGCATACGGTTGGGATCGGCGGACAGCGTGGTCTTGCCGGTGCCGGACAGGCCGAAGAACACGGCGCTGTCGCCGTTCTTGC
>ERZ827043.2062-NODE-2062-length-18180-cov-3.915476_pt1 | contig 18180 bp, 29 predicted proteins | sample MGYA00519923_ERZ827043 | MGnify/ENA primary metagenome ERZ827043 (study PRJEB31778, sample SAMEA3449251) | human gut metagenome | biome: human gut; feature: human-associated habitat; material: faeces | place: United Kingdom | collected 2010/2012 ...
ATCACCTAACAAACAGGAGGAATAGAAAAATGAAGAAGTCCTACATCGTCGCAATCGACTACCGCGCAACCTACAAGCCCACGACCACCGATTACAAGGTTCTGGAAGCTGACAACCTGCTGGACGCAATGAGCGAGGCAGAGAGCTATCTTGACACTGAGAAGGTTTACCTGCTGATCATCATGCAGGCAGACAAGGCAGGCCACAAGGTCAAGGGGATGCCCGGAATCAGGGAGAACACCTACATCGAGCAGATCACCAATCGTGGCAATGGCTGGCACCGCACCGATGCCGCCCACAGCGAAACCGCTTGGAGCCATACCATGTGGGTGGACGAAAGCAAGAACACACAGCACATCGACAGCAACGAAGTTGCTTGAAACCCACCTGATGATGACCCTGTGGCAAGGGTCGAAACCATTTTCGTCACGTCACGAAAATGGTCGTGGGAGCCACCCACAGAAAGGATTGATAGCAAATGACCGATATTCAAATCTTCAACAACCCTGAATTCGGGAGCATCCGCACCATCGAGCAGAACGGTGAACCTTGGTTCGTTGGCAAGGACGTAGCCGAGGCGCTAGGGTATAGCAACGCAAGCAAGGCTCTGGCAGATCACGTTGACGAGCAGGACAAACTCAATAACGAATCGTTAGTGAGCCTTGGTCAGCGCGGCGGTTGGCTTATCAATGAGAGCGGCCTTTACAGTCTGTGCTTCAGCAGCAAGCTTGAAGGTGCAAAAAAATTCAAGCGCTGGGTCACCAGCGAGGTTCTGCCCAGCATTCGCAAGACGGGCAACTACATGATGCTCAAGCTCAGCAAGGAGATGCAGGCGCTGTTCCTGCTAGATCAGCGCACGGTGCAGCAGGAACAGCGCATCACCGCGCTGGAAAGCAGCATGGTGGTTGACTACGGTCAGCAACAGGCCTTGAAAAACGCTGTGAACCGCGTCGTGATGCACGCGCTTGGCGGGAAGGATGCTCCGGCCTATCTTGATAAATCTACCAGAGACAAGGTTTACAGCGAGTGCAACCGGGATATTCAGAACTGGTTCAGGGTCAATAGTCGTAACAACATCCCCCGCAAACGCTTTGATGAGGCAGTCGAGTACATTCAGCGCTGGAAGCCAAGCACCAACACCGTGATGATGATTCAGCAGGCTAATGAGCAGATCAGCCTTTTCGACCGCCGCGCGGCGGTGTGATAAAAAATCAAGCCACCCACAGAAAGGAGATTCGATATCGTGTCGAAGTATTACACCACCAAAGAAACCGCCAAAGCACTTGGCGTTTGCTATTCGCGGGTCTTACAGCTTCGGAAGCAGGGTCTGCTGGATGCCTACTCTCACGGCGAGAAGGGCAGCAAGAGCAAGTTTTACTTCCGCGTTGAGGACGTTGAGCGCTACAAGCAGAGCCGGGACAACCCGGAGCAGCCGCCTTTGAGAAAGGTCAGCACAAGGGAGACCGCCTGATGAACGGGCGCAATAAGTACTGGCGGGAAGCCAGCTGGGACAAGAACCAGCCTGCACGGCTGGCACACATCAAAGAAAAGAGGTCGAAAAAGCATGATGAAGGTCGTACAGGGCACCTTCCGGCAGATTCCATACTGGAAGCTGCGGGGGCGGTTCCACAGCTGCGGCTACCGCGATCAGGAAGTCGCTGAACATAGCGGCATTGGCCGGTACACTATGAGCGCCCGGATGAACGGGCACCAGCCGTGGACAAGTAAAGAGATCGTAGCAATTTGTGAACTGTTGGACATCCGGCAGGACGAAATCGGGGAGCTGTTCTTCCCTACTGTTGAGAAAGGAGAATCCGCATGAGAATCAAATCTGGCGTTTGGTATTGGCTGGCAATGGGGAGCTTTGCGACTGGTCTGCTGTACAGCATGGGCCTCGAGGGCACCTGTCAGGCCGGCGGCATCGTTTCGGACGGTGCGTTCATTACGGCTATGGTGCTGATCCTGCTGGCAATCTTCTTCATGCTGCAGGGCTTTGCAGCCGAAGCGCGTGAGAAGCGGCCCCGCAAGATTCACAAGCCGCAGGCCAATACCGTGAAGAGCGGCAGGAAGGCGGGCTGACACCACCCATGAATAAAGGAAAGCACTTTACCCGCGTTTGTTTGGACTGCGGCAAGGTGATGGAAAATGTTGCTGGCAACCTGCGCTTTTGCGCTTCCTGCCGCAGAGAGCGCCACAACCAATATTGCAGGGATTACAGGGCGCGTAATGAAAACGCTACCAGCGTCATGTGGTACACCGTCTGGGACGCAAAGACCGGCGATCTACTGGCATCCGGCACGTCTGAGATGTGTGCCCGGCGGCTGGGCTACAAGAGCGCGAACAGCTTTGCGTCTGCCGTCAGCCATGGGCTCAGCGGCAGCCATCGAACTTACAAGTACACATTTGCGCGGGAACGTATCGACCGCAGCGAGGTGGACAGTCTGCCGCCGGTACGCACTATACGAAAAAAGCCCGCCGGTGCGCCAACACCGACGAGCTGCAAGGGTTGATGGATTTTACAGGTCACATCAACCCGAAGATAACACATTTTCGGAGGTTTTACAAGATGGAAAAAAATTATGTTGAGATTCAGGGCCGCTTTTCCAGTGACGGCATGTTTGTGGGCGGGAACTATGTCCCGGAAGTCATCGACAAGCTGATGAACGATGTCTATTCTACCCTCGGTCAAGCAGGAAGCCTGTACCGCCTGCGCGTCACGGTCGAGGTCGAAGATCTGGGTGCCGAGGTCAAGTTCGGGAAGCCTGCAAGCGAAACGCAGCACTCCCCTGCTCCGCAGCGTTTGACCGCTGGAAAGTTGATTCCCGCACCGGACGTCTCCCCTGCCGCCATTGACCCGGCACCTGAGGTGGTAGCATGAACCCGATGTATGATCTCGCCCTTGACGGCTACGGCCCGGCACTTGAGCCGCCGGACGACTACTATTTCCTGCCGCGAGGGGAAGAACAGACCGAAGATCAGGAGGATGAAGAGTAATGGAAAGCACAAGCATTTACGCCGCTCTGGCCGCTGTGCAGAGCGAACTCAAGGCCCCTAAAGGGCAGATGAACACCTTCGGCGGGTACAGATATCGTTCCTGTGAGGACATTTTGGAAGCAGTGAAGCCTATTCTCAAGGCTCATGACCTGCTGCTTACGCTCTCCGATGAACCGAAGGTTCTTGAGGGGTGGCACTACATCGAAGCCACTGCAAAAGTGGAATCTCTGTATGGTGGCTGCATTTCAGTGAAGGCATACGCAAGAGAGCCGGAGCAAAAAACCAAGATGGACGCTGCACAGGTGACGGGAACATCCAGCAGCTACGCCCGCAAGTATGCCCTGAACGGCCTGTTCTGCATCGACGATACCAAGGATGCCGACACGGACGAGTATCAGACGGCAGGAGATCGAAACCCCGCAGGTGGGAACAAGCCGCCGAAGCAGTCCGCCCCGAAGCGTAATGCTCCTGCCCCGAAATCGCAGCCTGTACAGGAAAAGTCTTTTGTCTGCGCCTGCTGCGGCAAGCCCTTGCAGCCGGTGACCTATAAGGGCCGCACCGTGGAACCGGCAGAGACCGCCGCCAGCACCAAGAAGAAGTTTGGGCGCATCCTGTGCTGGACGTGTGCCCAGAAGCAGCCGAAGGAGGGCTGATCTATGCTGAACACGATTGCAATTATGGGCCGCCTGACCCACACCCCGGAACTCCGCACCACCACAAGCGGCAAGGAAGTCTGCTCTTTTGATATCGCCTGCGAACGCAGCTACTCTGCAAACGGGCAGCGTGAGACGGATTTTATCCCCTGTGTGGCGTGGGGCAAGACGGCGCAGTTCATCGCCCAGTATTTCAGCAAGGGCAGCATGATCGCCGTCAATGGCAGCTTGCAGACCCGGAAATATCAGGACAAGCAGGGTAACAACCGTACCGCCTACGAGGTTCAGGTGCGTGAGGCAAGCTTTTGCGGCTCGAAAGCCCCTGACAGCACGTCTACACTGGGTTTTGATGAACAGACGGAAAGTTATGCCCGCGAAGCTAGAAACGCTCAGAGCGCCCAGCAGGCGGCTGAGACCGGCACGGACGATTTTGCCGTTATCAACGACGATGAAGATTTGCCGTTCTGAGCGGCAGAAATGAGGGAGAGAAAAATGCCAGCAAAAAGAAATATTATGCCGGAAGAGGTGCGCAATGCAAAGCTTCTTCTCAGTAAGGGCCTGTCAGATGCAGAGGTCGCATCCATTATCGGTCGTTCCGTGTCGGCAGTTGTCAATATCCGCAACGGTGCATACGACTTCATTCTTGAGGATGTACCGAATGATACCCCGGATGATAGCCGGGTTTACATCCTGCTGAAATCTATCGACAGCCGCCTGTACCGGCAGAATGATGACATGAAGGCAGTAATTGACCGGCTGACCGGCCTGAACGCTGCCATTGTTGAACTGAAAAACGAGATCAATGTGTGCAGCTCCTGCATGACGGCAATGCTGGATGCCCTGAACGAACTCAAGAGCAAAAACAGCCAGCAGGCTGAACCGGAATCCACTCCTACGAAGTATCCGGGCAAGGATTTTGCGAACTGGGGAGAGGTTATTCGCCGTGTTGAGGTCTACGGTGACAAGTTCATTGCGGACAACCTGCGCGGAACCAAGGCCAGTCTGGACGGCGTTACGCTGTATCTGGCCTGCACCCCCAGCACGAAGAAGTTCCTCAAAAGCAGCGCTGTTGCAATCCCCCGCATCAAACAGCAGTGCCGGAACGTTCTCGGCTACGGCGTAGAGGTTAAGATCATCGACCTGTAAAAACCAAAGAAAACCAAATGGTTTTTACGAAAAGCGTTTGGTTTTCAAAAACGGGAAGGAGGTGGTTAGTGGTGGACGATATCGAAATGGCTCGCCCAAAAGGCTTGTTGATACCCTTTGACAAGTTCGTAATCTTGGACATCCTGCCACCTGAGCAATACAAAAACGTGCTCACAAAAATGCGGCAGTATGTGGAGCACGGCAAAGAGCCGGAAGGGCTTGAGCCTATCGAACAGGTGGCCTTTGAATCCCTGCGCTCATTTATGGACGAAAACATAAAGACGTATCAACGTTCTATTCTTGCGCACCGAGAAGCAGGTCGAAAGGGCGGCAGACCAAAGAAAACCGACGAAAACCAAAAGGTTTTTGACGATAACCAAACGAAACCAATTGGTTTTTTTGAGAAACCAAACGAAACCAAAAGGCCCCTAAAGTACAAAGTACAAAGTACAACAGATACTAAAGTATCTGATAGTAGTAGCGCTGAAGCGCTGCCCCCTACCCCCAAAAGCAGGTTTTCACCGCCGGATGTTGAAACGGTGAAAAACTACTTTGCGGAGAAGGGCGGCACGGAAGGGCAGGCTATCCGGTTTCATGCCTATTACGAGTCCAACGGCTGGAAGGTGGGCCGGAATCCCATGAAGAACTGGAAGGCTGCAGCATCCGGGTGGATATCCCGTGATAGGGATGAAGCAAAAAAGGCGAATGCCCCGCGCAACCGGGCGTTCATGGCAAGCCGCCCGGCAGAGGAAGCCGAAAATGCAAAGAATTTTCTGGCAGACGCAGCCCGGCGAAGGCCATTAAAAAAACAATAGCCGGTACATACGCGCTCAGACCGGCATACGCAGCCCTCTGAGCATGGTTTTAGGGTAAACCGGCAAGGTTATACTACAAAACGCAAAACGCCGTTCAGGGCCGCTTCTCGTGCTCTGAACGCATGGAGGTAAAAAGCACTATGAACCTGTATGAGATCAACTCGCAGATTTTGGACTGCGTAGATCCGGAGACCGGCGAGGTTATGGACATCGACCGGCTGGAAGAGCTGAACATGGCAAAGGCCGAGAAGGTGGACAACATTGCCTGCTGGGTAAAGAACCTTGAAGCCGATGTTGCGGCCTTTGAAGCGCAGGAAAAGGCTTTTGCTGACCGCAGGGCAGCCGCAAAGCGCAAGATCGACAGTCTCAAGCACTATCTGACCGATGCTCTGGGTGGGCAGAACTTCAGCAGTGACCGGTGCGCGGTGAGCTTTCGCCGCAGTAAGGCCGTCTGCGTGCTGGATGAAGCTGCCGTCCCTGCCGAGTACATGACCGAGATGACCACCCGCACACCCAACAAGACGGCCATTGCGGCCCTGCTCAAGACCGGCACGGCAGTGCCCGGCTGTGAGCTGGTTGAGCGTGTGAACCCGTCCGTGAAGTGAGGGGGGATCCAGATGAAGCGGAAATATCTTGATGTTGAAACCCTGAAGCAGCATCTTTTCATGGAGGCCACTCTGGGCTACCTCAAGACATTGGCTGATGTGAACAGGGTTATTGATGCTCTTCCTGAAGCTGACCCGCAGGAAATGGCCCGCCAGCTCTGGAGAGATGCAAAGAAAGACCCGCCTGACCCGAATGTTGATGTCATCGTGTACTGTTCCGATGGTGCTATCTTGACCGCATTCATGTATGAAAACGGAGATTGGGCTGAGAACAGAGAGTGCATTCCTCTGGATGATGTCACCCACTGGATGCCTAACATCACAGGCCCTGAACTGGAGGAAAAGAACAATGGGTGAATTCGGAAGCCGCCAGCCGCGCGGAAAAGCGGCGATGGCTGAAAAGAAAATTTCCGACTACCTGCCCAAAACTGAGATTTTGGGCCAGCTTACGGAAGAACTGGCGGAAGCCTCTGCGGCTGCATCGAAACTGCTTGTCTGGCTGCTGCGCGATCACCCCATAGCTCTTGCAGCAACTACCGCTTTTATGATTTGGATGCTTGCTGTGGCTCTGATCTACAAAGTAGGAGGTGCACCGTGATTGAAGTCGAACAGCTTTCACTTTTCACGATGCTGTCCCCTGTTCCGCCTGCCGTAGCGGTCTGCTGCATGGATGGAAGCCGGGTTGATGCTGCACCTGCAGAAAGCTGGATGCAGCGGCTTGTGCAGGGCGGTGAGTATGTCGTTCAGGTCGCTGGTCATCCGATGGTGCTCAGACCGGCAGATGGCACGGAAGAAACCATTCCGGACGGACACAGGTATTATCACTACACAATCGGGAACCGCCTGTTTTCGGGCGTTTTTGTGGGGAGAGCCAAAGCGTAACGGCTCGCAATATATGGGAGATGAAAACGTGACATACAAAGAATTTTTGGAGCGCAAAATCGACATTGCGCCCCTGTCAGGCATTGAGATTGACCCCGCAGAGGTCAACCCGGTGCTGAAAGATCACCAGCGCGTGAGCGTCCTGTGGGCGCTGCGCGGCGGTCGGCGCAGCATCTTTGCCCGCTTCGGTCTGGGCAAGACGGTCATGCAGCTGGAATGGTGCAGAATCCTTCAGAAGCACGAGGGAGGCCAGACACTCATTGTGATGCCGCTGAACGTAATGCCGGAGTTCCGGGCAGATGCGGTCAATCTGCTGGGCATGGAAGAACCGCCCTACTGCAAGACCATGGCCGAGGTGGAGGCCAGCACGGCCCCCATCATCCTGACCAACTACGAGAGGGTTCGCGATGGCGATATTGACCCGCACCGCTTCACGGCGGTCAGTCTGGACGAGGCTGCAACGCTGCGCAGCTTCGGCAGCAAGACCTACCAGAGCTTCATGCTCAAGTTCAAGGGCGTGAAATATAAGCTGACAAACACCGCGACCCCGGCCCCGAACCGGTTCAAAGAGCTGATTCACTATGCGGGCTTTCTGGAAGTGATGGACACCGGACAGGCGTTGACCCGCTTTTTCAAGAGGGACAGCACCAAGGCCAACAATCTGACCTTGTATCCTGGCCGCGAGCGCGAGTTCTGGATCTGGTGCGCCAGTTGGGGCCTTTTCCTGCAAAAGCCGAGCGACCTCGGATTCTCGGATGACGGCTATTCACTGCCGCCGATGGATATCCGATACCACAAGCTGAACAGCCTTGACCGGCCCGCCGAGTTTGAAGCGGACGGCCAGATGAAGCTCGGCCATGATGCCGCCATGGGCTTGTCGGATGCAGCCAAGGAGAAAAGGGACAGCATCGATATTCGCGCCGCCGAGGTAGCCCGCATCATTGCGGAGGCACCGCCGGACGAGCATTTTGTGGTCTGGCACGATTTGGAGGACGAGCGCAAGGCGCTCAAAAAGGCCGTGCCGGAGATGGTCGATATCTACGGCAGCATGGAGCTGGAAACCAGAGAGCAGCGGGTCATGGACTTCGCACAGGGCCGCACCCGCATCTTCGGAACCAAGAAAAGCCTGTCCGGTTCCGGCTGCAATTTCCAGCGCCATTGCCACCGCGCCATTTTCATGGGCATCGACTACGAGTTCAACGACTTCATTCAAGCCATTCACCGCATCTACCGTTTCCTGCAAAAGTCCCCGGTCATCATCGACATCCTGTACATGGACACGGAGACGGAGGTGCTGCTGGCGCTGCAACGCAAGTGGAGACAGTACGATGAACTGAGCGAGCAGATGGAGGAAATCATCAAAGAATACGGTCTCGGTAGCCTTGCGCTTGAGACCCTGAAGAGAACGATAGGATGTGAGAGAGTGGAAGTCAAGGGAAACAATTACACGGCCATCAACAACGACTGTGTGGAAGAAGTCCGGAACTGGCCAACGGACAGCATTGACCTGTATGTGACTAGTATCCCGTTCGGAAACCATTACGAATATTCGCCCTCGTACAATGACTTCGGCCATAACCCGGATGATGCAGAGTTCTTCCGTCAGATGGACTATCTGACCCCGGAACTGCTGCGCACCCTGAAGCCGGGTCGCGTGGCTGCAATCCATGTGAAAGATCGCGTGGAGTTCGCCAACGTCACCGGCCTTGCAGCGCCGACCATTGAGCCGTTTCACGCGGACTGTATCGCTCATTTCCGGAAGCATGGGTTCGCCTATTTCGGAATGATTACGGTTGTCACGGACGTTGTCCGGGAGAATAACCAGACCTACCGTCTGGGATGGACGGAGCAGTGCAAGGACGGCACGAAGATGGGTGTTGGCTGCCCAGAATACATCCTGCTGTTCCGCAAGCTGCCCACCGATTGCAGCCGTGGATATGCCGATACGCCGGTGAAGAAGTCCAAAGAGGAATACACCCGCGCCCAGTGGCAAATTGACGCTCACGCATTCTGGCGCAGCAGCGGCGACCGGCCTTTCACCCGCGAGGAACTGGAAAAAATCCCGACCTCCAAGCTGCAAAACGTATACCGCAAGTTCAGCCGGAACAGCGTCTACTCCTACGAGGAACACGTCAAGCTCGCGGAAAGTCTGGACAAGGATGGCCGTTTGCCGTCCACGTTCATGGTGGTCGCTCCCGGCTCGTGGGACATGACCGTCTGGGACGATATCAACCGGATGCGCACCCTAAACACCACCCAGAGCCAGCGGCGGCAGAACCTCCACGTCTGCCCGCTTCAGATCGACATCGTGCAGCGCCTGATTGAGCGGTACAGCAATGAGGGCGAACTTGTTGCTGACCCCTTTGCAGGGCTTTTCACGGTGCCGTATGAAGCGGTGAAGATGAACCGCAAGGGCAAGGGCGTGGAGCTTAACCCGGATTATTTTCGTGACGGCGTGGGCTATCTGGAATCTGCGGATGCAGAAAAGGATGCACCCACTCTGTTTGACCTGTTGGAGAATGGAGCTTGAACATGAGTAATGACAACATGAGCCGGAACGCCGAGCATTATGCAGATCCGACCCCCTGCGCAGCTTTCCGCAGCATGCAGAAGGATGAGCGGCAGAAGGAAGCTGCCAAACTGCTGCAAATCAGCCTCCTCGTGCCCCTGCTTCGGCAGGTGGCCGAGTGGGCAGGTTTTGAGATCATTGGACGAATCCCCTTGCGGGACAAGGCAACTGGAAAGGAGTATCGGTAAAATGACGCAGAGAGAGATTCAGGAAAACCTCATTCGCACCGTTCGCGATATGCTGCTCACCTCCTGCGAGAAGATGGGCGCTCAGAGCATCGAACATTGCTGGACGCGGCACGATGGCACGGAGGTAAAGCTGATCCTTGCCATTCACCCGGCTGGTGAGAAGGAAGAAAAGCCGGAGGATAAGCTGTACACCTATGCGAGAGCTGCTGTCCAGAAATTTGGCATGAACAAGCAGGTCGATATGGCTATCGAGGAGATGTCCGAGCTTACCAAAGCACTGCTCAAGTACCGCCGGGCATCGGATTGCGCGACTACTGTAAAGAGCGGCGACAACATCCGTGAAGAGATGGAAGATGTCAGAATCATGCTGGCCCAGCTCGACTGCATCTATGGCCATAGTCCTCAGTGGGCCGAAAAGAAGCTGGCCCACCTCAAGGAGCTGGTCAAGGGCGAGGAAGGTGATGGAGATGTCTGAGCATTTCAAAATTGATTGTAACCTCGTGGATGACCGACGTGCTATTGCCGCTATTCTGGCTTATAACGGATATGTTGTCCGCATGGGAAAAGAGAAACGGGGCGGTAAGTCTGCCCAGATCTATTTCGTGGAGTATTGGAGAGGCGACGATGAGCGAGAAAATGAGCACTGAACGCGCGGCGGAGATCCTCAACCCGGCGCACCGCGAGAGTTACGAGAGTATGGAGCCAGTGAACGAGGCTTGCAGGATGGGCCGGGATGCTCTCCTGCTGAAGATTCCTCGCAGCCCCTTCCCGGACGGCGACAAGAGTATTCTGGCTTGCCCCAACTGCGGCAGCGGTGAATACCTGCACAACATCGACACGGCCCGGAACGTGTTCTGCGGCCAGTGTGGACAGGCTATCAAGTGGGAGGACGACGATGAATAGACCCAGAACGGCGGCCAGCATTCGCCGCAGCTATACCGGTGCCCGAAGCCGCGCAGAGGGCGAAGGCTTTGAGCACATCATTGACAATGCCTGCGCCTATTACAGATCCATCGGCCTTGCAGACATCGAAAAGACCCCAGAACCGATGCGTCCGATTGGAAGCCCGGACCGTGCTGGCCGGTTCCTTGCCTGCTACACGAAACAGGCCCAGCCGGACTACAAAGGCATTCTCAAAGGCGGAAGAGCCATCAATTTTGAAGCAAAGCACACTGACAGTGACCGGCTGACCTTTGATCGTGTGTTGGCCGCACAATCGCTTCGTCTGAGCCGCACAGAAGCCCTCGGAGGTGTCGCCTTTGTACTATGCTCATTTAGCGGCAGGGCTTTCTACCGCGTCCCGTGGGCCGTCTGGAAGGACATGAAGCGCCTGTTTGGCCGAAAGTACATCACCCCTGCTGATTTGGTGGAGTACCGCGTCCCGTTCGCAGCGCCCGGAGTGTTGCTATTTTTGGAGGGAGTAAAGGAGAAAAAAGATGATCTTCACATGTGCACCTGAAAATGAAAAGCGAGACGGTGTAGACTACCGCGATGTCAAGGCATGGTTTCAACAGTGCAGGGACTACAAGATAGACGTGGATAGGCAACTTGAACGTATTCACAGGATCTATGGCAGCGCTACAAAGATTACGCAGAACCTTTCCGGTATGCCTACTGCGTCAGGAAACGGAGACAAAATCGGTAATGCTGCTGTGGATATCATTGAGGAACAGACGCGGTATCGGGAGATGGTGAAGCGGCTGACAGCGTTGCAGAACGAGGCAACAAAGCGGGCATATTGCCTTGTCGTTGCTACAGAGTGTGCAAATGCGATCGTAGATTTTTACGTTAATGGAAAAACGCAGGATCAGATTGCCGATGAAACAGGGGTTTCCGGTGTTGATATTGTCCGGAAGCGTATTAACCGGGGTTGCAAAGCTCTTGCAGAGATCTGGTCAGACTTCAGCACTGTATGAATTGTACAAATTGCATAGAAAGGCACCGTTTATTTTGTGATGTCCCGGCACTCCCGAAACGGGGCGCAGTAAGGTAAAATCAGTACAAGCGGAACCGCGCACAGCGGAGCGCCGCTTCTACGCAGTCTCCGAAACGAACCTCCATGATAATTTCCTCCTTTTGGCTTTGCATGCATTTTTCTCTCTTCCGTTTCGCGGACTGCTCTATGCGATACATTGAAACAAAGGCAGCCTGCCGCTCATGAGAGACAGGAGGCGGTTCGATTCCGCCGTATCGCACCGTATGGCGCATGGACTAGACAACCCGCAAGGCCGCACGTGCAACCTCCCGTGCCAAGAAAAGACCTTAGAATCCTTGCCAAGGTGTAGCTTTCCTGACAGGATGTGCGCCAACCAACAGCCCCGGCGGAGAACCGGAGCTGTTTTTATATGGCCGCCTGAGCGCAGTTTGGAGCGCGGCGCGTGTGTGTAGACACGGCTGGTTCGATTCCAAGGGCGGCTTTTTACTCTGGTAGCTCAATTGGCAGAGCGATGGTCTCCAAAACCGTAGGTTGCAGGTTCAAGGCCTGCCCAGAGTGCTTGCGTGCCCTATGAGGGGGCCGCGCAATAGCGGGGCATCTGGCCGCGAAAGTTCCAGATGCAGCAGCACCTAACTCGTTTATGCCTGTCCGGCAAACTGAATGCACTGGTGCTGCTTATTTTTTGATATCTTTGCCGTTCGGTTTTCCGGGCGGCTTTTTATTTGGAGAAAAAAGATGATTAAGAAAGAACTGCTGAAAATGCCGGTCTCCGATCTGGTGCCGTATGAGAACAACCCGCGCGTGATCTCCCCTGCAGCTGTAGACGCTTGCGCTGAGAGCATCAAGCAGTGCAGCGCACTTGATCCCATCGAGGTTGACGAAAACAACGTCATTCTCAGCGGTCACACCCGCCGCCTTGCGTTGATGCAGCTCAATGTGGACATGGCCGACGTGGTGCGCTACACCGGCCTGACGGAAGAGCAGAAACAGAAATACCGCCTGCTGGCGAACAAGACCGGCGAAATGACCGGCTGGGATTTCTCGAAGCTCGAACAGGAGTTGCTTGAAGTCGATTTCGGTGACTTTGACTTTGATTTTGACATTCCGCAGGACGATGATGCCGGCGTATCCTACATTGACAGCCTTATGGAGGACGGTTTCACAAAGGCTTCGGAAAAGAAAGAATTTTCCGTGACCTTCACGTTCCCCGTTGAGTGCGAGGAAGAAATCAAGGGATACATCAGCGAGAACACGAAGGAGCCGCTTGAAAAAGCCATCTTGAACTGTATTCGCGGCGTTATGGAGGATAAAGATGCCTAACTGCGGGTCGCAATGCTGGTTGTGCGATATGCCTATCCGTTTCGACACCTACAAGGGGTGTACGCACGGCTGCAAATACTGCTTTGTGCAGCGGAACGGAAAGTATGACATCAGCAAGGTGCAGAAAGGTGAAGGCGTGAAAGCCCTTCTGAGTTGGATTCAGGGAAAGCGCACATCAGAAACAAACTGGTGTGATTGGAATATTCCTCTTCACTGGGGGGGCGTGAGCGACCCTTTCCAGCCTTGTGAGCGCTATTACCGCATGAGCTACAACGCTCTGCGCGTCTTTGCTGAAACCAAATACCCCTTTGTTGTTTCGACAAAGGGAAGGATCATCGCAGAGCCTGAATATCTCGAACTGCTGAAGAAGTGCAACTGCGTTGTGCAGATCAGCATGGTGTGCAGCAGTTATGACAAGCTCGAAGAAGGCGCACCATCGTTTGAAGAACGTCTGGAAATTGCGAGAAAGGTTGCTCCGAATGTGAAGCGCCTGATCGTCAGGATTCAGCCGTACATGCATGAGGTATACGGAGAAGTTTACGAAAACCTTGAAAAGTTCAAGGCTGCTGGTGCCTACGGCGTTATTGTCGAGGGCATGAAGTTTGCAAGCAAAAGACCGGGCCTTGTTAAGGTTGCGGGAGACTATACCTATCCGAAAGCCCTGATTGAGGGCGATATTCTTAAGCTGAAGCAGAGGGCGCATGAACTTGGCCTTGCTCTTTACAGCGGAGAAAACCGAACAAGAGAACTGGGCGACAGTCTTTGCTGCTGCGGTGTCTCTGACCTTCCCGGATTCAAGGTGAATGAGTATAACCTGAACCACCTGCTTCATGGTGGGAAGCCCGCAAAGACCCCTCAGATTCAGAAAACCGGGACAGCGATGTGCTTTCAGTCGCTTTACCAGAATACTGCAAACTCTCGACGGCTCCGAGGGGAGAGTTTTGAAAGCGAAATGCTCAACGTCTACAAAACGAAGCGTGAATATGTGAATGAGACCTTTGGTCTGAAATGAGGTGATCTGCGATTGGCCGCAAAGGTAAGTATGAGCAGTGGTTAGAGCCGGAAGGGTTGACGCTGCTTCGTGGATGGGCTAGAGACGGCCTGACGCAGGAACAAATAGCTCAGAACATTGGAATACACCGCGATACCCTGAATGAATGGAAAAGCCGATTTCCCGACATTTCCGACGCTTTAAAAGTAGGGCGGGAAAACGCTGATTACATTGTGGAAAATGAGCTGTTCGAGAGCTGCAAGACCCGCACCGTAACCGTAAAAAAGCCCATCAAACTGAAAAAGGTCATGGTGGATGGAAAAAAGCGGCTTGAAGAAGATTGAGTATGCAGAGGAACGGGTCGTTGTTCCCGCAAACGTCACGGCCCAGATTTTTTACTTGAAAAACCGGAAGGCTGACAAGTGGAAGGACAAGCCGCAGGAGAACACGACCGAATCCCAGAATAACGACATGCAGACCCTTGCTGATCTGCTGCAGCGGCCCGTTCCTGACCGCGATATCAAGGATTTTGAGACATGAACATCCCTGCACCTTTTTCACAAAACCAGATGCGTTTCTTCTGGAACTGCTTCGACCACTGGTTCAATGTGGCTGAGGGCGGAAAACGCGGCGGCAAGAACGTGCTTATTACTATGGCCTACTGCACCATTCTGGAAAGGCATCCCAGCAGAATACACCTCATTGCGGGCGTATCCACTGCGACGGCAAGGCTGAACATTCTGGACTGTGACGGCTTCGGCCTGAAAAACTATTTTGAGGGCCGCTGCCGTGAGGGCACCTACCAGAACCGCGACTGTCTGTACATCCAGACTGCCACCGGCGAAAAGGTGGTGCTGGTGTCCGGTGGTGGCAAAGCCGGTGACGAAAAGCTGATCAAGGGCAACACCTACGGCACCGCGTACATCACCGAAGCCAATGAATGCAGCGAAACTTTCATCAAGGAAGTATTCGACCGTACCCTGTCCAGCCCGGACAGAAAGGTATTTCACGACCTGAATCCCAAGGCAGAGGGTCACTGGTACTATGAAAATATCCTGAATCTGCACGAAAAGAAGCAGAACGAGAACCCAGAATACGGCTTTAACTACGGACATTTCACCATTGCCGATAATATGAGCATTTCGGACGACCAGCTCCGGGCTGTGCTTGCAACCTACGACCGCAGCACGGTCTGGTATGCCCGTGATATCCTCGGTAAAAGGAAAGCTGCCGAGGGTCTTGTATACCCTTTCTTCTCCGCCGGGCAGGACACCTACCTCTTTCACGGTGATGCTTCCCACATCGACGGGCAGTTTTACGTATCCATCGACTACGGCACGCACAATCCCTGCAGCATGGGCCTGTGGGTCATTCATGATGGCAAGGCCCTGCGCATCAAGGAAAGCTTTTTTGACAGCCGTGCCGAGCGTGTGCAGCGCACGGACGAAGAGCACTATGCCGAGCTGGAACGCCTGACCAAGGGCTATTACATTCAGGCAGTGGTGGTTGACCCGTCCGCCGCTTCCTTCATCGAGACCATCCGGCGGCACGGCAAGTATCTGGTGATCCCTGCAGACAACGACGTGCTGAACGGCATCCGCTGCGTGGCATCCCTGATGCAGGCCGGGCTTGTGACCATCCACGAGAGCTGCACGGCATCCCGCCGGGAGTTCGGCCTGTACTCGTGGGACGACAAAGCCAAAGAGGACCGCGTCGTGAAGGAGAACGACCACGCCATGGACGACATCCGCTATTTCTGCTATACGATACTGGCCCCGCTGATCCGCTGGGCAGATTGGAGACGAAAGTAATGTTTGACAGACTGCTTTTCTGGCTGCGGGAGAAAGCACGGCTGCTGTTCGGTGAAAATACTACTGTCAGCGCCAGCGTGTCCTACAGCATGGAGAATGCGATCATCCTGTGGGCGCAGATGTACGATACCGGCGGGCCGTGGTGCCACGGCGGCAAGAACGCCCTGCACAGCCTGAAGCTTGCCCAGAGTGTTGCATCGGAGCTGGCCCGTCTGACCACGCTTGAAATGGAATGCATTGTTTCCGGCAGTGCCCGCGCCGACAGCATCAGCACCATGCTGCAGCCTTTCATTGCAGATCTGCGCACCCCGGTGGAATACGGATGTGCGCTGGGCGGCATCCTGTTCCGGCCCTTCCTCGATGCAGAGGGACGCATCCAGATCGATGCTGTGCAGGGGGATTGCTTCTGCCCTACCCGCTTTGACAGCTCTGGCCGCATGACCGGGGCTATTTTTTATGACCATCTGGTGCGCGGCAACCGCATTTACACTCGTCTTGAAGATCACGAGTTTTCCGGCAGCACGTACAGCATCACGGTCAAGGCGTTCCGTTCCATGACCAGTACAGACCTCGGCATCGAGGTGCCGCTGACCGATGTACCGGAATGGGCCGCGATCTCCCCGCACACTGAGTTTTCCGGTGTAGACCGTCCGCTTTGGGGCTATTTCAGAGTGTCCAGCGGCAATTCCACTGATCGGCACTCCCCGCTGGGCGTGAGCGTCTATGCCGCTGCTGTTGACACCATCCATGATGCCGATGAACAGTATGGGCGGCTGTTGTGGGAGTATGACGGCGGGCAGCTGGCCCTTGACGTTGACCAGACCGCCCTGCGGCCCGACATCAACGGCGAGAGAGTTATGCCGCAGCGTGAGCAGCGCCTTTACCGCAACTGGTTGAACGGCAGCTCCAGGGCCAATGGCCGGAACCTTTACGAGGTGTTTGCCCCTGCCCTGCGCGATGAAAGTTATCGTCGGGGGATGGATACCATGCTCAAGCGGGTGGAGTTCCAGTGCGGCCTTGCCTACGGCACCCTGTCCGACCCGCAGAACGTGGACAAGACTGCCGAGGAGATCAGGAGCAGCAAGCAGCGCAGCTACACTACCGTCAAGGATCTGCAGCGGGCGCTGGGCAATGCGCTGACCGATCTGGTATACTCCATCAGCAAGCTGCTGGATGCCCAGTGGAACAGCGGCGCAGCCGTTTCCCCGCCGGGCGACTGCAACGTGACCTTTGACTTTGACGACAGCATCATCTCTGACCCCAAGGAGCGCAAGCAGATGTACTGGGGCTACGTTACCGCAGGCAAGTTCCCCTTCTGGCGGTATCTGGTGGAGTTTGAGGGCTACAGCGAGGACGATGCCAAGGCCATTGCCGCCGAAGCGGATGCTGAGAACCGCAGCCCTGAAGCCCTCACCTTCGGGGGTGCCTGATGCTGCCGCCGTCTTACCTCGACCAGATGCCGGACGCCTTTGTGCAACTCTGGCAGCAGGTGGAGGACGAGATCCTGCAGGACGTGGCCCGGCGCATCGGCAAGATGGACGCCGTGACCCCCACCGCAAACTGGCAGCTGTGGCGCTACCAGCAGACCGAGGCGCTGCGCAACGACGTGGTGAAGCTGCTGGCGAAGTACACCGGCAAGAGCGAGGCCGCAATCCGCAGGCTGCTTTTGCAGGCAGCCACCGAAGCCATGGAGCGGGAGGACGCGATCTATTACCACTACGACATGGAGCCGTCCCCTTTTGAAGAGAGCGCCGCCCTGAACAACCTGCTGGATGCCGGCGCGCGGCAGACCTGCGGCACATGGCAGAATCTGACCGCCACCACGGCAAACACCGTCACAGGGGTCTTTGAGCGCACGCTGGACGCTGCATGGCTCAAAGTGAGCACAGGTGCCTTCGACTACAAAACCGCCGTCAAACAGGCTGTGGACAGCCTTGCAGACGACATGCCCATGGTCACCTATCCCAGCGGCCACACCGACAGCATCGAGGTGGCCGCACGGCGTGCCATCCTGACTGGCGTGAACCAGACAGCTGGCAAGCTGCAGGTGGCCCGCATGGACGAAATGGGCTGCGAATTTGTGGAGACGACCGCCCATGGCGGCGCGCGTCCTTCTCATGCAGAGTGGCAGGGACGGCGCTTTCACCGGGGCGGCGCGGTGGACTACAAGGGCAGGCACTACCCGGACTTTGAAGCCGCCACCGGCTATGGTACCGGCGCAGGCCTTTGCGGCTGGAACTGCCGCCACACCTTTTTCGCGGTGTTCCCGG
>ERZ827043.2064-NODE-2064-length-18166-cov-10.994810_pt1 | contig 18166 bp, 16 predicted proteins | sample MGYA00519923_ERZ827043 | MGnify/ENA primary metagenome ERZ827043 (study PRJEB31778, sample SAMEA3449251) | human gut metagenome | biome: human gut; feature: human-associated habitat; material: faeces | place: United Kingdom | collected 2010/2012 ...
GTTGTTTGCTGCATAAGATTTACTCTTTTCTGTAAACCTTTTTCAGGACGGGACAGGGCAAAAAAAAGCCATCGGTGCGGACTGGAGCGGTCTGGAGCGGACATCGGAATCGAGGTATTTCTGTCGGTTGTATCTTGCAGCATGAAAGGTAAGTTTTCTTATTCCGTTCATTATCCCGATATAAACTGTATTAAACAGAAAACGGTATTTTGAATGGTTTAAAACATAAAACCAAACACACGAGCTTTATGACCGTATAACGAATATTCAATCTCAAAAACGTTGTACCATGGATTCATTAGAAGAAAAAGACAAACCCACACCGAAACTTTCGAAAAGTCCCCGTATCGAAGTCGATGAGGAACTGATGCGCCAGATGATCGCCGGACAAGCTCCTTTGGATTCCAAAGTCGGCCGCAGGATTCCCGAACCGGAAGAGGGCGCAGAAGAAACGGCTCAGGAGCCTATTCCAAAATCCGAGGTTGACGAATCGTCCCCATCGGTCGTCCCTGCCGCTGTAGCTGCAGGGAAGGATGCGTTCGGGTTTCGTCGTAAAAAACTCACGCTGCCGAATTTTGAACGCACGTTCTTCGCACCGGTGGATTGCCGTAACCGCTCTGCGATCTATGTCAGCACCCAAACCAAGCATAAAGTATCGGAAATACTCCACCTGTTAGGAAATGAGAATACAAGGCTTACATCGCTGGTCGACAGTATGTTGCGGTTCGTTATGGGCATTTACAGCGACGAACTGAATTATCTCCACGAGAAGAAGAATAGCAGAAGGCCGTTTTGAAAAAGCGGAGGTATTTCGACGGCAGATAGCAGGACGGGAGGGGGCCGTCGAACGGGCAGGCCGATCGCGGCTGAACATCGGAACCGGATCGTTAGGAGCCGCAGAATGTCGTCTTTTCCGACGGTAGCGACCAGCAAAACGCCAAAGATGGAAATACGCAAGGCTCGCCCTTCGGGCGATTCGCATGGCCTTGCGTATTTCCATCTCCGGCGTTTAATTCCCTGCCGGCGGAAAGAGATTATGGTATAGTATCCAGAATCGCACCGGCTTACTGCGCAATCTTGAAGACGCTGTCGAGTTTCTCGCTCAATGCCGCCATATCCTGTCCGATTTTATCGTTGGTAATTCGGGCATAGATTTGGGTCGTGGTGATGCGTTTATGCCCCAACATCTTGCTGACGGTCTCCAGAGGTACGCCCTGCGTGAGCGTGACCGTTGTGGCAAAAGTATGCCGCGCGCAATGGATCGTGGGGTTGAACGACAGACCGGCGTGTCTGGCAACATGCCGCAAGGACATGTTCAGCGTATTATAAGTGCCTTTGAGCGGAAAGACCCGGTCGCCTGAGAGGTGCATATCCTTATAACGCTCGTAGAGCATTTCGGCAACGGGAAGAAGTTTGACCCGGAACTGCGTACCTGTTTTCTGGCGCCTGTCGATAATCCAGCGCTCTCCGTTATCGTCCGTATGGATGTCCGCGCGGGTGAGTTTTACTACGTCTGCATGGCTCAGGCCTGTAAAGGCACAGAAGACGAAGGCATCCCGGTTAATGCCCGTCCGGTAGTTGGGGAGCCTGACATCCATCACGGCCTGCAATTCCGAAGCCGAAAGGTAGCGGCGTTCCGAGTATTCCGCTTTGACATAGAACCCTGCGAAAGGATCGACGGCAATCCAGCCGTTCTTATAGGCCGTGTAGGTCATCAGCTTCAGCTTCTTGATGGTCGAATGGATTGTCCCGGAACGCATCCCTTGTACCGAGGAAAGATAGGCCACGAACTTTTCGATAAAATCCCGCTTCAACTCTTTGAACGAAATGTCCTTGACATGGTATTCGTATTCGAGGAAGGAGGCAAGACGGCGGCGACGCTTGCAGTAGTCTTCATAGCTGGAATAGGTGCGGTCTTTGCCCACACGTTTGAGAAAGCCTGCGAGGTATTCGTCGAAGGTCTGCAACAGCAGGCGGCAGGCGTCACCCATACCGAGGAAGGCGTTGCGAACCTTTTCGGCCGTGACATACGAATCACGGTCGCAGAGCCGCTGATATTGTTTGCCGATATTGGTTTTGATGTTCTCCAACTTTTCATTGAGGCGTTGGGCTTCGAAGCTTTTACCTGCCGCCTTGTTTGCTTTGGCGTCCCAGAGGGAAGAACGAACGGTGAGTTTACAGCTGAACTGCGATATCGTGCCGTTGATCGTAATACGACCCATAACGGGAACCTGACCCGATTTCTCGGACTGCCTTTTCACGTAGAAAAGGACTTTGAAAGTGCTGCGTTGCATAATAACTTGAACTTTGAGGATTTGTTAAACGTTTAGTCAAGTTATTTGTTATGCAGAAATTCAACGCAACGAACTGAAAACGAATGTTTTAATGCAAATAAAAGCATTTCGGGCAGGTAACGGATAAGTAACGAAACTCACCGTTAATCCTGCCCGATTATGCTTTTTTATTGCTCGGAACAGATGCAGAATAGAGGATTAAACACCTGTAAACAAGATATTTACTCTTTCCTACACCTTCGTTTACCTACAAATACCGAACCCCGCGGGGTTCGCCTTATTTCCGGACGCGGGTCAGCCCCCGCTCGGCGGCCAGCCGCTCCATCAGCGCGTAGGCCGCGTCGTATTCGTTGGGAATCTCGCCGTCCAGGATGGCGTTCTTGATGATCTCCTTCATGTCGCCGATCACGCGCCCCGGGCCGATGCCGTAGGTCTCCATGATCAGCTCGCCCGTGATCGGAGGCTGGAAGTTGCGGATGCGGTCGCGCTCCTCCAGGTCCTTCATCTTGCGGCGCACCAGCTCGAAATTCGAAAGGTAACGTTTCACTTTGGCGTCGATGCCCGAGGTGATGTCCGCCTCGCACAGCGTCATCAGCGCCTCCACGTCGTCACCCGCCTCGAACAGCAGCCGGCGCACGGCCGAGTCGGTCACGAGGTCCTCCGAGAGGATGATGGGCCGCAGGTGAAGGAACACGAGCTTCTGCACGAACTTCATGTGCTCGTTGAGCGGCAGTTTCAGCTGGCGGAAAATCGCCGGGACCATCTTCGAGCCGAGCACCTCGTGGCCGTGGAAGGTCCAGCCCACACGGGGATCGTAGGCCTTCGTGAGCGGCTTGGCGATGTCGTGCAGCACGGCGGCCCAGCGCAGCCACAAATCGCCGCTGCGGCGCGCCACGTTGTCCACGACCTTGAGCGTATGGATGAAATTGTCCTTATGGGCGTGGCGCCCCCGCTTCTCCACCCCCTTGAGGTTGTGCATCTCGGGAAAAATCCGCTCCAGCAGCCCGGTGAGTTCCAGCAACTCGAAGCCCATCGAAGGGACGGGCGAAAGGACGATCTTGTTGAGTTCGGTGACGATGCGTTCGCGCGAGACGATGCGGATGCGTTCGGCATTGCGGCGGATCGCCTCGAAGGTCTCTTCCTCGATGGTGAAGCCCAGCTGCGAGGCGAACCTGACGGCGCGCATCATGCGCAGGGGGTCGTCGGAAAAGGTGACGTCGGGATCGCACGGCGTGCGGATGATGCACTCTTCGAGGTCCGACATCCCGTCGAAAGGATCGACCAGCTCGCCGAACGTGGCCCCGTTCAGCGACCACGCCATGGCGTTGATCGTGAAGTCGCGCCGCCGCTGGTCGTCCGCCAGCGTGCCGGGTTCGACCTCGGGTTTGCGCGAATCGCGGGTGTAGGACTCCCGGCGCGCCCCCACGAACTCGACTTCGACATTCCGGGCGCGGACCATCGCCGTGCCGAAAGTCTTGAAGACCGAGACCTTCGCCTTCAGTTCGCGCGCGAGCGCCTCGGCCAGCGCAATGCCGCTGCCCACGACCACCACGTCGATGTCGGTCGAAGGCCGTCGCAGGTAGTGATCGCGCACATAGCCGCCGACGACGAAAGCCTGCACGCCCTGCTCGTCGGCAAGGCGCGAAATCCGCCGGAATATGGGATTCGACAACGGCACGCGGCTACTTCACGTGTTGCTTGATCGCATCCCGCCACACCACGTAACCCTCGCCCGTCAGGTGCAGGCCGTCGTTGGTGTAACGCTTGTCCAGCCGCCCCTCGTGGTCGGCCAGCGCCCCCCAGACATCGAGGTAGGTGACTTCCTTCTCGTCGCACAGCGCTTCGAGCCGCTTGTTCAGCGGCACGATCTGACGGCCGTGCTCGTAGTGGTTCTTGAACTTGGCGAAAGACTCGCCGTTGACGGGCAGGATGCTCTGCACATAGATCTTCGTCCAGCGCGACTCGGACTGGAAACGGTCGATGAGCCGGGCCACGTTGGCCACGATCTCGTCGGGCGAAACGCCGGCCGCCAGGTCGTTGACGCCGATCATCAGAAACAGTTTCTTGGGATGCCCCCCGACAATCGGGTCGAGACGGTCGAGCAGCCACCCCGAGCGGTCGCCGCTGATGCCGCGGTTCTTGACGTGGCGGTTGTTGAACAGCTCGGCCCACTCGCAGCCGTCGGTGATCGAGTTGCCCAGGAACACGATGTCGCTCGAATAGACCGGGAGCACCTCGAAAAGGCTGCGCCGCTGAAGGTTGTATTCGCTCTGCGCAAAGGCCGTGCACACGGTGAACAGCGCGGCGGCAAGGATCAGGATGCGTTTCATAGTCGTCAGAATTTAAGTTCGCGCCGGTAGAGCTGCACGGTGTTTTCCAGCCCGTAGTAGAGGGCGTCGCAGATCAGCGCATGGCCGATCGACACCTCGTCGGTCCACGGAATGCGTTCGGCGAACCAGCGCAGGTTCTCCAGCGAAAGGTCGTGGCCGGCGTTCAGCCCCAACCCCTGCCGGCGAGCCTCTTCGGCGGCGGCCAGATAGGGGGCGACGGCCCGCTGCGGGTCGTCGGGATATTCGCGCGCATAGGCTTCGGTGTAGAGTTCCACCCGGTCGGCGCCGCAGGCCTTCGCCCCGGCGACCATCTCGGCCACGGGGTCCACGAAAACCGAGACCCGGATGCCCTTCGCGTGGAAGCGCGCCGTCACGTCGGTCAGGAATGCGCGGTTGGCCAGAGTGTCCCACCCGGCGTTCGAGGTGATGGCATCGTGGGCGTCGGGAACCAGCGTCACCTGCGCAGGGACCACCTCCAGCACCAGGTCGATGAAACCCGGAATGGGGTTGCCCTCGATGTTCAGCTCGGTCGTGAGCACCCGTTTGAGATCGCGCACGTCGTCGTAACGGATATGCCGCGCATCGGGACGCGGATGGACCGTGATGCCCTCGGCGCCGAAACGCTCGATGTCCAGCGCGGCGCGGACCACGTCGGGCAGATTGCCGCCCCGCGAATTGCGCACCACGGCGATCTTATTGATGTTAACGCTTAACTTTGTCATAATTCTACGCTGTTTCACGGAATGCGGAACGCGATCCGGACAAGCTCAAATAAATTTGGCGCATCGCTCTCCTTTCCGTATATTTGCCGGAGATATGCCACATCCCGGCGCCTTGCCGGGCCGAAAAGGCCCCGGATCGTTCCGGCGTGGTAAAGTTACTTATTTTTTCGAAACTCCGCCGATGAAAATCATACTTTTTTCCCGCGCGCAGATCGCCCACACCCCCGAGGAGATCCGCCAGCTGATCGGAACGATCGGAGCTTTCGGCTTCGATTACGCCGTCAACGAGGAGTTCGCCCCCCTGGTGGAGCAGGCCACGGGAACGGCGCTCCCGCCCGAAAGGATCTACGGCCGCTACATCGGCAAACAGCCTGCCGAAACCGTCATGGTCTGCTACGGAGGCGACGGAACGCTGCTCGAAGGGGTGCACCGTCTCTGCGGCGCGCCGATTCCCGTCATGGGCATCAACGCCGGGCACCTGGGGTTTCTGACCAGCGCCCCGAGCAACGGGCTGAACCTGATCTTCCGCGAGATAGCCGAAGGCAACATCGCGACCGAGCCGCGCTCGATGCTGCGCGTCACGGGCGAATTCGCCCGACAGCCCGAATCGCAGCTGGCGCTCAACGAATTCACCGTGCAGCGCCACGGCGCAGGGATGATCTCGGTGGAGACCTACGTCGACCGGCAGATGGTGGCCACCTACCACGGAGACGGGGTGATCGTCTCGACGCCCACCGGATCGACGGCCTATTCGCTCAGCGCCGGAGGTCCCGTCGTGGCCCCGACGTGCCAGTGCCTGGTCATCTCGCCCCTGGCCCCCCACAACCTCACGATGCGCCCGGTGGTGATCCCCGACACGGGCGTCATCACGCTCAACGTGGACGCCCGGCGGGCGGACGCCTTCGTCACGCTGGACAACCGGACCTACCCCGTTTCGCACGGCGCGTCGTTCACCGTGGAGCGGGCCGAACAGACGATTTTTTTGGCCGTGCCGCACAATATATCATTTTACGACACGTTACGGAATAAGATGATGTGGGGAATCGACATCCGCAGTTAATCATTTATCGCATTTTTCCACAAGTTAACAGAATTTTTCCCTATATTTGTGCCCTAATATGAGCGATCAGAAACGCATACCGCAACACGTCGCCATCATCATGGACGGCAACGGCCGCTGGGCCGAGTTGCGCGGCAAGGAGCGTTACGAAGGTCACGCAGCGGGTGTCGAACCCGTGCGGGCGTCGTTGCGTGCCGCGGCGCGCTGGGGCGTGAAGTACCTGACGCTCTATGCGTTCTCGACCGAAAACTGGGGACGGCCCGCGGAGGAAGTGGACTCCCTGATGGAGCTTTTCTGCAAAAGCGTCGTCAACGAAACGCCCGAACTGATCCGCCAGGGCGTCGAGGTGCGCATGATCGGCGACCGGAGCCGTTTTTCGGAGAAGGTCCGCAGCTACCTGGCCATGGCCGAGGAGCAGACCGCGGGAGGACGGACGCTGACGCTGATCCTGGCGCTCAACTATTCGTCGCGGAGCGAAATAACGCACGCCGTGCAGCAGATCGCGCAACGCGTGGAGGCCGGCCAGATCGCCCCGTCGGAGATTTCCGAAGAGACGATCAGCACCGCGCTCTACACGGCCCCCTACCCGAACCCCGACCTGATCGTCCGCACCAGCGGCGAACAGCGGTTGAGCAATTTCCTGCTGTGGCAAGCCTCCTACGCCGAACTGTGGTTCCCCGAAGTGCTGTGGCCCGACTTCACGGAGGAGGAGTTCGACCGCGCGATGGAGGAATACGCACGGCGCGATCGCCGCTTCGGACTGGTTAAATAGATGACTTTAGACTATATTTAATAGATGAATTATTCCGGTAAGATATTCACGGCAGCAGCTGCCCTCGTGCTATGCTGCTCGAATATATTCGCCCAGGAGCAGAATCCGCAGGACACGACGGCGGCTCCGAAGCCTGCGATTTCAGAAAACGCCCCGATGTTCCGAAGCGAGGGCGAACCCAGGCTCTATTACATCCGCGACGTCAACGTCCACGGCGTGCAATACCTCAACCCCGAGATCCTCAAGTCGTCTGCCGGACTGATCGCAGGCGACTCGGTCTACCTGCCGAGCAACTTCATCTCCAACGCCATTTCACGGCTCTGGAGCCAGCGGTTTTTCTCGGACGTGAAGATCGGCGCCGAGATCGAGGGCGACAGCCTCGACCTGGAGGTCTTCCTCAAGGAGCGTCCCCGCGTCTACAACTGGGAGTTCGAGGGCATTTCGAAGGGCAAGAAGAAGGACCTGCTGGAAAAGCTCAAACTCAAGCGCGGAAGCGAACTCTCGGACTACGTCATCGACAAGAACAAGAAGCTCATCCATAACTACTGGGCCGAAAAGGGATTCCGCAATACGGAGGTGGACGTGCGTATCGACAACGACACGCTGCGCCCGGGACAGGCCGTGACGGTGACCTTCCTGATCGACCGCAAGGAGAAAGTGAAGATCGGCAAGATCAACTTCGTCGGCAACGAGCAGTTCAACGACAAGCGCCTGCGCCGCACGTTCAAAAAGACCCACCAGAAGTCGATCAACTTCTTCAAGGGGACCAAACTCAACGAGAACGACTACGAGGCGGACAAGGAGTTGCTGATCGACTTCTACAACTCGCGGGGCTACCGCAATGCCACCATCATACGCGACTCGATCTACCCGATCAACGAAAAACGGCTGGGCATCGACCTCGAAGTGTCGGAAGGCAACAAATACTACATCCGCAACGTCTCGTGGGTGGGCAACTCGGTCTATGAAACCGAAGGGCTGCAACAGATGTTCGGCGTCAAGAAGGGCGACATCTACGATAAGAAGACGATGCACAAGCAGCTGGGCATCGGCAAGGAGACCGATCCCGAAGCGACATCCGTGTCGTCGCTCTATCAGAACGAAGGCTACCTGATGTCGCAGATCGAACCCGCCGAGACGATCATCGCCCCGGACTCGATCGACATCGAAGTCAAGGTCTTCGAAGGCAAGCAGTTCACCATCAACGAAGTCGGCATCACGGGCAATCAGCGCGTCGACGACGAGGTGATCCGCCGCGAGCTGGACACCCGTCCGGGCGAACTCTACAACCGCGCGCTGCTGATGCGCACCATCCGCCTGCTGGGTTCGATGGGACACTTCAACCCCGAGGCCATCATGCCCGACATCAAGCCCGTTTCGAACGAGCTGGTCAACATCAACTGGCCGCTTGAAGAGCAGGCTTCCGACCAGTTCAACATCGCCGGCGGCTGGGGTTCGGGAACCTTCGTGGGTTCGGTCGGCATCACGCTGAACAACCTCTCGATCAAGAACACCTTCAAGAAAGGCGCATGGCGCCCCTACCCGATGGGCCAGAACCAGCGGCTCTCGCTCTCGGCGCAGACCAACGGTACGTATTACAAGGCCTTCGCGTTCAGTTTCACCGACCCCTGGATGGGCGGCAAGAAACCCAACTCGTTCACCCTCTCGGCACACTTCTCGGAGCAGAACAACGCCTATTACGTATGGCAGACCAGTACGCAGTATTTCCGGACCTACGGCGTCGCCGCCGGTCTGGGCAAGCGTCTGAACTGGCCCGATCCCTATTTCACGTTCTACGCCGAAGCCAGCTACGAACGCTACGCGCTGAAAAACTGGTCGTCGTTCGTGATGACGAACGGCGCGGCCAACCTGGCATCGATCAAACTGGTGTTCGGCCGCAATTCGGTCGACCAGCCGATCTACCCGCGCCGCGGTTCGGAGTTCAGCGCCTCGGTGCAGGCCACGCTCCCCTACTCGCTCTGGGACGGCAAGGACTACAAAAAACTGGAGCAGATCGCCAACAGTTCCAACTCGACCTCCGCAGAGGCGGACCGGGCCAACCAGGAGCGCTACCGCTGGGTGGAGTTCCACAAATGGCAGTTCAAGGCGCAGTGGTTCCAGTCGTTCCTGAAAAACTCGAACCTCGTGCTGATGCTCAAGGCCGAAATGGGATACCTCGGCAGCTACAACAAGTATAAGGTTTCGCCTTTCGAACGCTACGAAGTCGGCGGCGACGGCATGTCGGGATACAATATATACGGTATCGACATCATCGCGATGCGCGGTTACGAGGACGGCGCGCTCGACCCCGGCAGCAACTACTCGCGCGGCTACAACAAATACACCGCCGAACTTCGCTACCCGATCATCCTCAAACCCTCGTCGCAGATCTACGTGCTGGGATTCCTCGAAGGCGGTAACGCATTCGACTCGTGGAAGAAGTTCTCGCCCTTCAAGATCAAGCGTTCGGCCGGTTTCGGCGTCCGCCTCTACCTCCCCGTGGTGGGTATGCTCGGTATCGACTGGGGTTACGGATTCGACGCTCCGGCGAACTCCTCGACCAAGAGCGGCAGCCAGTTCCACTTCGTTCTGGGACAACAATTTTAGCATGATCCGAACGGCCGCACCCGCGGACCGGCATTCAAAATCCCCTGAATCCCCCTCGCCAAAGGGTGTTCAAATAAAACGGGGCGTGGCAATAAATTTGAAAGAAAAGAGTTATATTTATAGCAGCAATCCGGGAAACCGGCTGAATATTAACTTAAAAACAACAGGATTATGAAACGGCTGATTTTAATTGCGGCATTCATTCTGACGGCAGGAACACTCGCGGCGCAGAACTACATAATCGTCAACAGCGAGAAAGTGTTCAAATCAATCGACGCCTACAATACGGCTATTTCCGACCTGGATAAGCTCGCCAAGCAGTACCAGGACCAGGTGGACGCCAAGTTTGCCGAAGTCGAGGCGCTTTACAACAATTACGTGAGCCAGAAAACCTCGCTCTCGGCCGCTGCGCGCCAGACCCGCGAAAACGCCATTCTGAACAAGGAGAAGGAGGCGCAGGAGTATCAGGAAAGCCTGTTCGGACAGGAAGGCACGCTGATGAAAAAACGTATCGAGGTGATCTCCCCGATCCAGAAACAGGTCTTCGGCGCCATCGAGACCTACGCCAAGCAGGCGGGCGCCGACCTGGTGCTCGACTCGGCGAACAACCCCACGCTGCTCTACACCAATCCTTCCGTAGAGCGGACGCAGCAGGTGATCGACGCGCTCAAGAAATAACCGACATCAAAACATTAACTGATAAAACTGTATGAAAAAAGCAATCAAACTGACCCTTGCGGTTGTGCTGGTGATGGGCGCCACATCGCTCTTCGCCCAGAAATTCGGACGCATCAACACCCAGGAAATCATCATGGCGATGCCCGAGACCAAGACGATGCAGGAGAACATGGACACCTTCGCCAAGGAGTTGTCGGACAACATCGAGACGATGAACGTCGAATTCAACACCAAGTTGCAGGATTTCCAGAAAAACTACAACACCTTCAGCGACGCCATCAAGGAGGTGAAGGAGAAGGAACTGAACGATATGCAGACCCGCACCCGCGAGTTCCAGGAGCGCGCACAGCAGGATTACCAGAAGAAACAGAACGAACTGCTCGCCCCGATCATCGACAAGGCGAAAAGCGCCATCGACAAGGTAGCGGCCGCAGGCGGATTTCTGGTCGTGTTCGACACGTCGACGGGATCGCTGGCTTACTTCGACGAGGCTACGCTGACGGACGTCGCGCCTGCCGTGAAAAAGGAACTGGGCATCACCGACGCGCCCGCAGCAGCGCCTGCCGCCAAATAAATCTTCATGCGGATCGGTCCGCCGACAGAGCATCGAGCGCCGACCCGTGAGGTCGGCGCTTTCGTTTTCAGAGACCCGCAGGTCGAAAAGCGCGCGGTAGTGTTCATAAGGTTGAAGAATCGAACATTTTGAATGATACCCGACTGATCATTATTATATTTGTCGAAATTTAAGCGAAACTATGAACCAGACGAAGTCAGAAATGCCGATATCGAGTTTTACCCTGAACGAACTCATCACAATGGCCGGAGGCGAAAAGCGTCCGGGAATTATGGGCGAATGCATCGCCGCAAACAGCGCATCGGAAATGGAGATATTCCGGTTCCCGAGCCGCCTGAACGCTCTCATTATCGGCGTCGGAACCGAAGGCGAGACTTCACTCACGTCAAACCTTCAGGAATTCCGGCTCAAAAAGGATTCGCTCTTCATCTTCAGCCCCAAGCACATCCTGCAAGTACAATCCAACAACCGTTTCAAGGCCCATCTTATCGTCATCGCCCCGGATTTTCTCAAGCGCATCAACATCGACACCAAACGCATGATGCCGCTTTTCCTGCAATTCGGCTCGCTCCCCTGCATGGAACTCACGCACGCCGAGAGCCAGTCGCTCCGGAGTTTTATCTCGATGGTCGAACAGGAACTGAAAGGCTCCGAGACGGATTTTTCGAGCGAGATCATCGGCGGACTGATCGCCGCGACGATCTACAAGGTCGGGGACATCCTGACCCACTACCTCACGGAGCATCCCGAGGTCGACAGCCCGATACACAACCGTGCGGAGGAGTATTTCAGGCAATTCACCGAGCTGCTCGGCGAACACTACAAACACGAACGCAGCGTGGGATTCTACGCCCGGCAGCTATGCATCACGCCCAAATACCTCACCACGCTCATCAAGCGCATCAGCGGCAAATCGGTATCGGAATGGATCGACAACTACGTGATCCTCGAAGCCAAGACGCTGCTCAAATATTCGAACATGAGCGTGCAGGAGATCGCCTATTACCTGAATTTCCCCAACCAGTCGTTCTTCGGCAGTTACTTCAAGCGCAATGCCGGCATGTCGCCGTCGCAGTACAAGGCGAAGAAGTAAAAGCCGAACGTTAAAACGGGTAACCCACGCCGAAGTTGAGCGCCGTGTTCTTCCACTTGAAATTGTGAATCCACCGCTCGCCCGAGGGGTTGTTGGGATTGTGCAGCTGAATACCCCAGTCGAGGCGCAGCACGGCGAACTTGATGTCGAAACGCAGGCCGAGTCCCGTGTTGAATCCCAGCTGTTTGTAGAAACGGTCGAACCGGAACACCGTATCTTCGGACTCACCCGAATAGTGCCGGATATACCAGATGTTGCCCAGATCGAAGAAGGTCGCGCCGTGGATCATGCCCCAGACCGGGAAGCGCAGTTCGAGGTTGGCTTCCAGCTTCACGTCGCCCGTCTGGACCGGAAAATCGTTGTGGGGATTGGCCACCGAACCCTGCCCGAGGGTTCGGGGCGTCCAGCCGCGCATGCCGTTGCTGCCGCCGCAATAGAACTGGCGGTCGAAAGGTACGGACGAAGAGTTTCCGTAAGCCATCGCCACACCGCCGTAAAGCCGTCCCACCAGCGCCGTAGCGCCCCCCAGCATGATTTTCCGGCTGACGCTCAAATCGGTGCGGAAATACTGCGAATACTCGATGCCGAAAATCGTATACTGCTCCTTTCCCTTGGCCGGCGAGAAGAAGGCGTGCTCGACGGCGTCGATCAGGTTGCCGGCGGTCTCGGCGTTGAACCGGATGTTCGTGGCGTTTCCGCCGAGGTTCTTGCGCTGGTTGTTATAGCCGTAGCCGAACGAAAGGCCGCCGATGAACTGGGTCTTGAAACTGTTGATCAGGTATTTGTTGGAGGTATTGCCCAGGAATTCGGGATCGACCGGGCGAGTCATGTCGACCACGTTGATGTCGATCGGCCGCAGCGAGAAGGACGAATAGCGGCTGTTGGTCCACATGTAGGTGATGCCGGCGCTCGAAAGCGTACGGGCGTAATAGGGGCGGTCCTGAAAATTGATCGACAGTTCGACCTTGGTCTTCGGCTGGTTCACCGTGCGGAAACGGCCCGTGCGCCAGGGCACGAGGAACCGCGGGAAGGTCAGTCCGGTCGTGACGCCGAATTCGGTGGCCCGTTTGCGCCTGGCGTCGGGAGCCTTCATAAATTCGTAACCCGCCGTGAAGGAGAGGTCGAACGACTCGGCGCCGCGGAAAATATTGCGGTTCTGATAACCGACGGTGGCCTTCAGGCCGTAGAAACTCGACGTGGTGCTGCCTTCGAGGTCGACCTTGACGCTCTGCTTGAGCGTCGGCGTGCAGAGAATGTTGCACGTCAGGTAGCCCTCGCGCGTGTAGAGCGTCTGCGTCGAATCGGCCGAAGCGCCGATGAAGGAGACGATGTCGGTGACGTCGGCCGACCGGGGCTGCTCCTCGAAGGCGATTTTCGCGCTCTTGAAATACCCCAGCGCCATCAGGTCGGAATAGGCGCGGTTGACCTGCGACGAGTTGTAGACGTAGTTGGGATAGAGCGGCACGGCCTGACGGAGCACCGGAGGGCGCAGGTTGGGCCGTTTCTCGTAGATGATGTTCAGACCGCGGTAGTAGACCGTATCGAGCCGCGAAAGCAGCGTCGTGTCGGTCCGTGCGACGGTGGGGTCGTAATCGGGGAAAATGTTGATCCGGTCGATACGGTAGACCATGTTGTTGTCCATCACGGGCAGTCCGCGTTCGTCATAGCCCGTGAGATACTGTTTGACGATCAGCCGCAGGTCGATCAGCCGCTCCTTCTCGAACATCCGCGCGGCGTAGGAGATGTTGTTGACCGAGAAATTGTAGTACCCCCGCTCCTTGAGGTAGGCGGCGATGCGCTCCCGCTCGGCATCGAGGACCGACACGTCGTAAATATCGCCCGTATGCAGCAGCGTATTGACGGTGTCGGGCAGCACGATCTGTTCGAGGAAGTTGTCCTGGAACTCGTAGGAAACGGAGTCGATGCGGTAAGGCTCGCCCTGGCGCGTGCGGAAGGTGACCGTCGCACGCTTGCGGCGCGAAACGGTGTCGACCTCATAGGTCGCCTGCGAGGAGAAAAAACCCTTCGAGTCCATGTAGACCTTCAGGTTTTCGGCGCTCTTCTGGGTCAGCCCCATGTCCAGCGTCACGGGCGCCTGCCCGATCTTGCGCTTCCAGTTGTTCCAGCGGTTGTCCTTCGCAGGGTCGGCCTGCTCGTAGAGCCAGACGTAGAAATTCGTCCCGAGGAAGCGTTTGTTGGGAGTCTGGCGCACGTACTTCTCCATGTCGGAAGCCGTGATGCGTTCCTTGCGGGGCGTGGACCGGTCGTCCTCGATCTTTACTTTTTGCAGAAAATACTGTCCTTCGGGAATGTGGCGCGTGACGCTGCACGCCGAGCACAGCAGGCCCAGCAGCGCGGCGGCGAGTATGCGACACGATTCCCGCACGGCGTCAGTTGTTGAAGAATCCCTTCTCTTTCAAAAGGGCGAAATAGGACTCCGAGATAGCGAGGTTGTCCTTGCGCACGTAACGCCGCTGGGTGAAGACCTGCGCCAGGTTCGGGAGGCCGTTTTCCGCCAGCAGACGTTTGGTAAGCTCCGACTCTTCACGCTCGGCCCACAGTTCGTCGATCTCGGCGGCCGTGTAATCGGTGTACTTCTCGTAGTGGACCACGGCTTCGAGCGGCAGGCGGTCGGTCAGTTCGGGCGACTCGTCGGGATAACCCAGGACCACGGTGGTGAGCGGAATGACCCCCTTCGGAAGTTCCAGTATCTGCGAAATATCGCCCGCGGTGTAGATCGTCGTGCCGAGGTAGCAGATGCCCAGCCCGTGCATTTCGGCCTCGACGCAGAGGTTCTGCGCGGCCAGCAGGGCGTCGGTCGAAGCGTTCAGGAACCACGCGAAATTGTCGTAGGCAGGGTCGGCGTCGCGCTGCTCGCACCACATCGTGAAACGGTGAATATCGGCGCAGACGGTCACCACGCACGGAGCCTGGCGGACCATCGGCTGGTTGAAATGGCACGGCGCGAGCCGTTCGCGGAGCGTTTCATCGCGGGTCACCACCAGCGAATAGAGCTGCATGTTGCCGCACGTCGAAGCGCGCGAGGCGGCTTCGAGACACTCGCGCAGCACCTCCTCGGGAATGGGCGTCGGGCGGAATTTACGTATCGAACGATGCTTGAAAAGCACACTTTTCATAAAGGTCTGTTTTTTGAATCCTGGCATAAACAATACAATCCGCCCGCCGTTGCACGCCCGGGCGGATATTTTTCACAAAATTAGCAAAACTTTTAGAAGTTTTACTATTTTTGCCAAGACATAACCATTCAAAAAGTGCAGACGGCATTTGCAAAATACGAAGGAGCAGGCAACGACTTCATCCTGATCGACAACCGCGAAGGCGGCTTCACGCCCCGTGCGGAACTTATCGCAGCCTTGTGCGACCGTCATTTCGGCATCGGAGCCGACGGGCTGATGACCCTCGCCCGGAACGCGGAGATCGACTGTTCGATGCGTTATTACAACGCCGACGGGTCGGAAGGCGAGATGTGCGGCAACGGCGCCCGCTGCTTCGCGCTTTTCGCCGAACACCGGGGCATCGGCGGGGAGACCAAGTTCTTCGATGCCGCAGACGGGCTTCACACCGCCCGCATCCGCCGCCTGAAAGGCACTTCGGGAGAGATCGAACTGGGCATGATCGCCGTGCGGGAGATCCGCACGGGCGACGGCTGGTGGTTTCTCAACACGGGCGTCCCGCACTACGTCGAATTCGTCGACGACCTCGAAGCGGTCGACGTGACCGGCCGCGGACGGGCCATCCGCCGCGACACGACGCGCTTCCCGCAGGGCACGAACGTCAATTTCGTGCAGATCACAGGCGACGGCACGATCCGCATGCGCACCTACGAACGCGGCGTGGAGAACGAGACCCTCGCCTGCGGCACGGGAGCCACGGCCGCGGCCATCGTGACGGCCTTCGCGCGGCAGCCCCACACGACCGATTTCCGCATCACCGTACCCGGAGGAGCGCTTGCGGTACGGTTTTCGCATGAACAGGGAACACAAACCTATACGGACATCCGCCTGACGGGACCGGCGCGCCGCGTCTTCGAAGGAGTGTTCGACAGCGAAAATTTCTAAAACCAACCATTCATTTCCCCATGAAAACACAAAAGGGAATCCGCGAACACGACGCGGATGAACTTCGGAAAGCCAAACGTCTCGAACCGATACGCAAGAGCGGCAAGGAGCGCCACGCGCTTTACAGCAGTTTCGACGAAGAGGACGAGGAGGAAATCCTGCCCCTCAAACGCGAGTCCGTTCTCGACTACCTCGACGAAGAGGAGGAATAAATCCAGATTCAATGATCGAAAAATTCATCATGGCGGGTCCCACCGCCCTGCACGTCTGCGACTCCCAGAAAGGGGACAAATGCGTCGTGCTCCTGCACGGATACCTCGAATCAATGCTCGTCTGGGAGGATTTCGTTCCATTCCTCTACAAAGAGCTTCGCGTGGTTACGTTAGACCTGCCCGGTCACGGCATCTCGGTCGTGACGGGCGAGGAGCATTCGATGGAGTTCCTCGCCGACACGGTGGCCGACGCCCTCCGGGCGCTGGGAATCCCCCGCTGCACACTCGTCGGGCACTCGATGGGCGGCTACGTGGCCCTGGCCTTCTGCGAACGCCATCCCGACATGCTCGACGGAGTTGTGCTGTTAAGTTCGACACCCAACGCCGACACGCCGGAGAAGGCCGAAAACCGCCGCCGCGAAATCGCCCTCGTAAAGGCCGGGAAAAAGGATGCGCTGGCCCGCGTGGCCCCCGAAGCGGGCTTCGCCGAGGACAACCGCACCCGGATGAAAGACTACATCGAGGACCTCACCGAACAGGTTGCCGTCACCGAGGACGAAGGAATCGTAGCGCTGCTCAACGGCATGATCGCCCGCAAGGACCGGAACGAGATGCTGCGCGCCTCGAAGGTTCCCCAGCTCTTCATCCTCGGACGCAAGGACAACTACATCCCTGTCGAAGCGGCCGAAAAGCTGGTGGAAGGGCATCCGCAGGCCCGGATCGTATGGCTCGAAAACAGCGGTCACATGGGATTTCTGGAGGAGCCGGAAACCACGGCCCGAGCGATCCTCGATTTCGTCAACGGCAAATAGCGCCGCACACCGACTATTTTCCGGGGATCAATCGCGTCATAAACCTCAAGAACAGAGAACATTAGACGACGATTCCGGGAGCAGGCCCACAATTCGGACAAAATCGTTTACAAATCGGCCGAAAATATTCAGCCGATTTATTTTTTACGCAGGTTTTTTCCTATATTTGCGGGGACACACATCAAACTCACTCTATGATAACCCGTCATCCATTGGGACGCCAGGATCTCCGCATCAAGCGCAGGGATAAGGTACTCGAAATCGGTCCCGGACACGATCCGATGTTTCGTTCCGATGTGATAGCCGACAAGTTTCCGCACGACGACACCCATCGCTGCGGGAAAGTCCTGATTTACCCTCACCAGCAATTCATCGAGGCCGACGGCGAACAACTCCCGTTCGAAAAAGATACTTTCGATTATGTGATCTGCAACCAGGTCCTCGAACATGCCGACAATCCCGCCCGGTTCATCGAAGAGATGGTCCGGGTCGGCAAACGCGGGTATGTCGAGACCCCGAGCATGCTCGGCGAACTGATGTTTCCCAAGGAGTCGCACCGCTGGGTAATCCTGCTTATCGAAGACAAACTCGTATTTTACGAAAAGGAGAAGATGCCGGGTAACTACCGCAACAACTACGGCGAGGTCTTTCTCAACTACCTGCCCTACCAATCGCTGCCGTTCAAGATGCTCTACGTATCCGAACCCAACCTGTTGCTCAACCGCATCGAATGGGAGGGGACAATCGAATATCTCGTAAATCCCGAGGACGACTATTACAGCAGTTTCTTCACCCGCAAATGGAACCGGGAGATGACCATGAAAATCTTCCCGCCGCGCCGGGGACTGACCGAGATAAACCGCACGCTCCAGGCTAGTTACTACCTTGTCCGGGAAAAACTCGGGCAGAAAATCCACAAACGCCCGTCTCCGA
>ERZ827043.2074-NODE-2074-length-18096-cov-3.280417_pt1 | contig 18096 bp, 19 predicted proteins | sample MGYA00519923_ERZ827043 | MGnify/ENA primary metagenome ERZ827043 (study PRJEB31778, sample SAMEA3449251) | human gut metagenome | biome: human gut; feature: human-associated habitat; material: faeces | place: United Kingdom | collected 2010/2012 ...
CAGATGTCCCGCTCCGCCGATGATGCGGCTCTCGTCGATCTCCGCGATAAAGGGATACCGGCTCAGCAGCGCCTCGTTGTTTTCCCGCAGCCACTCAGGGAATCCCGCCTCAAACCCTTCGTCAAACAGCCCGCCGACATAACCCAGATATGCCATGCCGAACATCGTCTGCGGAAAATCGACTCTGTCACGCAGCCACAGCAGCGAGTTTTTGCCTTCTTCCGAACCGATGTATGGCGCCGGCCGGACGCCCGGCTCCCCGCGCGGTTCCCGGCCGCCCAACCCGACCGTTGCCGCAGGCTCTTCCGTTATCCGTGGAATGACCGTTGTGGGCAATCCGGCTCTGTCTGCGCTATTTTTCGGCTCGTCAGGTTCAGGCTTCTGCTTCTGCGTGCAGGCGCAGAGGGACAGCAGCAACGCCAGCGTCAGCAATAAAGCAATCGTTCGTTTGCGTGTCGTACTCATAGCCGCTCCTTTCAGTTTGTTCCACTTCGGTCGGAACCTTCGCCGCCTCATTGCTTATGATAGATGATCTCTCCGTCCCGAAGGGTGTTATTCTGCCGATCATACAGGATGATCCTATTCGCCGCCGCATGGTCCCGATTGACCAGTGTGAACTCGACAATGTCCTGCGATCCATCATCCGCATCTTCATATTGCGTTGGATACGCAGACTCGACGGACACACTATAGCCTTTCCACGTCTGATCCGTCTCGTCCAACTGCAATTCATCTACGACAAAGCCCGTCCCGTCCTCGTCCATGGAACACACGATTTTACACGAACCATCCTCGGAAAACCAGGCGCCTTCGAGAAGCGAGAAAATCTCTATCGTCTCCTGTCGTACAGCGTTCACCCTGTTTTGCTGCTCCTGCCGTTCCTCCGCGGTATAATATTTCTCTTCATCCCCCATTTCCATCCACCCGGCGTCATGCCAGAAGGTATCCGCCAGCCAGGCAAATTGCGGGGAATCCAGATAGCGCAGGTGATAGATCGTATCGTGGTCTCTGTCCTCGATCGTCAGTCCGCTGATTTTGTCCGCAAAATCAGCTTTTACGGTCAGAACGCCGTTTTGGAACGCATACTCAAATTCACTGCCCAGGTCCTCAAAATTCGCATCATAACAGGTGATCTGGTTGTCTTTCAGGTACACGCCCTTGTAATAGAGCTTCATTTTTCCCGGGGTGTAAACGGTTTTTTTGATTTGAAAGTCATCGAAAAGAACCGCCGTTTCCTTGTATTGATACACAACCCTGTCACCGCTCCGGGCACAGCCGACAAGTGCGAGCAGACTTGCCAGGACGCCCATCGCAACAAGAAGCGCTTTTCTCACAGCATCGCCTCCCTCCAGATAGCCATATTGCTCCCGCCCCCCTAGGGGGAGCGGGAGCCGTGTTCATCCGTCAGCTGTATTCTTGTCCGCTGCGCCCAAAACAGGCCCGGCGTGCAGTCCTTTGCCTGCCCGGGTTCAGCCTTACTTGAACTGCATATTGTTGAGAATGATGTCGGACATCATTCCGGGAGCGCAATCCATGTTCCGCAGACCGATGGAGAGCGCGCGGGTACTGTCAATCTGCGCCACATATTCGATCCACTCGTAGCCGATGTACTTATAGGTAGGGCCGCTGAAGGTGATGCCGCCGATCACCCGATCCTCGATCTGCTGGTAATTTTCAAAATCCTTCTTGTAGTAATCAAAGTCCTCCACAGCGCCTCTTACCTCAAAGCGCATGCCTCCTGCGCCGAAAGCATCGGGGTCGGCATTATCCACCAGTGTTTTTTTCGACTCGTTGTACGACCAGCCGCTCTCCGGGATGGATGTCGTGATCTTAACCGTCACATCCTTTTTGGCAAACTGAGCGACTTCCACAGAGAACTGCTTCATTGCGGCGTTCGCTGAAGCTGCTTTATCCTGTTCGTTGGCCTCGGCCTTTACGATATCGAAATACTTGTCGTAAGCTTCCTGGGCGGAAAAACCGCTGCTGTTGAAACCGCTTACGTTATAGACGCCCGGTTTATCTTCGCTTTCCTTAAAGTTGACATAGATGAAATGCGAGTCATTCTCCTCGGAAATCCACTTGTAATAGCGGTAGTTTGCCCCCATATGGTCGCTGTATTCTTCCTTTTCAAACTTACCTTCCGTACCGAAGTAAGCCACCACCCCGTCATAAGGCGTGTTGAAGATGTCCTTGGCGACCTTGCTCATCCAGATATAGCCCTTCTGCAGCTTCTCTTCGCTCACGATGCCGTCCCCGGATGCATTGCCGCTCGGCTCTGCGGTCACAGCGCCCGCATTTCCGCTTACTGCCGGAGCATCCGCTCCGATGCTGTCCGGCATGGACTTGCCCGCATCGATCATCGGCAGATACCAGTCGGCATAAAGATGGGGGCGCGCTTGCTCCTCCATATCATCCCAATAGCTGCCCCACGGGCGCAGGTAGATGTCATAGTGGAATTCATCGTCGCCGTTTTCATAGTCGCCGTCGATCCAGATCGTGTCGTCATAGTCCAAAAGACCGGGATCAACGATCCAGTCCGCGTGTTCCAGCGCCACGTCCGTAAACCAGCCGCCTTCGGACATCATCGTGCCGTGTTCCCCGGTTCCGGCTTCGCTCAGGCTGACGGACGCCGAGGCCATGGGCTCGGCTTTCGTGTAGTCCTCATCCCAAAGCGTAACGGTACCCAGATGATCCGCTCCAACGTCAATGACGCCGCAGACGTCCCACCATTTGCCCTCCATGCTCTCATAATAACCCGAGCAGCCGGTCATCTTCCACCAGCCGTACCACTCGCCGTTCCACCAGTCGAGCAGCGCATCGCCGCTCGAGGCAGGCGTTGTGGTCAGCTCGCCGCCGGGCGCAGCGGCGCCCGCCGCCTCCACGCGGCTGAGTTCAGAGGGCTCAACGGTGATCTTTCCGTTTTTCTTGCCAAATATTTGCTCGAAACTCACCTCAACCTTGTTGGTCGCATCGTTGAGTACAAAGGCAGTTTGAATCTCAAGCGTTGCACCCGGCTCAACGGCCTCAAACTGGTTGTCGGCAGTTGACGCATAGGTGTTGTAATCAGTATAGACCGTAGCAACCTCCAGTTCCGCGCCGTTCTGCAAGGCCGTCTCGGAGACCGACCAGAGGTACGAAGCGCTTTCCTTGCTGTTGTTTGTGAAGTCCAGCTTCAGAACGATCGCATCGTTTCCGTCGGAATCTTCCATAATGCACGCGCCCTTGTAGTGAAGCTCATACTCTCCGAGCTTGATCAAATCGGGATTTTTATCCTTGCCGCAAGCGGTGAGGCTGAACAGCATCAGCCCTGCGAGCAGCAGGCAGAGGATCTTGGTCTTGGTCAGTTTCATAATTTCCTCCTAAAGCAGACAGCGGCTCTCAAGGATGTTTTTTGCCGGGAAAGGAGACGCAATCCCGGCAAAAAACAGAGGAGCCTGCCGCTGATTTCCGTGACTTATTTTTTCTTAATGCAGTTGCCGTTCTTGTCGGTGAACTTCCCGCAGAGGATCATGATGAAGTCCACGAGATAGCCGATGCCGAACAGACCGCACGTGAGCATATAGAGAACGCCCGTACCCGTCTTTCCGACATAGAAACGGTGAATGCCGAGGCCGCCGAGGAAGAAGCAAAGCAGGAGCGTCGTCATCCAGTCCTTGGACGGCTCCGCGCCGGCGGGAACGGCAGGCGCGACATAATCCTCCACTTCCTCGCCGTTGAGGATTTTCTTCACGGTCTCGGTCACAGCGTCGATATAGCCGCCGCGCTCCTGGGCAAGTCCGACCGTCGCACCCTTGACGCCCTTGCGCAGCACGCTGTTTTTATCAACGCGCATACCGCCGACCGTCGTCTTGTTCTCGGTGATGACCGGCTGAATGCGGACATGTGTGCCGTCCTTGAGATAAAGCCAGAGCCCGACGTCCAGGTTCGGCTCTTTCTCAAAAGAGATGCGCTGTCCGGGAACGCCGCCCTTGATTTTGAACGGCATCTGGAACGCCGCGGCGCGCGCATTGAGCTTTTCCATGATTTCTTCCAATGTGGTGGGGGCAGGGAGGTCAAATTCACGGGGGTTGGTTGCAAAAGCCGCTTCTTTCATGGTGTTCGTAAAGTTTTCCATTGTTTTCTCCTTTCTAATATCTGACAGAATATGGTTAAGGTTTCTCTTCGACAACTATTTCAGACCGCCGCTTTGGGCTCATGCTGCCGGCTGCGCATCGTCCGCCTTGGAGTTGAGCACCGCGCCGTAGATGTAAAGCGCCGGGACAGCCACGCCCGTCAGGAGGTTTACGCCGTTAAATTCGCCGCCGTTGACCAGATTCATCACCATGCTCAGGATGCTGAACACAGCCACGATCACGCCCCATGCGATGAGTTTTCCGGCCTTTTCGCTGCGCTTGCTGTGCCTGACGCCCTTGATGCCGGCGATCAGCTGGCAAATGCCGCCCACCAGCGTCAGGAACAGCGCCGCCCAGTAGGCGAAGGTTAAGCCGGACGCCGCTCCGAGCCCTGCCGCCAGCACGCCCAGCCCGCCGACGAATACGCCTGCGATGATGGAAAACGCCGCCGCAACGATCATCAGAATGCCCGTAGACTTCAAAAATTTGTGGCCCTTCATGACAGCTCCTCCTTTTCTCCTTACTGACGATTTTTGATGATTCCGCATTGCGCGTCACCGTCGTCCGCCGCGGATCTTTCTTGTTTCAGTTCATTCCATCATACGCATTCTGCGCAATGTCCAGCACCTGCGCCTCCGTCTCCTCGGCGCCGCTGCCGTCGAGCGTCATGGTTTTTTCTGTGCCGCCGTCGCGCCAGCGAATGGTGATCCTGCTCTCGTCCGCACCGGTTTCGTCGGGAGAGGGATTGCTGTACTCAGGAAGCTCCAGCATTCCCAGCGTGTGCTGCAGTTCAAACCACTGCACCCAAGTGAGCGTCAGCGCGGACGGATCGGAGGACGCGCCCGTGCCGAACCGCCTTTTCTCTCCGCTCTGCGCATCTGTGAACCAGCCGGCCAGCAAAGGCTCCTCATCCTCCAGATAAAAGTGCAGGGAAAAGCACCGTTCAACCTCCGCGCGGGTTTGACGCCATTCGAATTCAACCAGTTCCTTATCATCCCGCTGCGCATCCGGGTTCTCCATCCTTCCGCCATCCATGATGCGGTTCGTGACGAAATGGCGGTACAGAAGGAAAAGGGTTCCCGCCGCGATGAGCACCGCAAAGGTCAACAGGATGATCAGCACCGCAGCCATGCCTCTTTTCATCGCTCAACTCCTCTCCACCGCATCACGGCTGCCCTGCGGAGGCTGCAAAAATCTCCGTCACGCCCACGGATCCTCTGCCGCGGGGATGCGGATGCCGCTTAACACACTGGAATATTCCCAAAGGAACCACTCGCCGGTCGAGCCCTTCTGCCGCAGCTTCATTGGTCGTGGCGAATCCGCGCCCGTCGTTTTGAGGAAAACGCGCCGATAGCCCGGCTCAATATCCTGCGGCCTGGGGTCTGCCAGCACATTCAGCGTGTAGGGTGCGCGCGGCTGGTAGCCGTTTTCCGGTGTCGCGCCCTCAAAATATGCAAGAGGCAAATAGCTCTTGCCGCGCAGCCGGTCGCGCAGGAATTGCTGATCGTAGGGCGTCATGGGCCTCGGGCCGCGCAGAAGATTCATCGCCGCCGTGCCCGCGTCCCTATCCCTGTCAAACAGTGAAAGCGCGCACAGGAACAGCGCGCAGATCCTCTCCGGCGTCCGCTGTGCGCCGGCCAAAGACTCAAATTCCTGTAAATTCTCCGGTATTTTTTGAATGGTGACCTGCATATCATCGCTCCTTTCTAAAGCGTGTCGATCACACCCGCAAGGTAGGTTGGCGACACGGACGCATAAATGAAATTATCGACCGACCGATCCTTCACCGCCTGCCGCACATCGGCGGCAAGCATTTCATCCGCATTCTCGTCCACCAGCAGAAGCGTCTTGCAGTCCCATCCGAGCTTTTTGACCTCATTTCGGATCTTGAGCCGTTCGCTCAGCTTCCAAATGCCCTGCCGTATGACCTCCATCACAAGCACGTTGGCGTGGCACGCTCTGCACAATGCGACCGTTTCTTCCGGCTTTGAAGATCGGTAGACAACAAAATCCGGATCACATCCCATGAGCGCCTGCATGACCGCCTCCGCCGAAAGACCGCTCTTCATATCCAGCACGATTCTCCTCATCCCTTCCTCTCACCACGCTTCACCACATTAATATTCTGTATCTATATTTTAATGGATGCGCCTCGTCTTTGCCCCCGCCAATTGGATAGGTTTTTCCATTTTTTACTGGAAAAGCTGTAAAATGTCTCCTTCCTCTCCCCACAGGGACAGCGGAAACCACGTTGCCATTTCCGCCCCTGCATGATATGATAGTAAAAAATCGATATGAAAAGCGGTGAAAAGCATGAGCAGAGCGAGAAAAAGGAGCATCCTGTTTGCATTGGCTGCGCTGGGGCTCATTGCGTTCGCCATATGGATTCGTTACGCCAGTCGGATCGATTTTTTTCGCGACGCCGGATGGACCTATCTGCGAAGCGCGATCTACATCTTTCTGTTCAGCGCATGGGGCGTTTCCCTCAGCGTTCGCATTGTGCAAACGCACACGCGGCGCTATCTTTTGTCCATTTCCGCCCTGATGGTGCTGTGGCTTCTGCTGCGATCCATCAAATATGCCGCGCCTTTGGAATCGGTCTGCCGCTATCTATGGTACGGATATTACCTGCCGCTGCTTTTTATTCCGATGTTCTCCCTGCTGGTTGCCCTGTCGCTGGGACGATCGGAGGACTGCCGGCTGCCGCGTTGGACGCGGGCGCTGTATGTCGCGGCAAGTATTTTGTTTTTGCTGGTGCTGACAAACGACGCGCACCAATGGATCTTTACCTTTCCGAACGGCGTGATGAGCGATAAGGAACATGGCTATGCACCGGGTTATTATGTTGTCATCGGGTGGGAAGTGCTCTGTGCGGCTTCCGCGATGATCCTGGTGCTGGTCAAATGCCGTCTGCCGCACAGCAGGGTCTATCTCAGCTTGCCGCTGATCCCTTTTGCGCTGTCGCTGGCTTATACCTATGCGTATGTCGCGGAAATCCACTGGGTCTGGCTGCTGGCGGGAGATATGACCGTCGCTCTGTGTTTGATGTTTGCCGGCATCCTTGAAAGCTGCATTCAATGCGGACTGATCCAGTCCAATCTGGAATACGACGAGCTGTTCGAAGCGACGAACCTGCCCGTGCAGATCACGGATCAATCGCTTCGCACGCAGCATATATCCGCCGCGATGCCGGAGCCTTTGCCGCAAAACGAATTGCAGCGGATGACGTCGGATACCGTCCAGCTGGACGGCGATACGCTTTTGAAGCGGTATTCCCTTCGCCGGGGGTATGTGTTCTGGAAGGAGGACATTTCAGAACTGAATCAGCTCCAAACGGAGTTGGAGCTGACGCGCGACGAGCTTCGCGATACCGGAGATGTTCTGGCAGCGGAGAATGTACAGCGCGCGAGGCTTTTGAAGCTGACCGAGGAAAACCGTCTGTACGACATGATGGAAACCCAGACCTCCGGGCAGATCGCCATGCTGCGGGAACGTCTGGCCGAATTAAAAAACACAGAAAATCCGGATCGGGCCAGACGTCTACTTGGACAGATCATCATCATCGGAACCTATGTCAAGCGCAGAAGCAATCTGATCTTTGTCGGCATGCAGCGCGGTTCGATCTCCCTGCAGGAGCTGCGGCTGTGTCTCAACGAATCCGTCGAGAACCTCAACCTGTACGGCGTGGACTGCAAGGCGCTCGTCAAAGGAGATGGCCAGCTCTCCTTTGAGCAGGCGGCAAAGGCCTATGATCTGTTCGAAACGGTCGTGGAGGCGACGCTGGACTCGCTGCACTCGCTCCTGATCTCCATTGAGTCCGGAGAACCGATGGAGGTGAACCTCTGCATCTCCGCTGCAGAACCGCTCTGCAATCTACCGGAACAAATTCCCGGTCTGCAATGGGAGCAGGACGAAGACGGCCTGCAATATATCACGCGGAAGCTGAAAAAAACGGAAAGCAGGTAGGAGCGCATGGACAGAATTAAAGAGAGTTTCGACAGCCTGCCCATTGCGGTTTGCTTTTTCGATAAAAACGGCATGGTGCGGCTCGTCAATCACCGGATGCTCACCGCTTTGAACCATTTGCGAAAAAACGGAGTGCAGACGCTTGCGGAGCTGCAAAGCGCCCTGCAAGCGCCGGCCGCAGGCGTTCGCTGCCTGAATCCGCAGCTTGGCATCTACCGTTTTCCGGACGGCAGGGCACTGCGCTTTGTGCAGGAGCGGATCACGACACAGGCGGGAATCCGATATACGCAATTCACCGCTGCAGACGTCACGGAACTGATGAAAAAACAAAGCCAACTGAAGGAAGAAAACGCAAAGCTTGCAGAGGCAAACGGTCGGCTGCGGACAATCTTCGAGCAGATGCCGGAGATCATCCGCGAGGAAGAAACCCTTGCCATGAAGCTGCGCGTACACGACGACATCGGGCACAGCATTCTTGCCGCACGGCGGACACTGCTCCAGCAGGCGAGCCTGGCGGAGATCCGGGCAAGCGCAGCGCTGTGGGAACAGTCCATCGCGGTTCTTTATCGTTCGAATCAGATGATGGTGCAGTCCGAACCGCTGGCGGCGGCCAAAAAGCGGGCGGAGGAAATGGGCGTCAGGGTACTGCCGGAAGGAACGCCGCCAAAGGCGCAGCTCAGCCGCGAACTGATCGCGCTGGCTATCCGCGAATGCGCCGCGAACTGCGCCCGCCATGCCCGCGGGACAGAGCTATATGTGTGCTTTCGTCCGAAACAAAGCAGTATGGATGTGTTCCTGACCAACAACGGTGCAGCGCCGAAAAAAAACATTGTGGAAGGCGGCGGTCTTTCCATGCTGCGCCACCGCATAGAAGAGGGGGGCGGCAGGATGGCGATTCGGAGTCTCCCTCGCTTTGAACTCATGCTCAGCCTGCCGGAAAAGGAGGAAACAGCTCATGAGAGTGATGATCGTTGAAGACCAGACCATGATCCGCAGCCTGCTGGAAAGCTATTTCCGCGCAGAGGAGGGCCACCAGATCGTCGCCTCCATTCCCGGCGCAAAGCAGGCGGTCGAGATATGCCGCACAAGTCCGATCGATCTGATTTTGATGGATGTTCAGACAGAACACCGGGAAAACGGCTTGGTCGCTGTGCGTCAAATTAAGGCGCTGCATCCGAGCATCAAAATCGTTGTCGTGACCTCGCTGATCGACGGCGCGGTTCTGGACGAAGCGAAGGCGGCCGGCGCGGACAGCCTGTGGTACAAGGACTCCGCCGAGAACCGCCTGATGGAGGTTGTCCGGCAGACGATGGCCGGCGAACACATCTTCCCGGACGCACCGCCGACAGTCGAGATCGGCATGGCAAAAAGCACGGAATTCACCAAGACAGAGCTAAAGGTGCTGCGGTATCTGCTGCAAGGCTTGTCCTATACGCGCATCGCGGCGGAGATGGGCTGCGAGATGTCAACGGTCAAATTCCATGTGGCGAATATGCTGCAAAAAACCGGGTTGGAAAACAAGCTCCAACTCGCGCTGGCGGTCAACGACGTCAAGCTGATTGCAGACCTGGCCGAAAAATAGGACAGCAGGGAATTTCCCTCCTCCCTTTTGAACCGCGCCGCGTAAACCCTATTGACAATTGCAAGCGATTCTATCATGAACTTGTTTCGGTTAAAACAGGGCAAGCCTCGCAAGCGCTTCACAACGCCATGCAGCAAGAAAGCAACAAGGTTGTTTGCCCCGCCCGTTCGAAAAAAGTTTTTTCCCCCCCGTCCTGCCGGGTGATATCTGTTTCACTCTCCCTACAATAAGTTTGTTATCACCGCCCCGATCGTATTTCAGCCCAATGTATTCATTTTTAGCGAATTTCTCTATTGTTCTGACCTTTTTGATTTTCTGCAATCCTTATAGGTAGGAGGACGGATGGAGATCGAATGTGCGGACGGAAAAGCACAGTCTCGAGCTCACTCCCAAGACTGTGCTTTTTGTTTGTGTAGGGGGCAGCGAAAACGCTTCACGGCAAAGCCGATGCTGAAAAAACTCAGCTAATGCCTGTTCGCCAACATAAGTGAAAAATAGGAGCAAGGCGGATCAGGTAAAGGATTTCGACTTCAACTCGCGACTGTATGAATTGAATGCACGCTTTGCCTGGTCATGCCGTACTCCGCAGCATATGCGGACTGGCTTTTCCCCTCGATGAGACATTCCGTAAAGATCGAACGCTGGCTGTCCGTCAGCGTTTTGCAGAATGTGTCTATGAGTTCTGCTGTAAGTACCTCGGAGTCGATGCGCTGTCGCATGTCCAACAGCCACGAAGACTCGTCCATGCTTTCGCCATCGCGGATGGCGTCAAGGCTCAGAACCGACCCGATGGTCTGCTGTTTTGCATACTCTCGGCGCATCTACTTTTCCTGATCGAGCAACAGCCGCATCACCTCCAGGCTGACCTCCGTTTCCTCGCCAGTGGCCTTGATTCTGGCGAAATATCTCTTTCTTCCGTTTTCCTCGATTGCCCAAAGATCATAATCGAACTCCTTTAATGTTTCCATGCCGTGATCTCATTTGAATTTAGGTGGAATCAAAACCACCGGCTAAGCCGGTGGTTTGCTCTATACCTGTAAGGCACTTTTACCGGCCGCGCTAAAGCGCACGAAGATCTGCCTTCCGCACCACGCTCTCTGGCTGCCCCTAGCAGGGGCTTTTCTTATTTGCCTTTTTGTTCGACTCACCTGTAAACGGGTCAATCATTTCGTCCATTGTCAACTGCTCGTATTCCTTATCTTCTTGCAGTTGGTTCTTTATGTACTCCTCTATGACTTTCTTGTTTCTTCCGACCGTATCTACGTAACATCCTCTGCACCAGAATTTCCGATTCCCATACCGGTACTTCAGATTTGCAAATCTGTCGAATATCATCATCGAGCTTTTCCCTTTCAGCTATCCCATAAAGTCTGATACACTCAGTTTAAGGGGAATACTTACTAGCATATGGATGTGCTCTGCACATGCTTCTGCTTCCAGTATTTCCACCCACTTTCTTTCACACAGTGTTCTCAATTTCTTTCCGATCTCTGCCTTTAGGCTCCCATAGATCACTTGTCTACGGTATTTCGGCGCAAATACGATGTGATATTTGCAATTCCATGTCGTGTGTGCTAGACTATTTTTATCCATTGTTATTCTCCTATTCTTGGGTACGGTTGGCAGACCTTACCCATTCTATCATAGGAGGATTTCCTTTTCCCTCATAGCTTTAAGCTTTCCTGAACCCCCGCTCTAAGCGGGGTTTTCTTTGCAGACAAAAAGACGCGGCCGGCAAAATTACCGACCGCACCAAGGTTTGTGCTTACTTCAGTGCCGCGTTGAGCTCCTCCGCGATGGGCTGCCACTTAGGCTCCATCTCAGCCAGGAACGCATCCCACTGCGCGTCCACGTCGCCGCCCGCGATAATCTCGGTGATCTTGGCGGTCACGTCAGAGTTGAACGCACCGTAGAGCGAGTACTGCGGGCCGTCAAAGGTCTGTAACTCCCAGTTCATCGGATGCACATGGTAGTCGGAAGAGGTCTGCATGAACTCGTCGATGGTCTTGTAAACCTCAAAGCCGTCCATGCGGGAGGTCTCCGTCGCGCCATAGGTCAGGGTCGGGGGCGTATACTGGTAGTCAGCGGTATCCACATAGGGAGAGATGTAGGAACCGTCGTGGTTCTTTTCCCACAGGATGGTGTAGGTACCGTCGTCGTTGACCTCGTAGTCCTGGCCCTCCAGACCAGCCACACGGAAGATGCGGCCCTCTTCAGAAGCCCGCCAATCCCACATGTCCAGAATGCGGTTCATCTTTTCGTCATCCACATTGTGGCTGAGGTGCGCAACCGTCCAGTAGTCCTCGGTCTCGGTCAGCCAGAAGGACTTGTTGTCCGCGGGAGAATACACGATCATGGGCGCCACGTCCGCGCTGGAGGCCACCACGCCGGTGTCCACCATCTTGGGGTAGCAGGTACCGCTGAACCAGCTGGCGCTGTTGTTGCCCAGGAACATGAAGGCCTTGCCAGCAAAGAAGTTGTTGGCGCCATCCGAACCAGAGTCGACAACCTGGTCCTTCCAGATGTAGCCGCCCTGGAACAGATCAGTGACGAACTTCAGCTCCTGGCGATAGGCATCGGTGGTGAAGTAAGGCACGTAGTTGCCCTCAGCGTTGAGCACATAGCCGTTGCGGTCCTCTGCCATGCCCAGGATCTCCATGAAGACGCCGGGGAATGCCCAGGTTTCCGAGGTAATGCCGATGGTGGCGCCGGCGCCGTTGTTGCCGGGGTCCTGCTCCTGCACGGCCTTGATCATGGCCTTGACCTCGTCCCAGGTGTACATGTCGCCTTCCTTATACATGCCAACGGCCTTGGCCCAGTCGCGGCGGTAGGCAAACACGGGGTTGTAAGCGTTCTGCAGCCACTCGGGGTTCTGACGGGAGGTGGGCCAGCCGTAGAGCTTGCCGTCAATGCTGAGCATCATATCGTCAGAAACCATCTGCTCACGTAGCGTGGCCAGATTCGGCCAGGCAGACAGCTCCGCGGGGATCTCGCGGAAGGCGCCAGCCATGGCCCAGGTGCGAAACTCGGAGGTGTTGTTGATCTTCATGTCCCACCACAGGATGTCGGGCATGTCGTCAGCCGCAACCCACGCGCGGACCTTTTCGGTCCAGTCGCCCCAGGTGACGGGGATGAATTCCCAGGTCACGTTGAATTTTTCATTGAACCAGGCATCCTTGGCGGTTTTGCCGGTCTTTTCCGCGTCCAGAACATTCATCTTAATCGTGATGTTCGTGTCGTAGGTCTTTTCAGCCTCGCTGGGGACGGTCCCTTTGGTCTGTTCCGTTTCGGCCGGTGCCGGCTCGGCGGTGTCGGTGGGCCGCGCAGCGGGTGTACAGGCCGCAATCGACACAACCATCAGCATCGCCACGAGCAGGCAAATGAGCTTCTTGGTCATTTGGTGGTTCCTCCTTGTGTTTTTATTTTAAGCGGCAGTAGGGTCACCGCCGCTTAAATCCGTGTTGTTTTTTATCCCTTGACCGCGCCCAGCGTAAGTCCCGTCAGGAAGTAGCGTTGCAGGAAGGGATAGACCGCCATCAGTGGGAACACCGTTACCGCGATACAGGCCATCTTGATTCCTTCGCCATATGTCGGGGGACGCACGTCACCCGTCATGGCCTGAGTGGAGATGAAGTTGGCGCTGGAGATGATGTTGCGTAGCGTCAGCTGCAACGGCCAGCTAGCCGTATTCTTGAGGAACAGCATGGCGTTGTACCATTCGTTCCAGCGCTCCACCGTGTAGTACAGGGTGAAGGTCGCCAGGATGGGCAGCGTCAGCGGCAGGATGATGGAAAAGAGGATCTTCATGTCGGAAGCGCCGTCCAGCTGCGCCGACTCCTCCAGTTCCTTGGGTAGAGCCGACATGTTGGCCGAGATGATGAACATATAGGTGATGGAAATGCCCGAGGGCAGCACCATGACCCAGAAGCTGTCGATCAGCCCCAGTGCCTTGATCAGCAGGTAGAAGGGCACCAGGCCGCCGCCGAAATACATGGTAAAGACCATATAAAACCGGAAGAAGTTACGGCCGGGTATGGGCTTGGTAAAGGCATAGGCCATCAGGACGGTAAGCACCATGTTGTAGATGGTTCCGACGAAGGCCAGCTTGACCGAGTTCCACATGGAGTTCAGCAGTAGCGGAGAATCAAATACGAACTCATAGTTCTCCCAGGTGATGTTGGTGGGAATGAGCATAAAGGGATTGCGCGTATAATCCGCCTGCGGAACGATGGAAATCAGAATGGTATTGTAGAACGGATACACAATGATCAGGCCCAACAGCGTCAGCAGCACTAGGATCACGCCATCAAAGGCGTTGAATTTCTGGATGCGATTGCTCTTTTGGGTCTTGGGCGCGGGGATTTCTTTTTCGCGTGCCATTTTACTGCTCCTCCTTTCCTTACATGATGCCGTCGCCGCCCGCCGCCTTGGAAGCCCAGTTAGCACCCAGAATCAGCGCGAAGTTGATCACGTTCTTAAACAAACCCACGGCCGTGGAGAAGCCGTAGTCCATCGCGGTGGTGCTCTGGAAGGTCAAGCGGTAGACATAGGTATCGATGACGTCTGCGACCTTGTAAACCGGCGCAGAGTACATGTTGAAGATCTGGTCGAAGTTGGCGTTCATCATGTTGCCCACCGAAAGGATGAACATGATGACGATCAGCTCGCTGATCTGCGGGAAGGTGACGTGGATGATGCGCTGGATGCGGTTGGCGCCGTCGATGGTGGCGGCCTCGTTCAGCGCCGGGTCAATGCCCGCAATCGCCGCAAGATACAGGATGGTTCCCCATCCCCCTTCCTTCCAGATGTCGGTCAGGATCAGCAGCGAGCGGAAATACTGCGTATTGTACAGCACGTTCCAGGAGTCCTGCAAGCTGGGGTCAAACAGCATCGCAAAGCGCTTGATGACGCCAGTGTCGCCAAAGAGGTTCAGCGCCATACCGGCCAGAACGACCCAGGACAAAAAGTGCGGGAAGGTGTAAACCGTCTGCAGCACCCTTTTGTACTTCTTAAAGACCATTTCGTTGATAAGGATAGCCAGGATGATGGGGAACGGGAAGCCAAAGATCAGCTTCAGCAACGAGATGATCAGGGTATTGGAAGTCGCCGTCCAGAATGCGCTCTCCTTAAACAGACGCGTAAAGTGTGCCCAGCCTACCCATGGGCTGGAAAAGAGGTATCCAAACAGCGATGAGTCTCCAAAGGTGGGCACAAAGGTCTTCCAGGACAACAGAATGCCTGGCATTGTCATGTACTTGAAGATGAACGTAACGGCAAGCCCCGGCAGCAACATGATCAAATAGATCCACTTATACTGCCATATCTTTTTGCCCAGCAGCTTCCAGCCGCTCGCCTTCTTCAGGTCAATGTAGTCGTAGCTCTGGTTGAGCTTGGGTGACATGAACATGCGTCTTCCCCTCCCCTTTCTTTTTTTATTTGCCTCAATGTGCCTTGAGGATTTCATACAGCTGACGATCCAGCAGGTGCCCACGCCACTCTTCATAAGCACAATCCTTGCGTCCGCTGTCCAGAATGCCGAACTGTCCGCGGAAGTTCCACAGCGCATAGCCGATATTGTAGCCCTGCAAAACGTCCATCACGTCGCGCATCCAGGCCACCACCACGTCATGCGGCGTATACCAGTAGGCGCCGCCCTCGCCGCAGTGCACGCCGATGCCCAGCTCCTGGGACATCTTGGCCCACTCGGCATAGTGGTCGATCAGGCGCTGCCGGTTCCACAGGCCGTTTTCGCTCATCATATCGGGCCAGTGAGGCGTTTCGGTGAAGTTCTTGCTGGGCGTCCACCACTCTGCCTTGTGATGGGTCAGCGTCATGGGCTGATAGGCCCGGCATGACTGCGCGATGTTCAGATCCGCCAGTTCCGGACAGGGAATGTTGCCCCCGCCCATGCCGTCGGCGATGACGAGCCGATTGGGACTGATGGCGCGGATGGCCTTGACTGCCGCAGAAATGGCACGCTTGTGCTCCTCACGGGTGATCACATCCAGGCCCAGCGGTTCATTGACCAGGTCAAACGACAGCCGGCTGGAGGGAATGTCCCGATAGCGCTTGGCAAAGAGCTCCCAGTGCCAGGCAAAGGCCTTGACCGCTTCTCCATCCTTCCAAAGATTGAAGGGCTCCTTTTCGCCGGGATTGATGCAGTAACCCGGCGCGCGGTGCAAATTCAGATTGATATGCAGGCCGTATTTTTCGCCCGCGCGCACACAGGCGTCGATGGACTCCAACGCCTTTTCGTTGACCTGGTAGACTGGCTCGATGCGATCCAAGTCCCCGTCCACCGTCCAGGTGCGATAGCTCAGCGGCAGACGCACAAAGTCAAAGCCCAGCTCCGCAATAAGCTGAAAATCTTCTTCTGGAAAATATCCTTCGTGCCCCGTGGTGTACATGCCCAGCAAATTGAAGCCGCGCCAACGGGGCAGACCCGCCTGAGTGTACCGCATTGATATACCTCCTGTCATTCTAGTACAAGACTCATTTGTTTACATTTATGCGAATTGCTTTGATAATCTCTCATCTTTTATTTAACATTTTTTCGCTCTTTGTCAACATATATTTCATAATTTTATATGATTATTATGCAATAATTTTCTTTATCATCATTTATTCTTTAAAATAAATAATTTTTATTTCATATATTTTTATTCAGAACAAATTATTTCATTTTTTCTTTGTTTTCTTCAACTTCCTTTTTTGATGGAATTGATTTTTATTATTCTATTGAAAAATTTATATTGTTGTGCTATTATGACGACAAGTAGATTCCCACGCAAAAAAACGCACAATTATGCTATATTGTGCTATATGGAGGACTGGCTTATGCAGAAACAAACCGTTCTTCCCCGCTGGAAAGGCTTCAATCTCCTGGGCGCTTTTGTCATGAACTCTCCCGGAAAATTCGAAGAAGAAGAATTCCAGATGATCTCCGACCTGGGCTTTGACTTTGTGCGCCTGCCACTGAACTACACCTTCTGGATCGACTACAACGACCCCTTCGAGATTAACGAAGGCAAGCTGTCCATCGTTGACAACTGCGTCAGCTGGGGCGAAAAGTACGGCATCCACGTCAATGTGGCGCTGCACCGCGCGCCCGGCTATTCCGTGGCCGGCGACCGCGTGGAGCCCTTCAACCTCTGGACCGTCGCCGAAGCGCTGGAAGCCTTCAAGTTGCACTGGACGACGATGGCCAAGCGCTATAAGGGCATTTCCTCTGAAAAGGTAAGCTTCAACATGGTCAACGAGCCCGCGGGCGTCTCCCCCGAAGCGCACCTGAAGGTGATGCGGGAAACCACGCGCGCCATCCACTCCATCGATCCCGACCGTCTGACGCTGTGCGACGGCCTGAACTACGGCAACCTGCCGCAGGTCGATATCGCCAACCTCGCCGCTGAAAACGTGGCGCAGTCCTGCCGCGCCTACATCCCGGGCGGCGTGACGCACTTCCGCGCGCTGTGGGTGGACCGCAAGCGCAACTTCCCCGAGGCCAAGTGGCCGGGCGGCTATGCGGACGACGGCCTGTGGGATACCGAGCGCATCTTCCTCCACTATGGCGCCTGGGCGGCGCTGGCCCAGAACTACAACATGGGCGTGCACTGCGGCGAAGGCGGCTGCTTCAATATGACGCCTCACAACGTCACCCTGCGCTGGATGGAGGACGTTCTGGACTCGCTGAAGACCTACAACATCGGTATCGCGCTGTGGAACTTCAAAGGCGGCTTCGGCATCCTGGACAGCGGACGCAGCGACGTGGACTATGTGGACTACAAGGGCCACAAGCTCGACAAGAAGATGCTGGATCTTCTCAAAAAGTACTAAACAAAAAGCGGCCCGTGAATCCCCCGAAAAGGGATTCACGGGCCGCCTGCTTTTTGGGTTTTACATGGAGATCAGCCCAAAGACGTAGGCGATGGAGCTAAACAGGATGATCAGGATAAAGATGGGGGCAAAGTATTTTATGAACACGTTGTACATCTTGCGGCAACGGAAGGCCGAAGAGAGCTGCACCTCCTGCGCGATGCAGTCCACCCCTGCCACGTGGGTGATGAGGATGCAGGTGGCCAGCGCGGCAATACAGCACATGATGGATGGCTTTCACATCGCCATCAAACTCGACCAGCAGCGCAAACTTTTCCGTTTCGGTGAGATCGGATTTCTCCACCAGCACACCCTTGGTATCCAGTTTCTCCCACAGGATCTCCGTGCGGAACCATTTGGGAATCAGCGACATTTCCAGATCGCCGCTGTAGCCGTTATTGGAGCCGGTGCGGAAATACACGATGCCGTCTGCATAGAACGGAGAGGAATCACCTTCGGCGTCCAGACTCAGGCTGACAGCGCCGGGGATGGCTTTGGGCGTTTCATAAAAAAACGTAGTCACACCATCTTCGACCGTTTCGGCCAGCTCGGCAACATGGATGT
>ERZ827043.2097-NODE-2097-length-17970-cov-6.018588_pt1 | contig 17970 bp, 20 predicted proteins | sample MGYA00519923_ERZ827043 | MGnify/ENA primary metagenome ERZ827043 (study PRJEB31778, sample SAMEA3449251) | human gut metagenome | biome: human gut; feature: human-associated habitat; material: faeces | place: United Kingdom | collected 2010/2012 ...
CCCTGAACACCCGGTATGTGTTTGCGGGCGTTCCGGAGGAGCTGGATCTGCGGGACATCGACGGTATCCGCAAGTGGTTTACTGCCTCGCTGACCGGTATGGGCGATCTGCTGGATCTGATAACGGAAAGCCCTGCCCTGACGGGCGCGGCGGAATAAGGAGGACGATATGCCTCTTTGGTTGGCCGTTGTGCTGCTTTTGCTGGCGCTGGGCGGCATCGCGCTGAGCCGCAGATATCTGCGGCATGACCGCTCGGCACAGGCTTTGTGCATCGTGGTGTGCGCGCTGACCGCGCTGGCCTGCGCGGTCTATATCGGCCTGACCGTCCTGCTCGTGGCGGCGGTGCAGGACCGCCCGCCCACGCTCTGAAGGCGGAATAAGGCATAAGAGGACGCGCCATTCTCGACGGAAAAGCCGCCGGTTCGTTTATCGAACCGGCGGCTTTATCGTATTGCTTCGGGCAGCGCACGGTAGTATTTTTCCATTTCGCTGTACCGGAAGGCGATCAGACAGCCCGGCGGCGCGCCACGGGGAGAGCAGCACGAAGCGGCGGTCCGCTCCGGAGCGGATCAGCTCGCACAGGGCGTTCCAGTCGTTCTCGTCCTGCATATTCTGCAGGTCATCAAGCAGCAGAACGCGCCACCTGCCGTCGACAGGCGGGAGCGCGAAGCCCTCGTCACCGGCGGACAGGCGCAGAACGTCCTGCCCGCGCAGCAGAGCCTCGGCGAGCGCGGTCTTACCGAAGCCGCAGGGGCGCTGAAAAAGAGAACGCGCCCTCCGGCCATGAAGCGTTCAAAGCGTTCCGCGATGGCGGATTTAATGATGATCTCCGGCTCGTTTCATCCTCCGTAAAGCATAATGGCATGGTTTTATCTCGTATAGCTCCATTATACACGCTCAAACGGAAATGTAAATCATACCGAAGTATGAGAAAACAGACAAAACGGCGGAGATCCGTTCACTTTTTCCTTACGGGATAGCAGACCTCGGTGACGAACTCGCTCGGTGTCGGGATACCGGCCCTTGACGGCCTTCTGCGCTTCGACAATTTTTTGCGCAAAAGAAATGAGACAGCCGAGGCTGTCTCATTTCGGGCGTTCGTTACTTCTTGCGGGAGAGCGGCGCGATGTGGCGCTCAACCTTCTCCGCGTGCTCAAGCGGCTTGATGAAGCGCTGACCGAGCGGATGGCGTGTGTTGCGCAGCTTGATGAACTTCTCCGCCACCTGCGGGAAGAGGGCGAGGGAGAGCACGTCCTCCTCGCTGCGGGCGAGGCCCTTGTACTGCTCGCGGTACTTCGGCAGCTCCGGCTCAATGAGGTCGGCGGGGCGGCAGGTGATGACGTCCTCGGGCTTGATGCCGGCTTTGGCGCGCACCTCCTCGTTGACCGTGCCGGGCAGCTTGCCGTACTCGCCGCGCAGCATGGCACGGGATTCCTTCGGGAAGTTCTTGTAGCGCTCGCCGAAGATAATGTTCATCACGGCCTGCGTGCCGACGATCTGGCTCGACGGCGTGACCAGCGGGGGATAGCCGAAGTCCTCACGCACGCGGGGGATCTCGGCGAGCACGTCGTAATACTTATCCTCCTTGCCTGCCTGCTTGAGCTGGGAAATGAGGTTGGAGAGCATACCGCCGGGCACCTGATAGAGCAGGGTGTTGGTGTCGACGTTGAGCACCTTGGGATCGAGCGCGCCGGAGGCCTTGAGGCGCTCGGCGACCTTACGGAAGTGGACGGCGGCCTCGCTCATCTTGCCGAGGTCCAGACCCGTGTCGCGCACGGTACCCTTGAGCGTAGCGACGAGGGATTCCGTCGCGGGCTGGGAGGTGCCGTTGGCGAGCGGGGAGAGCGCGGTATCCACGATGTCCACGCCGGCCATCGCCGCCATGAGATAGACCATGTCGCCCGTGCCGCTGGTGTTGTGGGTGTGCAGGTGGATGGGAATGCTGACGGTCTCCTTCAGGCGCTTGACGAGGGAGTAGGCGTCCATCGGCAGCAGGAGGTTCGCCATGTCCTTGATGCACAGGGCGTCCGCGCCCATCTCCTCCAGCTCGCGGCCGAGCTTGACAAAATAGTCCTCGTTGTGGATGGGAGAAATGGTATAGGAAAGAGTCGCCTCGACCTGTCCACCGTATTTCTTGGTGGACTTGATGGCCTGCTCCAGATTGCGCACGTCGTTGAGCGCGTCGAAAATGCGGATGATGTCGATGCCGTTTTCAATGCTCTTGGCGCAGAACTCGTCCACCACGTCGTCGGCATAGTGCTTGTAGCCGAGAATGTTCTGACCGCGGAAGAGCATCTGCAGCTTCGTGTGCGGCAGGTGCGCGCGCAGCTGGCGCAGGCGCTCCCATGGGTCCTCGTTCAGGAAGCGCAGGCAGCTGTCGAAGGTCGCGCCGCCCCAGCACTCGAGGGAATAGTAGCCGATGGAGTCGAGCACCTCGCAGGCGGGGAGCATATCCTCCAGCGTCATGCGCGTGGCCGCCTGCGACTGATGCGCGTCACGCAGGATGGTATCGGTGATCAGAAGCGGCTTATTCGATAAAAATTCCATAAGAACAGGAGGTCCTTTCCTAAAATTACCTTTAGTTTAGCATACTGCCGCAGATTTAGCAAGAGGGTATTTGACGGATTTCCGTCATTTAACGGCAAGAAAATGACGGAGAAGTTGCGAAAAACAGCAAAGCGGTAAAAGTGCTGTAAAAGAGGCGTGGCCGGCCTTGACTTTTTCCCTTGCCTTGTGCTATACTGTGCAGACTTTGAGGGAGTAGATGGCGCGAGAGCGTGGCAAGTCAACAGACTGGCCGAAAGGCCTGGCTTGTCTTAAACACCGAGACTCAAGTATGGCTTCGCCGTACCTGCGTCTTGTTTTCGGGTGCGGCGACGTACCTGATTTTTTTATGTGCGGAGGACAATCCATGGGATTTTTTGAACTGTTCCTGATCGGCATCGGTCTTTCGATGGACGCTTTTGCCGTGGCCATCTGCAAGGGCCTCGGCATGGAGAGGATCAACAAGCGCGACACGCTGTTGCTGGCGTTGTTCTTCGGCGGCTTTCAGGCGCTCATGCCGCTCACGGGCTATCTGCTCGGCAGCCGGTTCGCGAGCTACATCGAACGCTGGGATCATTGGATCGCCTTTGTGCTGCTCGCCTTCATCGGCGGCAATATGATCCGCGAGAGCCGCGAGCAGGAGGAAGAGGAGACCAAGCACTGTGGGAGCATTCGCTATCGCGAGCTCTTCACGCTGGCGGTCGCCACGAGCATCGACGCGCTGGCCGTCGGCGTCTCGTTCGCCTTCCTCGGCGTGCGCATCGCGCCCGCCGTCACGCTCATCGGCTGCACGACCTTTGTGCTCACGCTCGTGGGCGTTTGGGTCGGCAATCTCTTCGGCTCGCGCTACAAGAGCCGCGCAGAGCTGACCGGCGGTATCATTCTCATCCTCATCGGCGTGAAGATTTTGCTCGAGCATCTGGGCGTTTTAGGATAGGATCACCTTATATTGATAAAAAGAGGACTGCGCGTGAGCGCAGTCCTCTTTGTGTAGCTTGTGTCGATGCTCAGCAGCCGCAGCCGTTGTTGCAGCCGCAGCCATTGTTGCAGCCACAGCCGTTGCCGCACCCGCCGCCGCAGCCGCAGCAGCAGATCAGGAGCAGAATGATAATGATGATCCAGCAGCACCCGCCGCCGCCAAAACCGTTATTGCACATAAAAGCAACCTCCCATGAAGATAGAGCCGCCGCCGTGGCGGTCTCAATCCATAGTATGCGCCTCGTGCAAAAGAGTGTCAGGCAAGGCGGCCTGTTGTGACCATCGCCTGCGCGGCACGGTAGTCTGCATCGGTGAACACGCCCGCGTCGATGAGCTTCCGGCTCAGCGCGGCGCCGCCGCTTGTGCGGACGGAGAGCGCGTAGTAGGAGAGGTAAGCGACGTCCGCGCGCAGGAAGTCGGAGGACTGGAGCGCCGTGCGCTCGCCGGCAGTCAGGACGCCTGCGGTCACGGCGCGGTCGAGCGCATCGGAAATATTGGTGGTGGCGGTGGAGCTGTAGCCGAGCGCGCGGAGCATGAACTCCACATACATGGCGGCGGAGGCCGTCTGCTGCGTACCGAAGTAGGAATGGCCGAGGCCGTCCGTTCCCACGCCGTTGCTGTAGCCCTTTTCGTAGGCGTAGGCGACGTAGGGGGCGCACCAATCCGGCACGTCGATGAAGGGCTGGGAGGCCGTACAGGCCAGCGCGGCCTTTTCCTCACCGAGCATACGGATGAGCATGATGAGAGCCTCGGCGCGGGTGGGAGTCTTTTCCAGCTCATAGCCGCTGCCGATGCCGCTGCCCGTGCCGCGGAAGAGGGAGAGCGACTGGAGCGCCTCGGCCATCGCGTTGCGGTCCGGCTTGTCGGAAAGGGCGAAGTGATAGCTGCCGCAGTAGCTGAGCACGGCGGTCTTGGACGTGCAGGTGAACAGCGCCGTGGTGTCCTCGGCGACGAGGCAGCGGTGGTTGATGGGAATGGTGCTGCCGCTCGTAAGCTCTCTGCCGTCGGTCACGTCCACGACCGTGCCGGCGGAAAAGGAAACGGTCAGCTCACCGGCGAGAGGGATGACCTGCAAGCCCGTGACGCCGGAGAGGATGTCGTCCTGCTTGACGCGCGTCTCGGTAAAGACGGCGGCGTAGTCGGAGCCGACAGCGGCCTCCGCCGCCGCGACCGCGGCGTTCCAGCGGGCCTTGGCGTCGTTGAGCGCGCCGGCATCCGCCTTGGTAACGGCCTCGTCGATCCTTTCCTCCGCCTGTCGGCGGAACGTGCCGTTCAGAAAGTCCAGCGAGACGAGAGGATCGCTCGCGTCGCCGCCCGCGGCGACGGCGTAGCCGACAAACACGAGCGCGGTCAGGACGAGAGCGAGAAGGAAGGTGCGTTTTTTCATTTCGACTCCTTTACTCCGGGGGAAAAATGCTTGGTGATGCGGTAGCTGAGCGTGAGCAGACTGTCGGCAAAGTGGACGTTTTCAAAGAAAACGTTGCCGCTGAGCTCGACGTTGGTGAAGTTCCAGATGCCCTGTACACCGAGGGCGATGAGACGGTCAGCGACCTCCTGTGCGACGCATTTGGGCACCGTCAGCACCGCGACGGAGGGGTGATTGGCGGTGCAGTAGGCGTCCAGCTCGTCCATCCCGCGAATGGTGACGCCGTTCACCGTGGTGCCGATGACGGCGGGGGAAACGTCGAAGGCGGTGTCGAAGAGGAAGCCGCCCTGGTCGAAGTCAAAGTTCTGCAGCAGCGCGTGACCGAGGTGGCCCGCGCCGACGACGATGAGGCGGCGCTTGTCATCCACGCCGAGGATGTGGCCGATCTCGGCGCGCAGCTCCATGATGTTGTAGCCGTAGCCCTGCTGACCAAACTCGCCGAAGCAGCTCAGATCCTGCCGGATCTGCGAGGCGGTCACGCCCATGCGCTTGCCGAGCGAACCGGAGGAGATGCGCACGATGCCCTTGGCGTGCAGCTCGTCGAGGTAACGGTAGTAGCGGGGAAGACGCCGGATCACGGCGTCGGAGATCTTCTCTTTTTTCATGCTCTGTCTCTTTTTTCAAATTTATAGATTGTCTCTATTGTAGAGGATGAAGGAAAAGTTGTCAATTTTTTTAACGATCTTTTTTCTGCCAAATTTTGCTTTACAGTTTCGTAGAAGTTTGCTATACTATGGAGCGTTGAAGGAAATATGTGCCCGTAGCTCAGTTGGATAGAGCGTTGGACTCCGACTCCAAAGGCCGCTGGTTCGAATCCAGTCGGGCATACCAAAGCCTACCGTTCTTGCTTGCGGTAGGCTTTGCTTTTTGCCGTTTCCGCAGTAAAAAGGGGACGAACTTCTTTGCCTAGCCCCATTGCATTCTTCTTTAAAAAATTTAAATTGCCCTGCAATAAATTATCCTTTCCGTGCATTACATGGATGACAGGAGACGGAAGCCTATGCTCAGCTTGCTGATGACAACCGAATACGCTCCGGCAGAGGAGCGGCACGAGCTGCAGCGACTGCTCCTCCGCGTTGCCGGTGGTGACCGTGACGCTTTGGCGGAGCTGTATCAGCGCACGCGCGCGGCGGTGTACGGCTTAGCGCTTTCCTACCTTAAAAACGCGCACGACGCGCAGGATCTCACACAGGACGTCTATGTGCAGGTGTGGGACTGCGCGGCGCAGTACCGTCCCACCGGCTCGCCCATGGGTTGGCTGCTGACTGTGTGCCGCAGCCTGTGCCTGATGCGCCTGCGGCGGGAGGAACGCCATGCCGCCCTCAGCGAGGAGGAATGGGACGCCATTCCCACGCAGGAGTGCGGACTGGACGCCGACGAGCGCGCGCTGCTGCAAGGCGCATTGGCAAGACTCGCTGACGAGGAGCGGCGCATCGTGCTGCTCCACGCGGTCACGGGTATGAAGCACCGGGAGATCGCGGCGCTGCTGGAGCTGCCGCTTCCCACCGTCCTGTCGAAATATCACAGAGCATTGAAAAAGATGCGCAGCTTTCTGGAAGGAGATGACGCCTGATGACCAATGAAAAAATGGAGCGGCAACTGGCCGCGGCCCTTGAAAAGACCGCACCGGACGATGTTGACGGCGTTCTCTCCCGCTGTGAAACGCGGAAAGGAACGGTAATCAATATGCCGACTATGAAAACAGCAAAAAGAAAATGGACGATTCTGGTTGCCGCCTGCCTGGCGGTGGTTCTTCTTGCCGGCGGAGGTGTACTCTATCAGCAGGCGAATGCAGTTGCCTCGGTGGTGTCGTTGGATGTCAATCCGAGTATTGAATTGAAGGTGAACAGCAGCGAAAAGGTGTTGGTCTGTACGCCGCTCAATGATGATGCCAAGGCGATCCTTGCGGATATGAGCAATGGTGCCGACCTCAAGGGTGCGAAGTTGGATGTGGCGGTGAACGCCATCGTGGGCAGTCTCGTGCGAAACGGCTATCTCGACAGCATTTCCTCCGCCATCATGATCTCGGTGGAGGACAAGGATACCGCTCGCGCGGAAAAACTCCAGCGCGAGCTGACGAGCACCGTGGACGGTGTTTTGCAGACAAGCGAATCGAGGGCGTCCGTCCTGACGCAGACGCTGACGCAGGATGCGGTCCTGGAGCAGCGGGCGCGGGAAAACAGCATTTCGACCGGAAAGGCGGCGCTGGTGAACCGTGTGCTTGCACTCAACCCTGCCCTGAAGTTTGACGCGCTGGCGAAGCTTTCGGTCGAAGAGCTGAAAGATCTCGCCGAAGCGGGCGCGCCCGCCATGCCCATCGGCAAGGATGCCGCCGCCTACGCTGCGGAGGAGTATGCCGGAACGACGGCGGTGGATTCCGTTACAGCGGAGGTCGATCCCGAGCTCGACGAATCCCCTGCACACTACGAAGTAGAGCTGCAAACGGCATGGGGCGAGTTCGAGTATTTGGTGGATGCCTACACCGGTAAGGTGCTCAGCGGGCAGAAAGATTTATTGGCTGCCGTTTCCGCATCGAATGAAACGACGAAGCCCTCTGGTCAAAAGCCCGCGCCGTCCGGAACGGTGCAGGATATCGGCTACGCCAAGGCAAAGTCCATCGCCCTGAACCATGCGGGCGTGAGTGAAAATCAGGCGTATGACATGGACATCGAGCTGGACGACGAGGACGGAACGCTCGTCTACGAAGTCGAGTTCAAGTCCGGCAATATGGAATATGACTACGAGATCGATGCGGCCTCCGGCACGATCCTCAAGCACGAGGCGGAGCTGGACGACTGATACGATTATCAAGGATTGATTTAGAAAAATATCCGAATGGAAGCCGCCTGACAGAAGTTAGGATTTCAAACAGAAATGTTTGGAATCCTTTCTTTTTATATTAAATTAGTCGCATTTTTGTGTTTTTCAAATCCCGGTTTTCTCTGAAAATCGCCCGAAATCTCCGTTTAGGGGAAAGGGTCTGCATTTTTTGCTCTGTTTTCCCTTTGATTTTCCCTTTACAGCAAATCGATCAAGGCCTGTGCTGCTTGGCACAGGCCTTGTTTGTTTTCTTCAGAATACCGCCGTCAGCAGCATGTAGTAGCCGCAGGCGATGAGGACGGTGAGCAGAAACAGCGGCAGGAGCTTTTTGACCGTGGCGAAAAATGTGACGCCGAAATAGTCCGAGATGATCGCCGTGCAGATGTGCGTGGGGCTCAGCTGACTCGAGGCGAAGCTGACGCTCATCAGCAGCGCCAGCAAAAACGCGCCGCCGTTCGGGATCATGGTGTAGGCCAGCGGGATAAAGGCCGCGGCCGCGGCGCTCGATCCCGCGACCAGCGTGCCGAACGCGTACAGGATCACGAGCACCAGAAACGCCGGAATGGGCAGATGCTCGAAATACGTCGGCAGCACGTCGATCACGCCGCCAAGGATCAAAAGGTCCTTGAAGACATACGTCATCGTAATACCGAGCAGCGACTTTAGGTCAAAGCCCTTGACGAGCGCATCGCGCACCTCCTGCGCGGAGAATTTTTCGACCAGCGCGTTGACAGCCGCGACGACCGCCACGACGGCCCACGTCGGCAGCGAGAACACGATAATCACCGCGATTGCCAGCAGCAGCGACCACAGGCTCCGCAAAAGCAGACGCACGCACTCTTTTTTGCTGCGTCCCGTCTCGCCGACTGTGCGCGGCACGCGGTGCAGATAGACAAGGTAAATTGCCAGAAGCGTCAGCAATGCCATCGGGATCATCCATACGAAAAAGGATGAAATGGAAATGCCGCTGATGCTGCACGCCACGATAACGCCCGTGAACGTCGGCACCATAGCCTCGGGAATGTGGCGGAGGTACGTGGCGACCGCCGCCTTTTCATCGTTTTTGAGGTGGTCGCCCGCCATCGTGTCCACCATGCCGCCGCAGATCGTCACGGTGGCGGGGCCCTGCATCAGGCCGATGAACATGCAGGCAAGCGACGTGTTGAGCCTCGGGTCGCGCATTAGTCCATTCATCGCCCGCTGTGCATCCTCGAACCGATGGCGCAGGTCAAGCTCGTAGACGAGCACGGAGATCACATACATTGCAAGGTTCACCGACCAGACGTCCCAGCCCGTGAGCGTGTGCAGCGCCGTCTGCCCCGCCGTGGCGAGCGGCAGGCGGAACATCACGATCATCAGGAGTGAACCAAAAATCATCGCAAGATAAAGGGGCAGGCGTTTGTTGAGCAGGGCGAGGATCACCACAAAGATGATCAGAACTTTGATAAGTGCCATGGTGCTGACTTCCTCTCTCCATTTCCCGCGCAAAGCAAGAAAAAGGCCGGGCGGCCACTTTTAGGGTACCGTCCGGCCAAAATGCTATTGCGTAGTGCCTTAGTGCTTCTCTCAGGCCTTCTGCTCTCTCGGCAGCAGGTGGATAGCGTGCTTCGGGCAGTTGGGCGCGCAGATGGTGCAGCCCCAGCACTTGTCCACATCGTAGTGCACCTTGCGGTTGTCGTCCTTGTAGAACGCACCGAAGTTGCAAATCTTCGTGCACTTGCCGCAGTTGACGCACTCGTCCTCGTGCCAGTCGATCTTCCAGTTGGATTCGGGATAGATCAGGCGGGAGCCGGCCTTATAGGCCATCTGCATCGGGAAGCAGCACAGACCGTCGCAGTTGCAGATGAAGCCGTCCTCGCCGTTCTGCATGAGTCCGCTGGCGTTGAACTCGCGCACCTTCTTTTTCATGTCCTCAGGGCTGATGGGCTCGCCCATGCCGCGGTCGACCGCGCTGTTCGGCCCGTCGTTCATGTTGACGCACACATTGAGCTTGCGGTCGTGGAAATACTTCTGGCTCTTGCAGTTGCAGGGCACAAGATGGATGCTGCCGTGATGCCCGTCGATGATCTTATCGAACTCCTCGAGCGTCAGATACGTCTGGTTGTGGACATAGACGCCCTCACCGGCGACCTTGGCCTTCACTTGCGGCAGATAGATCGACTGATAAATCTCTGTCTGCCAGTCGTAGAGCGCCTCGATGAGCTCTCTCGGCAGACAGCCGAACTCATAGTACTCAAACTGCGCATAGTAGGAATAGCGGCTGTAGAAGTCGCTGATCTTCCAGGTCGGCTCGTCCGCATCCGTGACCTTGTTGAGTACGTTGCGGGAGTACATGCGGTTGATGAGCACGTAGGGCGACGCGGCCAGGCGGTTCTTCTCCATGAGCTTACGCAGCTCCTTTTCCGTCATGGGCTCCTTGCCCATCAGAAGAATGACCTGCCATTCCTCCTCGTGCACCATCAGGTCGGCCACTTCGTCGAACTGCTCGGGCACTCCAAAAAGCTCGTGCGCTTTCTTGCGATCTTCGTCGCTCAGCTTGCTGGTCAGTAAAGACATATTGCTATCTCCTCTTTTTATTGCTTGCCTGATTTCTTATTATATCTGCATTGCCTTTTCGGGGGCGCTATCCTCCGCCCTCCACAGCAATGATACAACGATGCTATGAAGCATTCTTATTTTATCATAATGCTTCGCCGACGAATTATCGTTGAATCCGCGGCGCATCGCCGCCCGCTTCGCCATGCGGGCCGCCCAACGGATTCAACGCTTTTTTCAACGGTAGCTTAGTATAATCTTTTCATGCCAAACGGTCAATCGTTTCTGCGTTATGCACAAAAGTGGCATGAACCGGCAAGCGGCTGTTTCTTTCGCAAAAAAGCGGCTTTTCAGTTTCCGCTTGCCGAAAAAATGTGTAAACTCTTCCGTTTTTGCCACAAAACGTGCTAAAAGCGGCTTGTCATTCCCCCAGCGTTGGCGCATGATGAAAAGGTAGGCTGATTCCCTCGCGGAATCTGTCTTTCTCGTATTTGCTTTTTTACTCTCCCATTCCGTTTCAAGGAGGTTCCCGCACAGTGGACGTTTTAATCACCCAAAAGAAAATGACCGACTCCGAAGCCTTTGTCAAGGCCCGCGGCGGCGGCAACCTGATCGGCAAGGCCATGTACGGCGGCGGCAAGATCACGATGAAGCAGCTCTACTTGCAGAGCTTTGAAGTCGTGTTCGACGCCTATTTCAAGCCCGGCCTTGTGGAGCGCTTTTTCACCCGCAAGGGCCAGATGGGCGGCAACTCGCAGAAGATCTGCATGATCGTCGAGGGCACGCGCTGCACGGCGAGCTATCACGAGCAGCCGCTCCCGCTTTACGAAGCCGACCTCGATCCCGACATGTGCCAGGATTCCACCTTCGACAAAGAGAAGATCATCGCCCAGGCCAAGCGCGTCGCCATGCGCATCATGCGCCGCCATTCGGGCCATATCATCACCTCGATGGAAGTCGCATCCTACCGCCCCTTCTACCGCCCGTACTACGTCGCGTTCTACGGCGAGATGGAGATGGGCAAAAAGGTGCGCTACATCGCCATCGAGGCCGACGGCTACAAGACCGACAGCTCCCTGTAAGAGAGCGAGCCCCACATTTCAAGAGGTACGATCCGATATGAACACTGTTACGCTTGGCGGCACCGCCACCATCAACGACCTCGTCAGTGTCGCGCGCTTTGGCGCGAAGGTCGCGTTTTCCAAAGAATATGAAGAGCGCGTCAACCACTGCCGCGCCCATGTCGACCGCTTCAGCCACGAGGGCAAGGCCATCTATGGTCTGACCACGGGCCTTGGCGACAACTGGAAGAAGTTCATCCCCGAAAAGGACCGCGAAACGATCCAGCGCAACAACATCTACGCCCATACCTGCGCCGTCGGCGAGCCCATCGCCGAGGAGTGCACGCGCGCAATGATGTTTGTCATGCTCTGCCACTTCGGCTCCGGCCATACGGGCATCCGTCTTGAAACGCTCGCGCTGATCCGCGACATGCTCAACGCGGGCATCAGCCCCATCGTCCCCGGTCATGGCTCCGTCGGCTATCTGACGCTCGAGGGCCACATCGGCATGGTGATGATCGGCGAGGGCAGGGCCACCTATCAGGGCGAAACGCTTGACGGCGCAGAAGCGCTCAAGCGCGCGGGACTCAAGCCCGTCGTGCTTTCTTCCAAAGAAGGCCTTATCCTGCTCTCCGGCACCACGTCCGTCACCGCGTTCGCGTCGCTTGCGATCTATGACGCGCAGACGCTCAGCTTGACGGCAGACATTGCGGGCTCTTTCACGCTCGAGGTGCTCAAGGGCACGCTGATGGCCATGGACGAGCGCCTGATGGCCGTGCGTCCGCACCCCGACCAGATCAACACCGCGGCCAACATCCGCGCCATTTTGAAGGACAGCCCCATGCTTGAGCGCTACCGTGGCCACCGCGTGCAGGACGCGCTGTCCATCCGCTGCATGCCGCAGCTCCACGGCCCGGTCAAAAAGGCCATCAAGGACGCGCAGGCGACGCTCGCTATCGAGCTCAACTCGTCCGTCGACAACCCGCTCATCTTCGATGAAGAGGACGGCGGTGCGGTCGCGCTGATGGGCTGCAATGCCGACGGCACCTATGCTGGTATGGCGTCCGACAACCTCTGCATCGCGATCACGGATCTGTGCAAAATGAGCAACAGCCGCATCGACCGCCTGCTCAACAGCTTGGTGAGCGAGCTGCCGGCGTTCCTCAACAAGAACGCCGACTTCAACAACGGTCTCATGATGATCCAGTACGCCTCCGCGGGTCTTCAGGGCGAGCTGCGTATCCTCGCGCACCCCGCCGTGGTCGACAATCTGACCACCTGCGCCAACCAGGAGGACTATGTCAACATGGGCTACAACGCCGCCAAGAAGGCCTATGACTCGATGCACCTCGCCAAGTATATCCTCGCCGCCGAGCTCATCTGCGACGGTCAGGCGCTCGACTGCTATGACGATAAGCGCTGCGCCAAGGGCACGCAGGCTATCTACGACCTGCTCCGCAGCAAGGTGCCCGAGATGGACAACGACATGCCCCTCACGCCATATCTCGAGGCCGTCGCCCAGCAGATCATCGACGGCGCGTACATCCGCACCGTGGAGGCAAGCGTCGGCGCGCTGAAGTTCTAAAGGAGAATGCCATGATCGAGCACGAACACGTCCATGAGCACAGCCACGGGCACCCCCATGTGCACGGGCATGTCCATGACCCCGAGCAGACGAAAAAGATCAGCAACCGCCTTGCGCGCGCCATCGGGCACCTCGAATCCATCAAAAAGATGGTGGAGGACGACCGTGACTGCTCCGAGGTGCTGATCCAGCTCGCCGCGGTGGAGTCCGCCATCCGCTCGACCAGCCGCCAGATTTTGCGCAACCACATGGAGACCTGCGTCACCGCCGCCATCCAGCAAAATGACGAGGAGACGCTCTCCGAGCTTTACCGCGCGATCGACGAGCTTCTAAAATGACAAGTGAAAAAACGTCCGGCTGAATATCAGCCGGACGTTTTTTATTGGAATGTTCTTCCTTTTGCATAGCGGGCAAAAATGCGCGCAAACTAAGCGCGGCAAACGCCAAAACAATTTTTTGGGAGGACAAATCTATGACCGATCATACCAATAACGGCTGCTCCTGCACGCCCAACACCTCTATTCGCTGCGCCGTGACCAACTGCGCCAACCACTGTAAGGACGCCCAGTACTGCGGTCTGAACGCCATCCAGGTCGGTACGCACGAGGCCAACCCCACCATGGACCAGTGCACCGACTGCCAGAGCTTCAAGAAGCAGTAATTTTTGCAGCCGCCCCTTAAGGCGGCCGCTACATAGCATCAAAAAGGCGGTGACAGCATGACGGAAAAGGGCAAATACCGCGTCTGCGGCGCGCTCGCAGGCACGGTGAACGGCTTATTCGGCGGGGGCGGCGGCATCCCGCTCGCGTTTTTGCTGCGCTCGTGGGCAAAGCTCTCCGACAAGACGGCGCTTGCGACCTGCGTGGCTGTCATCTTCCCGTTCTGCCTTGTGTCGGTACTCGTGTACGCGTTCCGCGGCGCGCTGCCGCTCGGAGAGGCGCTCCCCTACCTTGTCGGCGGGCTTGCAGGCGGATGGATCGGCGGCAGGCTCTTCAAGGACGTGCCGAACACATGGCTCAAGCGCATTTTCGCGCTGTTTCTGCTCTATGGCGCGGTGAGGTACCTTCTGTGACGGACTGGCTCTTTCCCGCGCTCTGCGGGCTTTTGACGGGAATCCTCTCGTCCTGGGGCGTCGGCGGCGGGACACTGCTTCTTTTATGCATGACGCTCTTTTTCGGCGTGGAGCAGCGCACAGCGCAGGCCATCAACCTGCTCTATTTTCTGCCAACCGCGGGCATCTCGCTCTTCGCGCATCGCAAAAACGGATATCTCGACAAAGCCGTCCTGTGCGCGGCTATCCCGACCGGCACGCTCTGTGCGCTCGCCGCCGCGTTTTTGACGACAATGGTCGACAGCAGCGTCTTCCGCAAGCCGTTCGGGCTGTTCCTGCTCTACGCGGGGCTGTCGATCCTCTTTGAAAAGAAGAAAAACAGCAAAAAAGAAACGCCGTGACTTTCGTCATGGCGTTTTCGATTCTATTCAGATGCGCAGCGCCGTTTCCAGCGCGATATAGAGCTTGCCGAGGTCGTGGTTCGCGCCGCGAAGATTGGCGACATCGTAGCCGCTCTCCTCCAGCACGTCCCCCGCCTCGAGGAAGCTATAGAGCGATAAGCCGTAAAAACTGCACACCGCCTGCACACCGGCGAGCTCCATCTCCACGGCGAGACAGCCCTCGCTTCTTCGCTGCGCGACGAGGCCCGCGGTCTCGCGGATCATGGCGTCCGTCGTCCAAACCCGCCCCGTCACGTGTGGGACGCCCAGCTCGGTAAAGATGGCCGAGAGCTTCTGCGCATTCTCGACCGTGATGTAGTCGGACGGCGCGGCGAAATAGTACGAGCAGCCCTCGCCGCGGTAACTCTCCGTCGGGACGATGAATTTGCCCCTCGTCGCCTCCCGATTCAAGCTCCCGCAGGAACCGAACATCACGAACTTCGACGCACCGACGATCCAGCTCGCCTCATAGCACTCCGATGCGGCAATCGCCGAGCCGATGCCCGAGAGGTAAAACGCGATGTCCTTTCCCTTGTAATTCATGCGGTAAATGGGGATATTCCCGTTGCACGCGCCGATCAGGCCGATCTTTTCACTGGGAAAGGTGTCCAGCAGATGCTGATAGATCTTCTGCGAAAACAGGATCAGGCACGTTTCGACAAGGTGCTTCTGCTCGCCGTAAAAGTCCCGCAGGCTGATGACGGGTTCCGTCTTATCGTCAAAGCAGTCGATGATCATCTTTTCAGCGCTGGTCCGTCAGTTTTTCGAGCGCGTCTTTTGCGGCCATCTGCTCGGCTTCCTTCTTGCTGCGGCCCGCGCCCTTGCCCACAGCGCCGCCGTTGAGCAGCACTTCAAAATAGAACGTCTTGTCATGGTCGGGGCCGCTCTCACCAAACAGGCGGTAGGAAAGCGTCTGGTTCGGCGTGCGCTGCACGAATTCCTGTAAAATGGTCTTATAGTCGCGGCGCTTTTCCTCGGCGACCTCCTCGCGCTCGGTATCGAGCAACACTCGGTGGATGAGCGCGCTGGCCGCGCTGATGCCGCCGTCAAGATACACCGCGGCAAACACCGCCTCGGTCGCGTCGGCCAGGATAGACGGACGCGTGCGGCCGCCGCAGCTCTCCTCGCCGTTGCCGAGCTTTAAGTATTTTCCAAGCTCCAGGCGCTGCGCGACCTCGTGCAGGCTGTCCTCGCACACGAGCAGCGCGCGGATGCGCGTCAGCTCCCCCTCCGGCGCGGTAGGATGCTTGGCAAACAGATACTCCGCCGTCACAAAGCCGAGCACGCTGTCACCCAGGAATTCCAGGCGCTCGTTGCTGAAAAAGTTTGCGCCGCGGTGCTCGTTGGCATACGAGCTGTGGCGCAGCGCCTCTTCGAGCAGCGCCGGATTTTTGAAATGATATTGCAGCTTTTCTTCCAAGGCCTGCATGGTTTTTCCTCCTGATAAAAGGACGCCCCGCGCAAAGCGGGGCGGCTTTTTTCTTCTTAACCGAGCTTCGTGCTCAGGTAGCGCACGCAGTCGCCCACCGTCTTGAGCGAGGTGAGCTCCTCCTCGGGGATCTCATCGAGCTCAAACTCTTCCTCCATGGCCATCACCAGTTCGACAAGATCCACGGAGTCGGCGCCAAGATCTTCCTCAAAAGAGCTGTCCATCGTGACCTCATCGGGGTCGAGCGCGAACTGCTCTACGATCAGCTTCTGCATCGTTTTGAAAATTTCTTCGGGGCTCATAAGTCTTATACTTCCTCTCACGGTTTTGGTTCTTCCAAATGATACGGCAAAGGCACTGTACTGTCAATACCCATTTTGCCGCTTTTTGGCATTCGCGTTATTCTGCCTTCTGTTCAATACGCATCTTGTCGATATTTTGCGCGATGTCGTCGATGATACCGCTGCGCGCGACCTCCATCGCCTGACGGACCGCATTGCAGATACCGACCTCACTCGCGCTGCCGTGCGCCTTGACGACCGGCTTCGAGATGCCGAGCAGCGCCGTACCGCCGACCTCGTTCGCGTCGAGCATTTTCTTGAAATCGCCGAGCTGTCCCTTGAGCAGCAGCGCCGCCAGCTTCGTGCCGGTGCTGTGCATCAGCATTTCCTTCAATTTGATGGAAAGAAGCTTGCCCGTGCCCTCGATGCTCTTGAGCATGATGTTGCCGCTGTAGCCGTCGGCGACGATGACGTCGCACTCACCGAGCATCGCTTCCTTGGCCTCAATGTTGCCGGTGAAGTTGAAATGCCCCGCCTCGCCCGCTTCCTTGAGCTTCTGATACGTTTCGCGGCGCAGCGTGTCGCCCTTGCTCTCCTCCGCGCCGATGTTCAAAAGACCGATGCGCGGATTTTCGACGCCGAGCACTTTCTGCGCGTAGTAGCTGCCAAGATACGCAAATTGCAGCAGGTATTCGACCGTGCACTCGGCGTTCGCGCCGCAGTCGATGAGTACCGCCTTGCCCTTGGCCGTCGGGATGGTCGGCGCGAGCGCCGCGCGGCGCAGGCCGCGGACGCGCTTGACGAGAAGCGTCGCGCCCGCAAGGAGCGCGCCCGTGCTGCCCGCGCTGACAAAGCCGTCCGCGTCGCCGGCATGGAGCATATTGAGCCCCACGGTGAGGGACGAATCCTTCTTGTGCTTAAAGGCCGTCGCCGGATCGTCGCAGATCTCGACCACCTCGGTCGCGTTGGCGATCTCCATGCCCTTGGGGAGCTCCTTGCAGCCGCACTGCTGCAGGGCCTTCAAGATCTCTTCCGTTTTTCCGGTCAGGACGATGTCCACGCCGTACTTCTCCTGCGCCATCAGCGCGCCCTTGACGGGCGCGAGCGGGGCAAAATCGCCGCCCATGGCGTCGACGATGATCTTCACGGGGTCACTCTCCTTTCCTGTCACTCAGCACGTCCTCGCGCATCGCGTCGATCTTTTCAAGCGAGCGCGCGGCGAGCTGCGCATTTTTCACGCGCTTGCCGCCCTTGATGCGGTAGCCCAGCGGCGGCATGATACCAAAGTTCACGTTCATCGGCTGAAAGTCCGAGACCGTCGTATCGCTGATGTAAAGCCCCAGCGCCCCGATGGCCGTCTCGCGTGGGAAATCGACGGGCGGTTTGCCTTCGAGTCTTCTTGCCATCTCGATGCCCGCCAGAAAGCCCGAAGCCGCGGACTCGATATAGCCCTCCACGCCGGTCATCTGCCCGGCAAAGGCGATGCGGTCATCCGCGATCAGGCGATAGTAGCGGTCCAGCATCCCCGGCGAGCGGAGATAGGTGTTGCGGTGCATCACGCCGTAGCGCACAAACTCCGCATCATGCAGCGCGGGGATCATCGAAAACACGCGCTTCTGCTCGGGAAAGCGCAGATGCGTCTGGAAGCCGACAAGGTTATAGACGCTGCCCTGCGCGTTGTCGCGCCGCAGCTGGACGACGGCATAGGGCTCTTTCCCCGTCTTCGGGTCTCGCAGACCGCGCGGCTTGAGGGGGCCGTAGCAGAGCGTATCGTGTCCGCGGCGCGCCATGACCTCGACCGGCATGCAGCCCTCGAAGAC